>JAESFU010000189.1_pt1 | contig 77016 bp, 69 predicted proteins | sample 9269461 | NCBI WGS metagenome assembly JAESFU01 (sample SAMN14502556, study PRJNA617107) | algae metagenome | isolation source: Stenomitos rutilans HA7619-LM2 and co-occurring heterotrophs from cave walls | place: USA: Waikapalae cave, Hawaii | collected 2009-07-28
ATCTAAGCGACGATCACCAATGGATTCTCCAGTTTTTCGGTTCTGCTTGCCGTCACTACGACTTGCTGTGTTGAGGGGGTTTAATCCTTTTGTGCCAGTTGGAAGTGCGGAATGTGGGTTACACAATGTCAGATTGCCAGATGCTTCTGACCGATCGTTAGAAACCCAACCTTGCCGGGGCGCTAGAATGGCAACCCAGTTGCGCTGGTTTGCCTGAACGATCGTGGCTGGAAAACTGTCGGGTCTGACGGTTGCCCCATTCTTAACTGCACCAATAATCTTCGCCTTCAAACTCGGTTCGGCACGAATGCGGAGATCTTCTCCTGTGGGTACTCGGACTCGAAGGCAGGTGACGTTTTCCAGCTTGGTGCTGATGGCTGTGTTGACGATCGTGTTGATCAATGCGCCCTTTTTCCAGCAGCCAAACTCAACTTTGCCTGTACCAATTTGGTCGATCGAGTTGCTGAGCCGAAACCAGTACGGCGTTTCGTCCTTTGGTGTACCGATCGCTTCAGAACACGCCTGCTCAAAATCCAGAAACCCACCCGCTTCACTGTTAGAAAACCCGCTACTAAAGCCTGCGGCAGCAATTTCATTCTTGGGCCGCCACACACTCCAACCAGGTTCGGGGTTCTGGTTCAACCCCTTTGGATTCGTCTCGGCTGCCTGGGCCGGCAGGGTGAAAGAGAGGGCGATCGCACTTAATAACAGCAGTTGAAACCCACGTGGCATCAGTTACTTTCCTTCAATCTACGTCTCAGCAACCTTAATCAAACGAGTAAACCACAAAGAAGATCTCTACGGGTTGTCCTGCCTCATCAAGAGTGAGCAATATGCCCACCCGGCTTTTACTGATTCAGGCAACGGAATACCTGCTGAGCAAATAGCAAGCTTAACAGCGATTTTGTGGTGCGATGCAAAGAAGCAGCGGTGAGGGTGTCGCGGGAGACGTGGGAGGCGATCGAAACCAGAATGTTAACGGTTTCGGCTGAATCAAGCGAAGCGTAGGAGGAGTATTACTCGATCGCAAACACATCCTTAAATAACCGTCGAATGGTTTCTCTTGCCGCGCTGAAACCACCATCAAAGTAGATCGCACCAATCACCGCTTCCAGGCTTTCCGCCAGCACGTAAGGTTGTTCATACGCCCGTTGCTGCTTTTCGCCCACGCCCAACTTGAGCACGTAGCCTATTCCCAGTTGCTCACTGAGTTTTGCCAAATTTTCTTCGCGCTCTAGCTCAATCTTTTTCACCGTGATATCTTGCCGCGTGGCAGAACCTGCCCGAATCAACAATTCTGTTAATACGGTTTTGAGGACGGCATCGCCCAGCGTGCGGTAAATTTCCTGGTCTTCGCACGCCTGATTTTTCTGACGTTGCTCTAACGCATACGCTTTGCGAGTCAATGCTCGTGTCAGAATGCGTTTATCAAAGAAGAAGTAACCAAGTTGTTCTTCGAGGGCGGTAGACATGATGGTTATAAGGCAGAGGGCAGAGGGCAGAAGGCAGAAGGTGGAGGGATGAGGGATGAAGGCTAAAGGCTAAAGGATAAAAGTTGATGGCAGAAGGCAGGAGGCAGAAGGTGGAGGGATGAAAGGCTAAAGGCTAAAAAGCTGATAGCTGGTAGCTGAAGGCTAGATAATTTAGCCAGTGACCAGAATTTACTCAAAGCTCAAACCGCGTTTCTCGACAGCTTCATCTTTTATCCTTGATAATTTATCTTTTATCCTTTCCCGTTATGCTTCACGGCTTTATTCCACCCGATCGCTTCTTTGCGTACCTAACCTGGACAGAGATTGAGGCAATGCCGAATAAGAGTAATGTGGTGATCATTCAGCCTGTGGCGGCGATCGAGCAGCATGGGCCACATTTGCCGTTAGCAGTGGATGTGGCGATCGGGCAAGCGGTGATTGGCAAAGCGCTAGAGAAGTTGCCTACTAGTGTGCCCTCTTATGCGTTGCCATCACTGTACTACGGCAAATCGAATGAACATTGGCATTTTCCAGGGACGATTACGTTGAGTGTGCAGACGCTGGTGGCAACGTTGATGGAGGTTGGTGACAGCATCTATCGGGCAGGCTTTCGCAAGTTGGCGTTTGTGAATGCTCACGGCGGGCAACCGCAGGTCATTGAAATTGTGGCAAGGGATTTACGCCAACGTTACGACGATTTTGTGGTTTTGCCGCTGTTTATTTGGCGGGTGCCGCATGTGGCAGATGAGTTGCTCACGATGAAAGAACGGGAGCTAGGGATTCATGCAGGCGATGCGGAAACGAGTCTGCTGCTGTCGCTTTTGCCAGAGCAGGTGAAAATGGAGCGGGCGATCGCCGAGTATCCCCAAGGCTTACTAGATGACAGTTTGCTGAGTATGGAAGGAAAGCTACCGTTTGCCTGGATGACGCGGGATCTCAGCAAAAGTGGCGTTTTAGGCGATCCGACGACAGCGACGAAAGAGAAGGGCGATTGCATCCTGGCATCCCTTGCCGATGGCTGGGTACAGGCGATTCAGGATATTTACCGCTTTCAACAACCACAAGCCTGGAAGTAGGGGCATGGCAATGCTATGCCCCTGCAAAGAATGGGTTTTATTCAAACAATCGAAAGTAAGGGTATTGAACGGGTGCGCCTGGTTCCTTATCCAAATCAAAATTGATCACGTCCCAGCAGGGATCATCTTTGGGATCGGGGCTAAATTCGACAGGCAACCCATAGAGACGAGGACGCTGGGTATCGGACTGACCACGCCAGGGGGTACTGCGCTCCAGGTAGGTGCTGACGAGATCCTTGTAGCGCTGGGCGATGATGACCCGCGTTGCTCGATAGCCTTGCGTGTAGAGGCGATCGAGGGCTTCGTGAATTTCAAACCGAATGCCATCCGGGTGGGTATGCTGCCGATACCATTCGTTTTCCCATCGCCGCCAGTGTCGTCCCGACTGAAGATGTACCAATTCGCCTGTTTTAGGGTCTGATTCAAAAGCACCGTGTCGCTGGCACAAGTACGTATCTGTGAGCGTCAATGCCGGGATGGTTTGGCGGCAGTGGGGGCACTGAATCTCCGGCCCGAAGATGGGGTATTGCAAGCCAAGGTTAGTCATCAAGAGCGGGGTTGCCTGTTCATGTGCGTCACTGCCAGTGGCTTTATTATACTCGTTAGGTCTTGCCCTCCCCTATAAGCAATTCCACGTTATTTACTTTGTGATTTACCGTGACGCATGAACTTCCTCATCCCTCTTTTTGGGCGACTCCTGATCGCGCTCAGGCTGCTTTTGTGGCGGCAAACGCTACTGTCATCGGGCACGTGACGATCGCCGCTGGAGCCAGTATCTGGTATGGAGCGGTCGTCCGGGGCGATGTGGAGCAAATTGTGATTGGCGAGAATACGAACATCCAGGATGGTGCTATCTTGCATGGCGATCCAGGCAAGCCGACGGTGCTGGAAGATCATGTGACGATCGGGCATCGTGCGGTCGTCCACAGTGCCCACATTGAGCGCGGCTGTTTGATTGGTATTGGAGCCGTTGTACTGGATGGGGTACGGGTTGGCGCAGGCAGCATTGTGGGTGCAGGAGCGGTGGTGACAAAAGATGTACCGGAGCGATCGCTCGTGGTGGGCATTCCTGGCAAAGTCTTGCGGCAGTTATCAGATGTAGAGGCAGAAGATCTCATTGACCATGCCAAACGGTACAAGCAGTTAGCGCTTGTTCATGCAGGCAAAGGCACTGACTTAGGCTTTGAGAGTGGATTTACAACTAAGGGCTAGGAAAACTTGACCGTTTGAGTTAAAAGTAAGAATATGAGAATCATTCAAAAATCTTTAAATTGAGAGGCTCTGGACATGGACTTTGATCTACGCATTCTGATTGTTTTACTTCCTTTGGCGGCGGCTGGCGGTTGGGCTGTGTTCAACATTAGTCAGGCTGCTCTCAAACAGTTCCAGACGTTCAACTCTAAATAGCTTCGTTCTAGTTTGATCAGCGCGATCGTCCTCTCAGGGGGCGATCGCGTTTGTTTTTAGGAAAGGGAATCGGGAAGTAACCGCCGAGACGCGGAGACGCGGAGAGATAGAACGTTCTGAGGTCGGTTCTTTACTTCATCCTTTAGCCTTCATCCTTCATCCCTCTCCGTCTGGCTTCAGGTTTGAGAAAAGGGTTGTCCAACTGACGGGGCGATCAATGTCTTCGGCTTTAACTTCAAAGGTGACGTTGCAGGCGGATGGTTGTTCGATCGCGTGGATGCAAAGCGTCGCGACATCGTCACGGCTGATGGCACCGCGCAGATGATCGCCCTGTTCAAGGATTAGCTGCTTGCCTCTAGGTGCTTCGGTTAAGGCACAGGGGCGAACGATCGTATATGGAATGCCGCTTTCGCGAACGGCTTCTTCACCCCGTCGTTTCCAGGTGAGAATGCCACCGAGCTGATCGTTCATTCTTACAGCGGGTGGTTCTTCGTTGAGGTTGATGCCGGGGCGATCGTATCGGGTGGTGCCAGCGGAACTCACCAGCACAAACTGCGGTAGGGTTGCTCCCCCATAAGCACTAATGGACTGAAGCTCCAGATCAAAGGCTCCGGCTATAAAATGCGGATTCAAGCCACCATCGTATTCAAACTTACTCAGCATGAGCTGTAAGGAACAAACGTGGCTGGCGTTGAGCGGTGCTGCATTCGCTAACGACTTGGCTCGAAACACGGGAATCAACGTGCGGAAGGGAATGTGCACATCGATCCATTCGCCTGCTGTTGTGTCAAAGGAATGGGAGTAGGCGATACTATCCCACTTATCATCATCCCGCATGAGAAATTTGTAGCGTTGACCATCCCCTTTCACGCGCAGTTTGATGCCTTCATAGCCTGACAGATTGAGCGCGGGTTCCAGATTGCGGGTACGAACCGAGGCAAAGCCACCGGAGTTGGATGTGGAGACGTTACCTGTAAAGAGTGCGGCATGGTCTGTCTGCTGGATTGTGCTGGCACTGACTCCGCCCATGACGACATCATCCAGTGCGCCCCAGAAAGTGGGGAGTGGGGTGTAGGGTGTGGGAGGGGTGAAGTCGAAGAGAACTTTTTCGGTTGTTTGAGCGGCTTGGAGTGGGGCGGTAACGGCATGAAGCAGGTTCTTGATGCCCTGGTAGTCAATGCTTTCGGGGATATCACCCACGACTTCGGGCAGATAGAATTTGATGCCCTGGTAGTATTTTGAGCGATCGGGCGTATCCCCCTCTTTGGGCTGCACATGCGGCCCGACACAGCAAATCACCGCACGAATATCTTTTACCACCGCAGGCGTGAGACTTTCGGGAAGGGTGATGTCGGCATCAATGATGTCTACGCCTTCCCCCACCATCGCTTTGCCGCGTGCTAAATCTCGGACTAAGGCACGGACAGGATAACCCCGATCGCGCAATTGCTGCACCACGCGCCTACCCACACCTCCCGTTGCACCAACAACAAGGATCGTTTTAGCGGCTAAAGGGGTCGTCATCATTGGTTGTGTCGTTTTAGAACCTTGAAGCAGACGCTGAAACCAGTTCAGCACTGGAATGACCTCAAAGTACGTGAGGGTTTGCAGAAGTCTGCCAGCGTCCCAGGAGGATTTTGTTGCTTTCATCAAATTCCGTGAGATTATGCCTTGAGAAAACGCGTTGCTAACGCCGTTGCTTACATCCTAGCGAGTTTGCCATGCTGCAATTTCATCCCCCAGGTATTGGACAACGGGTTGTAGAAACCTCACTGAGAGCAATGGTGTATTACACACCTGTAGGTCAGCCTTGGACGATTGCGGCATCCAATGCACCAGCCCTCTTGTTTTTACACAGTTTTGGGGGCGGTGCTTCTGGCTACGAATGGTCGAAAGTCTATCCAACATTTTTGGACTCGCATCGCGTGCTGGTGCCCGATTTAATTGGGTGGGGTCAGTCCGCCCATCCAGTACGGAATTATCAAGTGGCGGACTATCTGATGACGTTGACAGAGTTCATCCAGAAAACCTGTCCCTATCCGGTGACGATCGTCGCGTCATCGTTAACAGGCGCGATCGCCGTTCGTCTTGCCATTCAGCAGCCTGCTTTGGTAAAAGCCTTAGTTCTCATTTCTCCCTCTGGCTTTGCCGATTTTGGGCAGGATGCCGGACGAAGATTGCCGCTACAGGTCATCAACGCCCCCTTGCTTGACCAACTGATTTATACGGTTGGTGCTACGACTGACGTTTCTGTACGCAATTTCCTAGAGCGGTTTCTATTTGCCCAACCCGATCGCGTCTCACCAGAAATGGTTGAGGCTTACCTGGAATCTGCCCGTCAGCCAAATGCACAATACGCTGCACTAGCCTTTCTGCGAGGTGATCTCTACTTCGACCTTGCTCGTTACCTGCCCCAACTTCATGTGCCAACGGTCATGCTGTGGGGCAAACAGGCACAGTTCATTGGCGCTGAAACGGGTAAACGACTCGCAACCCTAAACCCTTCTGCTGTGAAAGCCTTTATGCAGATCCCAGATGCAGGCGTACTGGCGCAACTGGAGCAACCCGCGATCGTCATTGGGCTACTGCGAAAGTTTTTGCCAGGTTTGGAGGGATAGGGAGTGGGAGGCAGAGGGAGCGGGGGAGGCAGAGGAAGCAGGAGATGAGGAAGGAAGGATACCAACTGGTCATAGTGGCTGCCTGTGACAACCAGCAGGGAGCAAAGGATGGGGGATGAGAGATGAAGGATACCGACCTCAGCCCTGACCCCTAACCTCTGACTCTTCTCACGCCGCCTGTGGCAAATGTTGGTCGATCGCCTGACTACACTCCTCAACCGAGGCATCTTCTGTCATCGCAAGCATCAGCGCTTCGTAGGCAGAAACGTTGTCTTGCAAAAGAGTTTTGGCACGGAGCAGTGACCAGCGCTCTTTTTGATCTCGTTCCGCAGGTGGCAGCCCTAATTGGACGAGTAAGCCTCGTAACTTTTGGCGATCGTCTGCGCCACCTTCGACGTTGCCATAGACCAACATTTCGGCAGCAATGCCTGCCATCCAAATGGTGCAGTAGCGGTCTAATAGCTGACCAGATAGTTGCCCCTGCTCGATCGCGGCTTCCAGTTCCTGCGAGTCAAAGCGAACTCCGCCCTGACCGGGATAGCCTTGCTTGAGTGCATCCCAGGCGTTGAGCGTATAGCCCGTAGCGGGAATGCCGAGCTGATGGGCCACGAGAAAATGCCCTGCTTCGTGACGAATGATGCGATCGCGGTGGGCTGCCGAAAACCGGGCGATCCAGTCGAGCATGAGTGTCGAGCCTTGCCCACGCCAGCTTAAGGTATCCAGCGTTGCCAGCCCTAAAACGCCAGCCGTGGCAATCGCAGGGACCAGTGGCGAGACATTGATGATCGACCCCAAGAGGCTCATCATGGTGATGGTAAAAATGCCGATTGCCACCAAATTAAGCGACAGTTGACTCATATAACCGATTATTAATATTTGTTGCCAACTCTAACCTAGCAGTAAATGGGCGTGTGCGATCGCTGACTCTGCTCAATGATTAGTCCAGTCAAATCTCAAAGTTACTATGATTGTGCCGCGTTACTGCTTTCTGCTTGAGTTGTTGAATTGCTACGATCGCACTCTTCCATTGAAGCATGAGGTCGTAGAGCGCATGATGCAGCGTTTAGTCAGGAATGTGGCAATGAACTATGAAGGAGTCCAGCGAGTCAAAATGGTGGCGATCTTACTATCTTTCTGGGAGAAGCACGTGTAAGAAATTTAGAACATTCAAGCCCATAATCTTTGCAATGTCTTGCTTAGAGAAGTTCTCTACTAATAAGGCGTTGGTTACTTGAACCATAGCAGCAGCGTCAAACGGAAGCCGGACAGCGCCATCAAAATCTGAACCAAGAGCAACATAATCAACACCAACTAAAGCTGTTACATAACGGATGGAACGAGCGATCGCAATTGCATCGTTGCCACAGGTTGCTGTTTTCCAAAACCCAACGCCAATAAGCCCATGATGTTGAGCGATTTGCCGTATTTGGCGATCGCTTAGCTTCCTAGCATTATTACAGGTTCCTCGTACACCTGTATGAGAAACCAAGATGGGATTGTTGGTAAAATCCAGCACTTCATCGATCGTTTGAGCAGACGCATGAGCCAGATCGATTATCATATGATGGCTTTCCATCTGTCGTAGGACTTCTCGCCCAAGTGGGGTTAATCCGCCCTTCTTGAGTCCGTGGGCAGAGCCACTCACATCATTATCAAAGAAATGAGCTAAGCCAATTAATCGAAAGCCTGCCTGGTAAAAACGATCGACATTCTCCAGCTCTCCTTCTAGGGCGTGTGCGCCTTCTAATCCCAGTAAACCTGCTGTAATTTGTGGGTTTTGCTGTCTTGTAACAAAATAATCGCTTAGATCTTGCTTTGATGTGATGAGTTTGAACTTTCCGTGTGTCTTCGATTCAAGTGCGTTCAGTCGTTTAGCTTGATACAAAGCGCGTTCTGCAAGGCTAAACAAGGCTGGAATGCTCCAACGTTGAAGAATGGCAAGTTTCGTAATGTCATCACTACGATCGTCGTTATTTTCTAACAGTAATGGAGCCGGAACTTTGGTTACAACTGTAAAAAACTGTAAGGCTATATGACCTTGGATAAGCCGTGGAATGTCAACATGACCATAGTGGGTCAACTTAGTTAAAGCGCCTCCCCACAAAAGCGAATCTGCGTGTAAATCAACGATCGCTAAAGTTTTATGTAAGGTTTGAGCGGCTTCTGAAATGGGCTGCTTCCCGCTACTATCAATCAGGTTGAAGCGCTTTGCGACAAAAGAAGGACCGAAGGAGAAAACAACAATAGCCAACACAACCGCTATCGCCAATGTGCTGATGACTCCGAAGAAGATAATGTTTCTGACGCGCCTTTTCCGGTTCACGGGGGCTTACCAGTAACTTTGGAAGGATAACAGCCAACCACTAACAACTAATAACTAACAACCAACAACTACTTCTGTCCTCGCGCTTTGTAAAACGTCTTCAGGCTTTGGATATCGCCTACGTAGCGCCAGTGCCAGGGTTCGTAGCTCACGCCCTGACGGTTGTTCTTAGGAAAAGAAAGTTCAAAGCTGTAGCGGTTGGCGTTTGCTTTGAGCCAGCGATAGGCAGCAGTTTTATCAAAATCGGGGTTCAGGTTGAGGGCGGGGGTGTTGCCATCGCCGATATCGACGGCATAGCCTGTGTGGTGTTCGCTGTAGCCAGGAGGGGCACTGACCTTGGCGCGTTCAGCCGCATCCTGGTTGCGATCGGCCTTCACATCAAAGTATAGGTATTGCTGATCAGCAAGAGAGCGAAAGCCTGAGATGGGCACTAGACTGACCCCTTCACGCTGAGCCACCGCCGTCATCTCTCGAAAGGCCTTGGCAGCCGCTTTCCGCATTTTAATGCTGCCATCAGGAACGATCGGAGCCAATTCTGACTGAGGTGCCTCGGTGTAGGCGAAGTGACCGAGGAGAGTATCGGCACTGGGAGAAGTCGAGGGTGCAGTGGTGGGAGTTTGTGTGGTGGGAGTCGGGCTTTCGGTTGCCAAGGTCGCGGTTTGCGATCGCTGCATCTGCAGCGCGACATAGCCACCAGTCGCCAGCGCGATCAGCCCCAGCACGGTTAAGCTTCCTGCCAGCAGTGCCACGTTTGTGCGAGGCTTGGGTGCAAGATCAGGGGTTTCGCGCAACGCGACGGGAATATCGTCTACGGTTGGGGGAGAAACGTTTGGTGCGTCTGAAGGTTTTTCGGGTGTACCAGCGTTATCCAAGCGTTCGGCTCCTGCACTCAAGCGACGGCTACTACTAGGAATTGTAGACTGTGTCAGATCTCCTGGGAATGTCTTCATGGGTAAGTTCAAACGATCAGGGAACAGTTTTATTGTTTTACAGCCGTTTTGAACGGTTGAGCCAAAAATTAAGCCACTGCACCAAAACGTTACTGCCAACATGACCCTTGCCAGTCTGCTGACGATTTATGTGCCCTTATTAGGCTGGACGGGTTGTGGATGGGTGCTGGGTCGTTTGCTGCCCAAGGCGATGCCAGCTTACCTGGGTAAGTTTTTGTTCTGGATTGGCGTGCCCATCAGCATCGTGGCCTTTCTCCGTCATGCTCATCTTTCTGCATCCTTGTGGTTAGCTCCCGTAGTCGCCTGGGCAGCGATGCTGCTAGGTATGAGCATTGCGTGGTGGCTGAGTCGGCGATCGTCCGTCCCATTCCCTTTTGCTGCGCAGCCGCTTTCCTTGAATCAGCCAGCGAAAGGAGGCTTTCTGCTGGCATCAATGTTGGGCAACACTGGCTATATTGGCTACCCCGTTGCGCTGACGCTAATAGAGCCTCAGGACTTTGCCTGGACGCTGTTTTATGATTTGTTGGGGTCAACACCAGGAGCGTATGGCCTGGGTGTGGCGATCGCGGCTCATTTCAGCGGAGCAACCCACAGAAGCCGTGAAGTAAGTCAGGCAACCCGCTGGCAGACTGTGCGATGGCAGACCGTTCGGGTGATGCTGCAAAATCCGGCGCTTTGGAGCTTTGCCGTAGGTCTAATGTACTGCGATCGACCACTGCCACTACTGCTAGAGACAGGGCTACACAACTTTGCCTGGTGTGTCGTGGCCCTATTTCTGATTTTGATTGGAATGCGCCTCAGCCAGCTAACGTCCCTCAAACGCCTTAAGCCTGCTATTGCTAGCATTGGCATTAAAATGCTATTTGTCCCACTGCTGATAGGGTTAGGACTGTGGGCGGCAGGTGTTACAGGCCCCATCTTTAAAGCCTTACTGCTGCAAATGGCGATGCCACCTGCGTTTGCCACGCTTGTGATTGCAGAAGCCTATAATCTTGATCAGGAATTAACGGTGACAACGCTCGTTCTGGGCTGTTTGGCACTTGTCTTGCTGTTGCCTGTTTGGCTCTGGTTAAGCCATGTGCTGGGGGTTACCTAACCAACCCAACTAATACCATCGTCAGGTTTGCTAGTCGAAGGAAGTGGCTTGGCAATGGGCGCTTCTCGGCGCACTAGCTGTTTACTGGCTTCAGGCTCAGCGGCTTTGGCGCTCAGAGAATCGCGAGAAGGAGTTGAGCCGTTGCCATTAGAACGCGGATGGGCGGCGATCGATCGCCCGTTCGATTGCTTTGCGGCCTGTTGTTCAGGCATAACCACCTTGTGCATCAAATACTCGATCGTCTGCTGCTTGACCCACCCACGTGCTGCTAAAATCTCACCAAAGCGCATACCTGTGAGCTTTTGGTCATTCAACGCAACATCAATTTGGGCCGTTGTCAATAATCCGGCCTCAACCAAATAACCGCCTAAACGCTTCTTGGGATGTGCAGCATCAGCGGCTGTGGACATCGGTCGGCGATCGCTCATATCTCGCATTGCAAACCTCGAAAAAACTGAAAGGTGAAAGGCCCTCAATAGGTTGAAACGATCCCTGCAAGTCGCTCAATTACTTCACAAACCACTTCTTCACAAACTACTTACAGACGTAGCTCTGCACTCAGACTTTTTCAGTATATCAATAGAATTACTGAAACTTCATATGGGGAGTGTTCCTAGCTCGACTCCCTGGGTATCGGTACGGAAAGTGCGTTAAGGTACAACGCTGCCAGAGCGAACCAAAGCCCTTTATAGCTGATTTACAGCGATCGACGTGATGGCTAAAGCAGCACGCAACTCTACAACACCTTAATAACTTCTTAATCTTTGCTCTAGCGCTAGATAGGGATTAACCGCAAGATGTCAGCGCTAACAAGGCAAGCTTAAAGGGCAGCGAAGTAAAATCCCATGAAACGGATGTTGTCTTAAAGCGGTCAACGGTCAACGGTCAGCGGTTAGCCTATCTCACCTGTGCAGTTTCATTGCGTCCGGTTGCTGAGAACTTTAGCAACGCTGATCGATGCCTGGTTGGCCGCCTTTGCGTAAGTCCTATAAAGCCATCTTCGTTTGGATTTACCACACCTGATATCTTGCACCCGTTTCAATTAGACTATGGCTTACTTGAGCGGGAGCCGCTTTAAGAAGTAACGCTGGTAGACGGTTGGGCTGTTATCAGATCGGCTGGCTTCATTCGCTCATAGTGCTCAAACGGTTGATGAATCCACGGATTATCTGGCAAGTAGTCTACGTAATAATCTGGAGCAACCACAGAGCAGTCTTTGTACCAGAGCACCGCTGTTCGCACTTCTTCAACGTAGAAACCATAGCGGCGATCGAGCCACACCAGCGTTTTCTTTAGCGTTACGCCCGAATCCACCAGGTCGTCCACCAGCAGAACGTGACTGCCCAGATTGGCGGTTGTCATAGAGAGATCCCGCGAAATGGTGATCGAACCGCGCACCTGACCACCAGCACCCCCGTAGGACGAGGTTGCCAAAATTGCCAGTGGCAAATCAAAAATGCGTGCCAGAATGTCACCAACCCTCAAGCCACCTTTCGCTAAGCAGATAATCTGGTTAAATTCCCACTCGGACTGATGCACCTTGGCGGCAAGCTGTTCGATTTTTTGATGATATTCTGACCAGGAGACGTATAGATCTGACATGACGGCATGATGAGGAATTTGTGCGCCCAAAACTGAGAAAGATAATACAACTGTTAGCGAAATTTCTTGTATCTCGCCATGCATAATCCTACTGCGCCCACTCCGTCTGAATCGGCAAAACTCAGCCTCAGCACCAAGTTAGCCTACGGCGCGGGTGATTTAGGTCCTGCAATTACGGCAAATATTCTAATCTTCTATCTATCGCCATTCCTTACGGATGTTGCCCGACTTGATCCTGGACTGGCTGGGCAAACGCAGCTGATTGGCAAAGTTTGGGATGCCATCAACGACCCAATCGTCGGTGTGATGAGTGACAAAACAAAATCTCGCTGGGGCCGACGGTATCCCTGGATTGTTTTAGGAGCCGTTCCCTTTGGGATCTTCTTTTTCCTCCAGTGGCTCGTACCAACCAGCAATCAGTGGGGCCTGTTCATCTATTACACCATTATTTCGATCGGGTTTAACTGGCTCTATACGGTTGTCAATCTACCATACACAGCGTTAACACCAGAACTCACTCAGGATTACGACGAGCGCACCAGCTTAAATAGCTTTCGCTTTGCGTTTTCGATCGGTGGCAGTATTTTGGCGCTGATTCTGGTTGGCATTATTGGCTCTTTGATTCCTAACAACGCTGGGCAGAAGTATCTGGCGATCGGTGTTGTCTGTGCTGTGCTCTCGGTGCTGCCTCTTTTTTGGTGCGTCTGGGGCACAAAGGCCCACATGCAAGCAGTAGGGCTTCAAAACCCAGAAGCTGAACAACCTGTCACCATTCCCTATTTTCAACAGCTACGTATCGCCTTCAGTAATCGCCCGTTTTTATTCGTTGTTGGCATTTATCTGTGTTCCTGGCTCAGCTTTCAACTAACGGCTGCGATCATTCCCTACTTCGTTGGTAGCTGGATGCGAATGAACAGTCCTTGGGCGGTACCGTCAGTGGTGCTAGCCGTACAGCTCACAGCGATGGCAATGTTGCCTGTTTGGAGTTTACTGAGTAAACGGTATGGCAAGCGGGGTGTCTATGGCATGGGTATGGGTGTTTGGATGATTGCTCAAGCCGGATTATTTTTTCTTCAGCCTGGACAGATGGCGCTGATGTATGTGCTAGCTGTGATGGCGGGTTTCGGTGTCTCCGTGGCCTACCTGATTCCCTGGTCTATGCTGCCAGATGTGATTGAACTAGACGAACTGCAAACTGGGCAGCGACGAGAAGGTGTGTTCTACAGTTTCTTAACGTTTTTACAGAAGGTGTGTTTAGGGGTTGCGATCGCGATCGTGCTCCAGAGTTTAGGTTGGGCAGGGTATATCAAACCGACCGATGCAGTACCATTACCGACCCAGCCAGATAGCGTTTTGCTGGCAATTCGCTTAGCCATTGGGCCTGCTCCCCTTGTTGCCTTAATCGTTGGTCTTGTGCTTGCTTACTTCTACCCCATTACGCGCGAAGTCCACGCTGAGATTTTGCTGAGGCTGCAAGAACGCAAGCGCAATCAAGCACAAGACGATGGTGATCTACTCTGATTCACGATCGCTAAAGCCATCTTCGCCATCCGCCGTATCTTTCATTTCAACGACCAAATTTGGCAGGCCGTCTAGCTTTTCGACGGGCACATCTTCTTCCGTCAGTGGCATAAAGAGCGTGAGTCCACTAGGCACGCATTCCACATCGATCGGCGTTGTGCCGATGAGTTCGCCATCCAACACCACTTTTTGTTCTGGTTCTGTCGTAATTTTGACTCGTCTGGCGCGGAGGTAGCCAATGTCATCACGCTCGACGGCATCCCCACTGAGAGCAGTTTGCAAGAGATGGTAAGTCGCCGCGATCGCCCCTGCTTTATTTGCTGGAGACACCAGCGTAATGTCTAGCAGCCCATCATCGACGACGACACCCGATGGCCCCTGTGCCAGTACAGAGGTTGCAGGAGCGGCGTTGGCTACGGTGATGGCGGCTGCCGAGACTTTAACAATTTTGTCCTCAGTTTCGATTTCGGCATCAAAGGTTTTCATTTGCCGCAATGCTTGAAACCCCGCCAGGACGTAGGCAAACATACCAAAGCGATTTTTGGCTTCGCGATCAGCTAACTCAACAGCCTCTGCCTCAAACCCAATACCTGCGAGCAAGACCATTGGATAGCCATTGCAGTAAGCCGCATCTACCGTTTTGGTTGCGCCACCGAGAATCGTGCGACAGGCGGCCTCGATCGTATCGGGAATACCCAGCGCGTTGGCAAAAGCATTCGCCGTTCCCCGCGAAATAATGCCGAGGGGAATCGATGTACCAACCAACGCCGCCGCGGTCGCTGAGAGCGTGCCATCACCACCGGAGGCAATAATGGCATCCACACCACGTTCAACAGCCGCCAGTGCCAACGCATCGGCTCCCAACTCCTCCGTCGTCATCTGGATATCCAGATCGATTTCAGGCTCTAATAAAGCTTTAATCGTTGCCAGATCTTGCTCTGGATCACCCTGACCCGCAACTGGATTGAAAATCAAACAGGCAGAACGCTTCATAGACAATCAAATGGTAGGGTAAATTCAGACCTGTAGCTAGCTCAAAAGTCCACGTTACAGGGTGTCCATAGTGCAAACAATTATATCGATGTTCTGGACTGCTTGTGGGCTACACAATAGAAGTATGCCTCGGCAAGACAATCATTTAATTCTTTCCGGAGAATAGCCAGCAATGCCTGACCCACGGATGTATGAAAGTGACACGTTCGTTCTGCTGGAATCTGGGCGATCGGAGGTGTTTCTTAGCACTGCCCAACTGCTTGACAAACTCAAGGACGTATTATCCCAACGGCAAGATGATCTTCCTAGAGACCTCCAACGGTTCACCTCACTGCATGACCAGGCTCAATACTTGCTTGAAACCTCCTGCGAACTGGATGTCGGCCCTGGTGAATTTCTGCAATGGTACGCCGTCCGTTTGGAGAAGTAGCCGTGTAGAATTCCAGCATTGATAAAAGGTAAGTAGTTGCGTCATTGAAGGTGCGATTGCAACTCTACAGAAAGGTCATCAGCCTAAAGTTGTCAAAAAATCATCAATGGGCTTTCAATATCTTTCAAGTCTTAAGAACAAAAGCTACTCTACCGCCTAATTCTTTACAGTTGAAGCTTTAATAAATCTTACGTTCTTTTCATCAAGTTAACTATTTCGTCTTTTTTAATTTCAATCAATTTTCTAATAAAGCTCTCATAGCTTTCTTGAGGATACTCTGGATTAGAGGAGGTTTTATATTCAGTTTTTCCAAACATCCTTTTCATGTCCTCAATAGGAAACCCCAAGTCCAGTGGTGTTAAAGGAGGAATAAAAGAAACAACTTCTCTAACTGTTCTCGGTATATGGCTGTACAATTCCTTTAATTCTTCTAGATGCTCAATGAGCTTCCGTTCATTGGTTGTCGAATACTCTGTATCAATTCTTTTGTTAATGATCTCTTGAATCTCATCATGATTGGCTGGCTCCGAAGCTCTATTTCTTCGCACATAAATTGTATCTCTTTTAAGATTTTCCCCTGATTTCAAGGAGACAAAGGGTATATGTCTTGGGTTGTAGCTAACGATTATAATAAGAAAAAACTTATTCTCAAAATCTGAATGCTCTTCACCTTTAACATAAGCTGGAATAATGCCGATTTCTAGTTTTTTTGGAATATAGCTAGCCAGCTTTTTTTCAATATTTGTAACATCAAACCCGTCAGAACCCTCAGGTAAGCCACAAGGGGAAAATTGGTTTGGTTTATGCTCATCTACTCCGAACACAACTGCACCACCATTTTTGTTTGCCATTGCAAGAATGTGTTTTGCCATTAAATCGGACGGAAGTAAACTTCTTTTAAACTCCAAATCGTTATCTTCTACAGCTTCTCGCTGTAAAAGGTGCAGAAAGCCTTCACGAGTAGGCTCTTTTAAGAAAGAATCTAAATGTTCTCTCCATGGTCTGTCATTTACAGTCCTGATTTCCATAGATTAACTCAATACTACTTAGAAGGAATTTTACTCTTGAGTTGAGCTACCGCAGAGGTCTTAAACGTAACAATAAAATTTTGTCTGCTACACTCATTCTCAACGATCGCCCTCACTCTTCCTGCTGGCGCTTTTTGCGAATGTCTTCCAGAATTTGCCGCAGTTCTTCGGTTTCATCTCGTCCATTTGCGGGAGGCATGGTTGCCAAAGGGGGGGTTGCCGTCAGCTTGTCCATCAAGGCATAAAATGCGTCTTGATCGTCTCGATGCTCAAAGACATAGGACAGCAGTTGCGTCCGATTCATTGCTTGAAAATCAGGCTGACTCATGGGAATGTCCTTTTACCGTTGCGGCCAATTAAAACAATGGTCTCTTCACCTGCCAAGATGAAGATATTCCCTGTTCGCTCGTCGATGCGGACGATATAGATGGGCAAGTACATCCTGGTTAAACTGTAGCAGACGCTAAAGCATTCTAGAGTTTGTGCTGCTGTAGGAATGGTTGATACTCCTGAAAACTCTACAGGTTTTAATTTGCCCCTTTAAGCAACAACTCAATCACTCATCCACCGATTTGGGACATGGTGCGGCTGTAGGTGCCAGTAGTACCAGAGTCGCGTTCTTTATAGTTGATTTCGGGTTTGAGTTCGAGCAACTCGCGCACTTGTTGACGAAGCTCATGGAGCGGTACGCCCGATCGCAATGCCGTTCTCAAATCAAGCTGTCCTGTTTCGTTGAGCAGGCAGGGACGCAGCCAACCATCGGCAGACAAGCGCATGCGGTTGCAGCGATCGCAAAAGCACTCAGACATCTGGCTGATAAAACCAAGCGTTCCTTTCGCTCCAGGAATTTTGAACACGTCAGCGGGGCCATTGCCGCGCACCTGCCCATCTGTCAGTCCCCAGCGATCGCGAATGCGTTGCCGCAGGTCTTCGGAACTGACCCAACCCCGATCGCCAAACAGGTAATCGTTGCCGATCGGCATAAATTCAATAAAGCGGACGTGCCAATCGCGATCAAGACTCAACGCTGCCAGATCCAGCACTTCCTGATCATTGACACCTGGAATCACCACTACATTGAGCTTGAGCGGATTGAAGCCAACTCGATACGCTTCCTGAATTCCGTTCCACACTTGCTGCCAGCGGGAACGTCCGTGTTGACCAATGATGGCATCGAACACGTCCGGTTGCATGGAGTCCAGGCTAATGTTAATGCGCCGCAAGCCTGCGTCATACAAGTCTTGCGCCATCTCTGCCAGCAAGAAGGCATTGGTCGTCATGGACAGATCTTGCGTTTCTGGAAACTGAGCGATCGCCCGCACAATCTCTACGACACCTGGCCGAATCAACGGTTCACCGCCCGTTAACCGAAAGCGAGTAAAGCCAACGGGAATGAACACATCATGCAGTAAAAGCAGCAGTTCATCCTGCGTCAACAAATTCTGCTGCAAAGCATAAGTCAGATCTGCTCCCTCAGGCATACAGTACTGACAGCGGAAGTTGCAGCGATCGACAAGGCTAATACGAAGATAGTCAACCTGGTTCATTCTTCCATTGTGACGGATCTTCTGGCTGTGCAATGTGTCGATCGTCCAATTGAGCGTCTGAAGACACAGACTGAGGTTCAGTGGCCTCTAATTCTAATGCTAGCTCTGACTCTGATGATGCTAATTTCAGTGGAAACAACGCTTGCATCATTTGGTGGAGCGATTGTCCACGTTGTTCATGTACCAGCACTAGCGGCAAGAGTGCGATCAAGCGCACGATCGCCGACAGTGCAAAAAGCCCTGGAATGCCACCATAGTCTGCAAATTCTGCGAGGAAACCGCCAACCGATGTCCCCAGTGCACCACTAATGCCCGCAATCGCAGCCGCGATCGCAAAGTACGAGGCCTGTTGCTGCACCGGAGCGACCCCCAGTTGGAGATTGTTGTTGCACAGGTCGATCGCCGCCCACGTCGCACCTGCCAGTACATGCAGCAAAGGGAGCCAAAGCCAGACAGAAAGGGAATTTTCGCCTGTTCCCAACCAGAAGAGCGGCGTGATTGCAACCACTAATCCAACCGTGAGCAAAATGGGACGATTACCAACTCGATCGGCAAGCTTACCCCAAAGGACGAGCATGATCAGCGTCGCGCCTGCCTGCAAGCTCGTGTAAAGCGTGACCCAACTCACATCGATCGCCAGATTCGCCAGCATATACAGGTTGAAAAACGGCGCGCTCAAATTTACCGCAAACGCCCAGGTGCTGAAGTAGAGCAGAAAGCAAAGGAAGTTTTTGTCTTTCAGAAAGGTGGGGAGTGGGGAGTGGGGAGTGGGGAGTGGGGAAGAGTTTTGAGTAGCGCTTTGCGCCGCTACGCTAGAGAGTCTTGAGTTATGAGTTAAATTTCCATCTCCCTCGGCTTCCCCTGCTTCCCCTGCCTCTTCTCGCTGCCGCTGCGGATTCACGTCTACCATCAAAAACTGAAAGCCCAGGCTGATCATGCCTACAACCACACCCACCAACAGCAGCACACCAAAGCTCTGCATCGAATGCCCTGGGAAAGCTGAGACAACACCTCCTAACAACGGTACGCAGAGCAAGTTTGTGAGACTGGCAGCACTATTGCGAATGCCAAAGTAGCGCCCTCGTAACCGTCGGGGCACCAGCGCGGCCAACCAACTGAGCCATGAGGCGCTACCCAACGCGCCGATCACATGTGTGAGACAGAGGATTGCCAGCGTCCACCAAATGAGCCACTGGGCCTCCATGCCTCTCCAAGTGGCGATCGCAATGCCAGCCACCAGCACCAACCAGAGCAACCGTGACGGCGCATAGACCCAGAGGCAGTAGTTGTGACGACTGGTGGTGCGTTCGCTGAGCCATGCCCCCAATGGTTGCAGCAAATTTGCCAGCATAGGGATCGACGACAAGAGGCCAATTTCGGTTGGACTAGCATGCAGTTCTACCAAAAAATTGCTGAGTAGCACGCCACCTGTGATCGACGAGAAGATCGTCGCAAACATGCCGTCATAGGTCGATGCTCTCAAACTCGTGCGAATTAATTGCTTCTCGGCAGGCGGCGATAATGCTTCAGCCACCGATGTAGCAGAAGCGAATGCAGTCGTTTGCGGCTCTATAGTGGATTCAGATACGATCGAAGTTAGCCTCACTGATTGCAACATACAGAGGGAACCAAGCCAGCGACACAGTTACAACCTGCGATCGCTGCATTCAAGTAATTTCTTGCACAGTAAAGATTCTGTTACCAAACCGCACCACCCGACGGACATACATTCTTCAAGCGACACCTAAGCTAAAGCATGATTGGTTGTCACCCGATTTGATTTAACCAGTTGTCATTGCCGTTACTTGCTCCCGCTCTCAAAGGCTTTTGATTAACGTAGTCAATCTCGTTGCCAGCCAGAGCCGCAGCACTTAGCTTTCGCGTGCATGTAGTCCACCGATCGCCACAATCACGACGGTAATATTGTCTCGCCCCCCGTGGTTTTTAGCTGCATCAATCAGCGCGATCGCGGCTCGTTCGCAAGCGCGAATCGACTTCAGATGTGAGGCAATGAGTTGGTCAGAGACTTCTTCAGTCAGGCCATCGCTGCACAACAGGAGGCGATCGCCCCCTTGTACCGCCAGCGATTGCACCTCAATTTGATGCAGATCTTCTCGCCCCAGGCACTGCGCCAGCACATGCCGCCACGGGTGAACACGCGCTTGGTCAGGGGTCAGTTCACCCACCTTCATGGCTCGCGCCACCCAGGTATGATCTTCGGTAATCTGGTCTAACTTTGCGCCACGTAAGCGGTAAAGCCGTGAGTCGCCCGTGTGGGCACACCAGACCTGTTCATCTCGAAAAACCACAACCACTGCTGTTGTGCCCATATCAGAGCGTTCTGGATGGCTGCGCTGATCGGCCAGAATAGCTTGATTGGCCTTAAAAAATGCACCTTCCAGCAGCGATCGTGAACTCTCAGCCGTCTCCCAATGGTCAGTCAAATGAGTTTGAATCGCCTGAGTCGCTAGACGACTTGCTTCCTGTCCACCTGCATGCCCACCCATGCCATCTGCAACGATAAAGAAGCGCCCATTCGCATCAATATAGTAAGCATCCTGATTTACAGAACGCAAAAGCCCCACATCCGTAAGACCCGTGAAAAAGCGTTTCATAAATGGACTTTGCTTTCGTCAACGACCATTGCAAGCTAGGGATAGAAGCACCATTATGGCATCCGTTCCGATCGATCAAGGCGCATCATGAGTCGAATGAAAGCAATCGCGGCAACAACGGCAGCGGCAGCAGGTAACAATGCCCACCAAGCGTATCCTGTCGCCAGCAAAATGGTCGCCGAAAGGGTAAACGCACACACCAGCAGCGTGTAATTTGTTCCCATGTTAACGCCACTGAGTCGTCGGAGAATGCGATCGGTCTCAATCGATCGTATACGCACCCGGACATCGCCCCGTTCCAGCTTATCCAGGGTGTCTTCAATGCGGCGTGGTAGCCCCAAAGCGGTACTGCTGACCTGAGCGGCCTGCCGTCCAAACTCACTCAAAATACTGTTTGCATCGGATGATGGATTGCCGTTAGCCATAATTTGCGTTGCAAAAGGTCTTGCAACCTCCATAAAGTTAAAGTCTGGATCAAGCCCTTTACCCACGCCTTCCAGCGTTGAAAAGGCGCGCATCACAAAGGTAAACGTCGCTGGAAACCGAAACGGTTGCCCGTAAGCAATTTCATACAAATCATCGCTGATTGCGCTCACCGATTGATTTTCAAACGGCTTATCCATGAAGTTGTCCAGCATGAACTGCACTGATCGCCGCACAGGCCCCATATCCTCCGCTTCCGCCAGCGCACCCAATGACACCAGGGAAGCCACGACCCGATCGCCATCTTTCTGCGCCACCCCAAAGAAGACCTCCAGCAGCTTCTCGCGGGTGAGAATCGAGACCTGACCCATCATGCCGAAGTCGTAGAAAATGAGCGATCCGTCAGGACTCACTGCAATGTTGCCAGGGTGAGGATCGGCATGAAAAAAGCCATCATTCAGCAATTGATGGAGATAGGCTTTCGCGCCCATTTGCGCCAGTGATTTGCGATCGAGACCTGCGGCTTCTAGTGCTTCGTAGTGGCTAATTTTGATCCCCGGCAGGTACTCCAGGGTCAATACGCGCGGTGATGCATAACGCCAGTAGACACGCGGCACACAAACCCAATCTTCATACCGAAAATTGCGCCGAAATGTGTCTGCATTACGCCCTTCATTGAGGTAATCGACTTCCTCGTACAGAATTTTACAGCACTCATCGTAAATGCCTAACCAGTCGCGTCCTTTACCCCACTCAGGATGATTTTGAAAGTAGCGGGTAATGCCCTTCAAAATGGCAAGATCAATCTTAAAGAGCTTCAGCAAACCAGGGCGCTGCACCTTCACCACTACTTCTTCGCCAGAATGAAGTTGCGCTCGATGCACCTGACCCAAACTCGCTGCGGCTAACGGAATCGGATCAAAACTCTGAAAAAGCTGCTGAATGGGTTTCCCAAAATCTTGCTCAATAATCGCTTTCGCCTGCTCATAGCTAAACGCAGGCACTCGGTCTTGCAGCTTGGACAACTCTTCCACGTATTCGGTGGGAAAGAGGTCAGCACGGGTAGAAAACAGTTGACCGACCTTGATAAACGTTGGCCCTAAATCGAGCAGCGTATCTCGAATCCAAATCGCCTGCTTGCGTCGCCGTTGCCGTTGCTTCTCCTCGGTCATACCACCGGGGTAACTCCAGGGCCTCTTGTAAAGCCATTGCGCAAACAGCAATAGCCACACAAACGACTGAATATCGTATGTGCGACCCAGGCGCGAATAATTTTCGCGGCTCCACCGATAGGATTTGTCGCTGTAAGCCTTTGGCTTCGACTGGCGAAAGCCCCGATCTGACGACAGGTCTGCGGGTGCTTGTCTAGCACGAACGGCCTGCTCATACTGGTGCACTACAGCTTCTTCAGCAGTGACGGCTTCGGGAACATCAGCATCTGGTAAGCCCGTATTGCTTGTATGAAAAAACGCATTATCCGATCGGGATGCAACTGTATGACCACTGCTCCTAACCGCAATAGCTTTACCATTTACGCCGTTTACATTTGTGCCGTTTAGTTGGTCGATCTTGTAACCTGGCACCCGGTGATTCGCCAACTCATCTGCATCCTTCTGGTGCATTGAGGCACCGTCAACAGGCTCCGCAGATTGCTGTAAGGGGTCGGAGTCGTGAGAAAAAACAGACACTCGAATTCCTAAAGTTTTGTTTTATGTAACTGAGTGTAACTGATTTATCAGGTTGAAATCTGGATAAAGGCGGCCAGTCTAAGCCAAGCTACTGCTACGGTAGCGCTTTAGCTCAGCGCGAAGTTGAGCGACCTCTGCTCGAAGTTCATCGATCGTAGCCTGTAAATCGGTTGGTTGAGTCCCGACGGGCACGATCGCCGTGGTAGAACGCGCTTTTCTAGCGGCCTCTGCGTCTCGTTGGGCACGTGCCAAGACCTCTTCGGTAAATTGACGCAACCGCTCGCGCTGCTCTGCATCAAATTTACCCAATTCGCTCAGCGTATCGGTCAAAACTCGCTCTGTTTGTTCGTAAACAGCTTCAGCCAGTGCTCTGCCAATAAAGAAAGCATCAAAGGGACCACTCATAGAAACTCTCTGCCAGAAAACTGCCATGTTTACCCAAGATTATAGCCTGCTTGCCTGGGAGAGCGCGATGAGACTTAAGGTCTAATTTGCTGCTCAGAGGTGGTTGATGGTGCTGATATTTGAACTGTTGCATTCTTTGCAAAACTTCTTCTTCATTTTGGCAAGTTGACATAGACTGGTTAGCCTAGACCGGGGTTTAATTTGTGCTGGCTTTGTCTATTTAACCCCTTCTTCGCACAAACGTGAATCTGCGCCTGTTTATTCCTTTTTTTGATACCTCGGCCCAGGGTTGGTCATCTGAGGCACGCTGGCTACGCTGGCTGACGTTTCTATGGCTATTGCTTGGGTTGACGGTTTTGTTTTCTGCATCGTATGCAGTTGCGGATGCCGATCGGGGCGATGGGCTGTATTACTTCAAGGTGCAAATCCTTTGGATTTTGGTCGGGATGGTAGGGTTTAACCTGGTCGTGCATTCACCGCTGCGCTACATCGTTGGTGTTGCCGATTGGTTTCTAGTCGTGATTCTGGGATTAATTTTAGTCACAGCGCTTCCTGGGGTGGGCACGTCCGTCAATGGTGCAACTCGCTGGCTTTTTCTCGGCTCGTTTCAGATTCAGCCATCAGAACTCATTAAGCCCTTTTTGGTGCTGCAAAGCGCTCGCATCTTTGGACAGTGGGATCGACTGAAACGAGGCACACGGGTGCTCTGGCTAGGGATTTTTGGGTTAGTGCTGATCGGGATTCTGCTACAGCCAAACCTGAGCACGACAGCGCTGTGTGGAATGCTGCTTTGGTTTGTGGCACTGGCTGCGGGCTTACCATACTCCTACATGGGCGGTACAGCACTCGCAGGGATTTGTCTGGCCGTACTCAGCGTCAGCTTTAGAAGCTATCAGCGCCGCCGCATTCTATCGTTCCTGAATCCGTGGGCAGACGCAACAGGGGATGGCTACCAGTTGGTGCAAAGCCTTTTAGCGGTAGGCTCTGGTGGCAATTGGGGTGCGGGCTTTGGGCTATCGCAGCAAAAGTTGTTCTATCTCCCCATTCAGTACACCGACTTTATCTTCGCGGTGTTTGCAGAAGAGTTTGGCTTTGTGGGTTGTTTGGTGCTGATGGTGATGCTGTTAGCCTATGCAACACTGGCGCTACGGGTAGCTATAAAGACACAAAATTCAGTGTATCGCTTAATTGCGATCGGCGTGATGGTGTTGATAGTGGGGCAATCGCTGCTAAACATCGGTGTCGCTACAGGAGCATTACCCACGACAGGCTTGCCGCTGCCCCTATTTAGCTATGGCGGCAGTTCGATGATTTCGAGTCTTGTGTCAGCAGGTCTGCTGATCCGAGTAGCGCGTGAAAGCAACGAAGCCCAAGTTGTCCGCCTCGACGATCGCCGACTACAGGGAAAGGGAGCAGGGCGATCGGAGTCACCGAGACGAGCAACTTGAGGCAGGAAGCAGCGAAGGTAGGGGAAGCGGTGGAGGCTAAAGGTAAGAAGATTGGCTTCTGAATCCTGAACTCAAAACTCAGAGTGGCAAACAAAAGCCGACCGCTGATCACTCAATTAACTTAAAACTCAAAACTTCCTCCGCTCCCTCTGCATCCCCCGCTCCCCTTGCCTTCTCTGCTTGCTCCCCTCCCTCCCTTACCGCTCTGCCACCACTGGCTCACGCGCCGACATTTGAGTCACCGCTGTTTCTGCTTCAATGCCATAAACTTCGCAAGAATTGTTGGGACTTTCAATCAGTTTGACTTTGTAAAGCTGTGCGCCAATGTTGCGGATGGGCTGTTGCAGCAGCGATCGAATCTGTACGGCGATATTCTCAGCCGTTGGCACGACTTCAGCAAAGTAGGGAATGTCTTTGTTCAAAAAGGTGTGGTCGAAGGGTTCCACGACGTAATCATCCACTGCCTTTTGAAAAGCAACAAGGTCAGCAATCATGCCTGTGCGGGGATCGATCTCACCTTTGACGGTGACTTCGAGATGATAGTTGTGCCCATGCCCATTGGGACGAGCGCATTTGCCGTAAATTTCGCAGTTTTCTTCGTAGCTCAGGTCGGGACGGGCAAGGCGATGCGCGGCACTGAAGTGAGTGCTGATGGTGAGATAGGCTTCCATATGGTTTCCGTAGTAGTCTGCCCAAAGTTCAGGGTGTTCAAAAAGCTGAATGCGGACGATCGGCAAGTGAGGTGTAAGTCGCTGCCAGATGGTACGCGCGATCGCTTCGGTCGTCGGTAGCGTTTCCCGAAATTCAGGCCACGCATCGTTAAGGAAGGAGAAATCGAGCTGGCTGGTGACTTCACGTTTAATAACCTGCTTCACGTCAGACAGGTTCAACACCATGCCGTATTCATCTAGCTCACCTGCCATCGACACATAAAGGACATAGTTGTGACCATGACCGGGCGATCGAGCGCAGGCACCAAATTGCTTAAAATTCTCAGCCTCGCTCAATTCTGGCAACCAGTACCGATGGCTGGCAGAAAACTGGGCGCGGCGATCGATCGTGCATTTCATAGGTAGGGAAGCAAAAAGAAAATATTAAGTTCCGTTAACGAAGCTCTCTTCAGGATAAACCACATTGCTGCTGACAAGCTTCATTCCGTTGTGGTCTCTGTCAGACAAGTTGCGACCATACAAGTTGCGATCGTGCTACTTGCCTGCGCTCAAAACCCGATCGGCTGTTAGCATCAGCGCTTCAAATTGTGACTGGATGAGCATTGCCCCTGTGTACTCAGCGGCTTCATAAAGTCCAGCTACTAAAGTCAGGACGGTGACATTGGCTTGGGGTGGGTTCACAATCCAATATTCAGAGACACCTCTAGCGGCATATTCAGAGCGCTTGTAACGGTAGTCTCGCTCCTCATTAGCTTTGCCAGGAGAGACCACCTCGACAATCAGCACAGGCGGCGGCATATCGCGTGTAATCGTGCCGCGTCGATTTCCCAAGACCGCTGCCAAGTCTTCAGATAGCACCATCAGGTCAGGTACACGGACTTGTGCTCGTGGTCCCATCACTTCAAGCTCCGTGTCCTTATGGCAGATGCAGTCAGCAGGGATGACTTTAGCCAGTTCAAGTGCCAGGAAAAATGAAATCTGTGAGTTTAAACGGCTTTCTGGCGGCATTGCGACTAATTTTCCTGCCACCAATTCGTAAAGTGTATCAGTGCCATCGTCGTAGTCTAAGTATTCCTCGAAGGTGAGCCGCTTTCCGATCGCCGCTTCAGTCATAGCGCAGCCTCTTAAATGCCTTATTGCTATTGTAGGGGAGCAATTTGAGGGAAGAGTTTTAAGTTATGAGTTTTGAGTGCAGTAGCCATCAGCGGTCAGCTATCAGCTTTTTAGCCTTCATCCCTCATCCTTTAGCCTTCATCCCTCATCCCTAAAACCACTCCAAAAACGTTTGTAGCAACAGCCACAGGTTCAGGCTGACAATGATCAAGGCAACGGCCCAGGCCAGCACTTTGAGCCAGGTAGGATTGACGAATTCGCCCATGAGCCGACGATCGCTCGTAAACAGTACCAGTGGTACCACAGCAAACGAGAGCTGCAAGCTAAGAATCACCTGACTGAGCACCAGCAGATTGCCTGTGCTGTGTTCGCCAAAGAAGACGATCGCAATCAGAGCAGGCACGATCGCCAGCAACCGTGTCGCCAGACGACGCAACCAGGACGGCAAGCGGAGCCGCAAAAAGCCTTCCATCACAATTTGACCTGCTAGCGTTGCAGTCAACGTGGAGCTTTGACCAGAGGCCAACAGCGCCAGCCCAAAAATGGCACTGGCAGCGCTTACACCCAGCAAGGGGGATAGCAGCTTATACGCCTCCTGAATTTCCGCGACTTCCTGATACCCATTGGTATGAAAGGTTGCCGCCGCCACAATCAAAATGGCTGCGTTGATGAATAGTGCCAGCGTTAGCGCCACCGTCGAGTCGATCGTGCCAAACCAGATTGCCTCTCGTCGTTTTTGAGGCGTTGGCTCCCAGGCGCGAGTCTGGACGATCGCAGAGTGCAGATAGAGGTTGTGGGGCATGACCGTCGCCCCAAGGATACCGATCGCAATGTAGAGCATGTCAGGATTGCGTAAAATCTCGTGATTGGGCAAAAAGCCCTGCACAATACTGCCTGCATCAGGACGCGAAAACAGAATCTCAGCGGCAAAGCACGTCCCGATCGTGGCAACTAGCATGATCACAAGCGCTTCGACATAGCGAAAGCCTTTGCTTTGCAAAAAGAGCAAGCCCAGTACATCCAGTGCTGTGATACACACCCCCCACAGTAGCGGTAGCCCAAACAGCAATTGCAGGGCGATCGCGCTGCCCAACAGTTCAGCAAGGTCACAGGCGGCGATCGCAATTTCGCACAGCACCCACAGCACAACGCTCACTCTGGGACTAAAGGAATCTCGACACATTTGCGCCAAATCTTTTCCTGTGGCGACGCCCAAACGCACACAAAGCGATTGCAGCAAGACAGCCATCAAGTTGGAGAGCAAGATCACACTCAGTAAGGTATAGCCAAACCGGGAACCGCCCGCCAGATCAGTTGCCCAATTGCCAGGGTCCATGTACCCAACCGAAACTAAATAACCTGGTCCCGCATAGGCTATCATTTTGCGCCAAAAGCCTTTGACTGTGGGGATAGGAATACTCCGATGCACTTCTGGCAAGCTAGGAGCATCACTGGCCCTAGAGGTCACATTATCGTTAGAGAATGACATTGGCTCAATTTCATAATCCTTTCATAATCAAGCTTACCATTCTCATTTGCCCTGTCTTCATACCCTTGGTAGGAATTGCAGCAAACGGTTAAGCACTCAGATAGTGTTGTTGCTAACAAGGTAAATTGGCTCGACTTGGACACAGAGTCTCTTTCCTTTTCAAAAGCAGCAAATCGCCGTGGCACGCCATAGAAAAGCTGCCGCGACTTCAAAAGCAGAAGGCACGGCAGCATGTACGTTTGGAGTCCCTGAAACCTAATGCGTGGCAATCAGATTTCAGAGTGCCATCTTCATAAAGCTTGAAGACAACACCATGCTGTTTCTAACCCGCCTTCTCCTGGCACGCCAGCATTTGAGAGGATCTTTATGGTTTGATTACGGATAATAGCAATCAGCAATCAGGCGTCAGCCGTCCACTGTTCAACTTCCTTCTAAAAACCAACAACCAACAACTAACAACTTCTTCAGCCTTTTTCCGCCGCACAATCTTTTTACTCAACTGCACCGGGTTGGGGCTTGTTAAACGCAAGCAGACCGTGTAAAGGTAATGGCATTGTTGCGATCGCCGCAATTGCCAACGCTATCTGTCCTTACTAATACGCTGATGGCTGAGCCGTTAATCGAACTAAAGGGAGTCTCCAAAGCCTTTGGTAGCCGCGTTATTTTAGACCGTGTTGACTTGACGCTTTATCGAGGGGATGCACTTGGCATTATTGGCCCGTCGGGCACGGGCAAATCGACGATTCTGCGCATTATCGCAGGGTTGGATGTGCCAGACGAAGGCGAGATTTTTGTTCAGGGGCAACGGCGAGTCGGGTCGGTCGACGATGCCCCTGATCCAATTGGCATTGGGCTGGTGTTTCAGCAATCGGCGTTGTTTGACTCGCTGACGGTAGAGGAGAATGTCGGCTTTTACCTCTTGCGGCACTCCAAGCTGCCACGACAGCGGATTCGACAATTGGTAAAAGATAAGCTGGAGATGGTTGGGTTGGCGGATATTGGCGATCGCTACCCGTCTCAACTTTCGGGTGGCATGCGGAAGCGAGTCAGCTTTGCCCGTGCCATCATTGCAAATCCGGATAATCCGCGCGATCGCCCGGAAGTACTGCTGTACGATGAGCCAACCGCTGGCTTAGACCCGATCGCTTCCACTGTATTGGAGGATGTCATCCGGCAGTTGCAGTGCGTGAACGTTGGCTGTAGCAGCTATGCGATCGTGACTCACCAGGAAAGCACCGTGCGGCGTGCGGTTGATCGTCTGGTCTTTCTGTATGAGGGCAAAATTCAGTGGCAAGGGACCGTCGAAGAGGTTAAAACAACCGACCATCCCATGATTCGACAATTTGAGAGTGGCAGTACAGAAGGCCCCATTCACGCAACGGGTTGATGGTTTGAAGTAGTGTGAGGATAGTGTATGCAGAATTCCACAGGCAGCAGACGACTTTCGCGATCGCTCCGAGAAAGTTCTCTGGGGCTGTTCGTTTTGTTAGCAGTAGGGCTGTTTGTCTTGCTGGTCGTCTGGTTGCGTGGCTTCAGTCCAGGTAAGCGCAGCTACAATGCCTTTGTCGAATTTGATAATGCAGGCGGCATCAAGCAGGGCACACCCGTTGCTTACCGTGGTATTAGAGTGGGCGAAGTCGTGGGAGTGAAACCACAGCCCAGAGGTGTGGTGTTGAAGGTGAAAATCTCCCCGTCTGATCTGCTGATTCCCAGTAGCGCGGTCATTGAAGCTAATCAGTCCGGTTTAATTGGAGAACCGTCGATCGACATTTCGCCGCTCCAGGATCTGCCGCCAGGTGAGATTGCTCAACCGCTCGATCGCAACTGCAATCCCAGCATCATTATTTGTAATGGCTCCCGGCTACAGGGTCAGGCGCGGCTCAACGTGAACGAGCTGATCCGGGCGGTGCTTCGCATTGCCAATCTAGTCAGTGATCCAGAATTTACCGCCAACGTAAACTCGGTCGCAAAAAATGCGTCCAACGCGGCGGCAGGCATTGCGAAGCTGAGCCGTGAGGTTTCTAAACCTCTCAAATCGGTTGCACCCACGCTGGATGAATTTCGCCTTTCGGCCCGTCAATTGGGGATAACAGCCCAGGAAGCAAATCGGCTGCTGGCAACCAATCGAAATTCACTCACCACGACTTTGAGCAACGTGAGTGAGGCAAGCGGTGAATTGAAGGGTGCGATCGCCAGCCTCGCCCCCGTTTTGAATCAAGTCAAGCGAACTGAAGTGCTCCGCAACTTGGAAACGCTCTCGGCCAATGCAGCAGCGGCTTCGGCCAATTTGCGCACCTTTTCGCAAGATTTTGGCAACCCTAACAATGTCCTGTTGCTTCAGCAAACCCTGGATTCGGCTCGATCGACCTTTCAAAACACGCAAAAAATCACCTCCGATCTAGACGAGTTGACGGGTGATCCCAGCTTTCGGATTAATCTCCGCAAACTGATTAATAGCTTAAGCAAGCTCGTCTCTTCGACCCAGCAACTCCAAAAGGAGGCAGAAATCGCTCGTTTGCTGGCCCCAATTGCGGCAATGGATGTCTCTGCTAATCCGCCAGCCGTTAGCCCAACCTTAGCACCCACGCCAGCGGCACCTGTTGAGGTTCAACGGGCTGAACCTAAGCCAGCCACTTCTGAGGTGCAAGAATAACCCACCTTCCAGGTGCAAAAATAGATAGGAGAGGCAGCAGAGGGACGATCGAGATGGCAGCAAGACGCATCATTCCGGGTGGATTAGTCACAATCGCTGTCCTTACAGGTTTCCTTACAGGCTGCGATTCATCTTCGTCTTCAGACTTTCCACCGTCCATCGATCGCCCGTTACCCAGTGCTAGTGTGTCTAGTCCCTGGCAGTCGGCTCAATTAGTGCGCACCATTACCAAAGCGGACGAACCCATCCATCAGATTGCCATTAGCCCAGATGGTAAGACGATCGCCAGCGGCAGCATTGAGGGGTTTGCCGATCTATGGGAACTCAGCACAGGCAAGAGGCTGCGGGACTTCAGTGTTCGTTCCAGGGTAGAGTCGATCGCCCTTAGCAAGGATGGGAAAGTCCTGGCAACGGGTGGCGATGACGGCAAGGTCAGACTCTGGCAGGCCAGCACCGGGCAGTTTATACGATCGGTGGCAAAGTACCCGTTTCCCGTGCAGTCGATCGCCTTTAGTCCCGATGGCACAATCCTTGCTACCAGCAGTTGGAAAAAAACTGTGGAACTCTGGAATGTAGCAACGGGGCAATTGCTTCACACCTTGACCGGGCATAACGATACCGTCAATGCAACTGTTTTTAGCCCGGATGGTAAGACGCTAGCCAGCGGTAGTTATGACGGCACCATTCGGCTCTGGAACCCGGCCACTGGAGAACCCATTCACACCTTTGTGGCATACAAACGCCCGGTTTATACCCTTGCCTTTAGCCCCGATGGCAAACAGCTCATCAGCGGCGGCGATAACACCATCAAACTTTGGGATATGGAAACGACCCAACTGCACGCAACGTTGATTGGACACTCCGATGTGATCACCGCCATTGCGATCGCCCCTGATGGACGCACGATCGTCAGCGGTAGCCGCGATAAAACCATCAAGCTATGGGATACAGCAACCGGAAGGCTGATCAAAACCCTCTCGGATGACCCTATTTTTACGGTAGTCATGACACCCGACGGTCGAGCGATCGCCAGCACAGGCAACGATGGCAAAATCAAGCTCTGGCAACCTGTTCAGTGATTTACAGCGGTTCTCAATCGGGTCAGCCACAGCTATATCGAGATGGGTGCAGGGTGCAGGGTATCGGGTGTGGTGAATGCAGATGCAAATAGCTGTAACTAGCGGTTAGCGATCGACTTTCAGCACCAAACTTGCTCACTGTTTGAAGGTCTCACCTACACTAGAGGTATGACATCTGGGATTGAGACTCTACCAGTAGAGGTTGTGCATCTCATTGCAGCGGGAGAAGTGATTGATTCCCTGGCGGCAGTGGTGCGAGAACTGGCAGAAAACGCGCTTGATGCTGGTGCAACCCGCATTACGATCGCACTTTCGCCTGATCAATGGCGGCTACGGGTAGCGGACAACGGTGTCGGCATGACGCTATCCGACCTGAAGCAAGCCGCCGCCCCTCACAGTACCAGCAAAATCCGAGACAGCCATGATCTTTGGAAAATTACCAGCCTGGGCTTTCGAGGCGAAGCTCTCCACAGCCTTGCCCAACTCGCCGATCTAGAAATTTTGAGCCGTCCAGCAGGGTCTAGTGAAGGCTGGCAAGTGCAGTACGACGTACAAGGAGAGCCACTGCGGTTAGAGCCTGTTGCGATCGCACCTGGCACAGTTGTCACAGTCGATCGCTTGTTTGGTCACTGGGTTGCCCGTCGTCAGGGCTTGCCACCCTTAGCCCAGCAGATGCGAGCCGTACAAGCTACCATTCATCAACTGGCGCTCTGTCACCCACATGTCACCTGGCAGGTGCAGCAAACCGATACTCGCAGCGAAACACCCCGTGATCGGGATTGGTTTCAGCTTTGGGCTGGCACAACCGCACGGCAAATCTTGCCCCAAATGCTGCGCGATGTACAGGCAGACGCTTTGCAGGAGTTAACGCTAGAAATCACCGAGTTTGAAAAGGCTAAAGGATTAAGGATGAAGGATGAAGAAAGTCAATCCCCCTTTTATCCTTTATCCTTTAGCCCTTATCCTTCTCTCTATCTCCTCCTTGGCTTGCCCGATCGCTGCCATCGCCACCGTCCAGATTGGATTCGCGTGGCAATCAATGGTCGCTTTGTACAAATGCCAGAGTTAGAGCAGACCATTCTGGCTAGCTTTCGGCAAACCGTGCCGCGCGATCGCTTCCCCGTTTGTCTCGTGCATCTCCAGATTTCCCCAGAGCACATCGACTGGAACCGTCATCCTGCCAAGGCCGAAATTTATCTGCATCACCTTAGTTTCTGGCGAGAACAGGTTGCTAGCGCGATCGACCAGGCGCTTCGCCTCAGCCCGATGAACCTAGCCGATACTCTCTATTCGCAGCGAGTTGGCACGCTGTTAAAAGCGGCTGAAGCTGAAAGTGGGTATGGCGAGAGAAAAATTCAGGAAGTAGGGAAGGCAGAGGGAGCAGGAGAGGCAGAAGGCAGGGAAGCACGGGAGGCAGGGGAAGCAAACGCAACTCAAAACTCAACACTTGAAACTCAAAACTCTCTTCGCCCCACTCCCTACTCCCCACTCCCCACTCCCCTCAAAGCCCTCGCCCAGGTACACAACACTTACATCCTCGCCGAGCATCCTACTGGCGTTTGGTTGGTGGAGCAGCACATTGCCCATGAACGCGTGCTCTATGAGCAGTTGTGCGATCGCTGGCAGCTTGTATCTCTCGAACCAGCAATCATTTTGAATCAACTGGCGGTGGCTCAAGTAAAACAACTGCAACGACTGGGCTTAGACGTTGAACCTTTTGGCGAAGCCGTGTGGATGGTGCGATCGGCTCCTGCTATCTTGGCACAGCGAGACGATTGCACAGAAGCTCTGCTAGAACTCAGTTTGGGCGGAGACTTACAAACGGCGCAGGTGGCTACAGCCTGTCGGAGCGCCATCCGCAACGGGACACCGCTCACCCTCCACGAGATGCAAACCCTACTCAATCAGTGGCAGCAAACCCGCCATCCGCGCACCTGCCCTCACGGTCGCCCCATTTCCCTCACGCTGGAAGAATCATCGCTATCCCGCTTCTTTCGTCGTCATTGGGTGATTGGGAAGAGTCATGGGATTTAAGGGGTAGGGTATGGGAGTAGGAGGGACGATCGCGTCCACCATGAATGAGCGATAGTCCCTCAATAGCAAGCTCAAATCAGGGTCTTAACTGGCGTAATAGAAGCGCTCATGGACAACCTTGCCATCCGTCCACTTTTGAACCGAGACCTGGTCGTAAGTACGCTTGCCCCAATCGGCATGGGTGTAGTCTAAAAACCACTCAGAAATAATGACATCATCGCCATAGGCAACGCTTTTCACCTCGGCTCCACGAAACTCGGTCAGCTTTGAGAAAAACTCTAACTCTCGCTGACGGTTTGCGTCTTTGCCAACCGTAGGCGGATTGTCATTTTCTTGCATCACCACATCATTTGCGTAATATTGCTCGAAAACATCCATCGCTTTACCTTGCAAGACTTGATTTTTGATGTCTTCAAAGGTTGCTTTCAGATCGGTCGCCATTTGAGAATCTCCTTTTATTGATGTTTGCAATGATCTAGAACGTAAACTAGCGCTGGAAGCACAGAGAAAACGCTCTCAAGCAAGCCTGTAGGCCGTTTGCGCCTGAAGCTACCCTGCTGGTTCCCCACTGTTTACTCATCGACTGTACTAACTCTTACAATCTACTTAAGATATAACACGTGAACTGTTCAAATGCAAACTGTTTTAGCAAAAATCTTTTTTGATTAGCGCTACAGCCTTAGCAGCAGGACTGATTTCACTTCAAGGCAACCGTATTCGTGCCGGGTTGGTCGCAGGCAGCCTATACGATCGATTTACAGACTATGGTTCCTTGGCGACTCGCACGACAGACGTAAAGTTTTATGGTTTGCAAAAAGGGTCGCATCGCGTAGAGTTAGTCAGTACTGGTGCTTCGCCGACTTACAGTTGAAGCGATCGCCTGACGGAATGCGCCAAGACAGCCACCGCGAGTAGTCCGCTTGATCGGGCTGATGCATCCAAGCTCCTAGTACTTAACGGCACAATTGGTTCGTTAGCCCCGTCCTCAAATTAGGTTGGCATCTGTTCTCAAGTCGCTCAGGCGTTAAACATTCGGTGGCATTGCAATGAAGCGTTGGTTAATGAAAGGTTCGTTTTACTTAAATATGGCGCTGCTGGCGCTGCTACTGACGATCGCCCTTCAAGCTGGCCTGTTTGAGCGCTGGCGCGATGCTTTGCATGCACCTGCCAACATGAGTTCTCTAGTAGCGCTGGCAAGTGGGCAACCTAAACCAGATACTGTCACCGCTATTCCCTGGTGGCAAGACGAGGTGCAGTACCGACTTAACATCACTCGCAATCAGCAGTACAACAACTGCGTGTTTGGCGATTCCATCACATCAGGGCTAGGGAACACGCTAGGCGATCGCACCTTCAACTTTGCCCTCAGCGGCATGAGCAGCGTTTCCTTGCTCGAACAACTGCGGCGAGAATGGTCGGTTGGCGTTCGTTGCAACCAGGTCATCATTGCGATGGGCACCAATGATGCTGAGTACATTATTAGTAACAATCAGTTTGTCACCAATATGCGGCAGGCGATCGCGCTCAGCCGACAACTGCAAGCCAACCGCATTGTCCTGTTGCCTGCCTTCTACTCCACCATTGCTGCTAGTCAGAACATCGACATGGCAGGGCCGATCGCCCGTGTCAATGAGATCAATCGACTTTTGCAACAAGTTGCCAGCAGCGAACAGGTCAGCTTTCTCAACGGCAGGCTGCAACCGCTATATCAAGGGCAGGCGCTCCGCGAAGATCTAACCACTGACGGCGTTCACTTGAATGCAAAAGGGCGCATTATTTATCGCAATGTCCTACTCCAACTGCTGCGATCAGCGTGAAGGTAAGCAGCCTGGTTAGGTGGATTGCTTCTGGCTCAACTGACCCAACAGTCTGAACCACAGTGTTCGCAAACTCCATCGCTTGACTGTCCTCCCAGTTGCGCGATCGTAGCTCTCATAGGCACGCTGGTACTGCCCCAGGTAGTAAAACGCCACACCACGAAAGGTCAACGCCTCCCAATCATGGGGATGCAAGACTAGAGCCTGCTCACAGTTTGCCAGAGCATCTTGATACCGTTCTAAATGAATCAAAACAACGGCTCGAAACGTCCATGCCTCATGTTGAGTGTCATCAGCCGCGATCGCCCGGTCAAAGCAAAGCAGCGCTGCCCCGTATTGACCCAGGTTTGCCAGTGCAACTCCTCGACCATACAAGGCCGCAAAATGATCATCTCGAATCTGGAGTACACGGTTATAGCAAGCGATCGCCTCGCTATAACAATGCGTTTCTGCCAGCATCAGACCCTGACGAGCCTGAACCTCAATATACGTCTCAATTTCGGACGCTCTGTTCTTGGCAAGCGATCGCCGTTTCATAGTAATGGGGGAAGTTAATGTTTGCGCCTGTCATACTCATGCCATGCTGACCATATCAATAAAGCCGAAGCTGGTAGAGCCGCCGCTGAAACATCTGACCGCACCTATTTCTAACATACCCAATCTTAAAGCCGACTCAACGGTGCGTGTGTCGTTCCAACGCTGGAAACAACAACTTGTATACTACCAGTCTTTCCGCCATTATGCAGCACAGCGAGAAATTTATCTCCTGGGTTTGGTTGAGCAGGAGGCGGAGGACAGAGAGCAGAAGGTAAAAGGGAGCAGAAGGCAAGAGAAGCAGGGGAAGCAGAGAAGGCAGGGGGCAATTCGCAACTCAAAACTTCTACGCTGACGGCTGACCGCTGTAGCTTGCTTCCCGCAGGGTTAGCTGACCGCTCTTCCAACTCAAAACTCAAAACTCCCCTCCCCACTCCCCAACACTTTAAAGAAAAAAGCCATCCCTTCTCACGAGATGGCTCACTTATTTCACTCTTTGGGAGACAAGCCAGAACGCAAAATGAATCCTGGCAAGACTGGATTAGCTGAGGGCGGCGTGGCTGCGATCGTAGGTCGCCTGAAGCACGGGGTTAAAGGTTTCTTGAATCCGCTCCCAATGGCTAGCCGCCGTAGCAGACATGCCAACTTCAGCCGCCGATCGTACCAGCATCACTTGTTGCCGTTTCTTCATGGCGCGATGATGATTCATTGTAAGTGCCCGTGCTTGCTCTTGAATGGATAAAGCAGGAACTTTGGCATGATTTACAACGGCTGGTTCCGCTGCGACGGGTACAGAGACACGTTGCACGGTATAAGAGAACCCACGATAAGTCAGCACTGTCCCAGCGGGAGCACCAGGGCTAGCAGATGCCGCTTGAGCGGATGGATCAACCGTGTAAGTAGCACCGCGATAGGTGAGAATAGCACCCAAAGCTCTGGCTCTAGAAGCTTCAGCCAAACGATGCTTTGCTCCACGCGCTTGTAGAGAAGAAGGGTTAAAGTCGTAATCAACGTTGCGATAAGAGAGTTTCATATTTCGCCTCCTGGATGATGTGTTGCGAGAGGCGCGTTCCTTCGGGATGACTCCCTACTTCCGTCCGGTTTCTGTTGTGGAAAGACCCGTTTGAGCCATGAGCCTTAGATCAGAAATCGAGATGAACGATTTACTTTTCTGTATCTAATCATACAGTTTTAGACCAGAATCGTCAATGTTTATATAAGTTCATCTTTCTATGGTCGATCGACGATTAGGATGCTCTCAAGTTCTTTGTAGTCAAGCCTCAGCATTGTCAGGCATGATCGAGAATCTACCGCAAGGCTTCTGGGAAAACCTGTTTATTGGCGTTACAACGGCTGTAAAGCAGCGCCAAACCGCACAAACGTGTCAATGCAAGAAGGTGTTGGTGAAATGATGGCTTATACCGATTTGGCTAAAACTTTAATCAAAAAGACGAGGGCACGAGAAGATGCGCTTGGGCTCCGTGACGACACCTGTCGATCGCGCTTTTTCTTGCAATCTGATCCAACAGCTAAGGTCATTGTCTTCTTCCACGGCTTCACAGCCGCACCAGAGCAGTTTGTTCCCATTGGCGAGGCATTTTTTCAGGCAGGCTACAACGTCCTGATTCCGCTGCTACCAGGGCACGGGCAGGCAGGCGACTGGAATGACGATCACCCACCACCGTTGCCAGAAAACCCGTACATCTACCAGGAGTTTGGGCGCAATTGGTTAGAAAACGCTCAAGCCTTGGGCGATCGCGTCGTTGTGGGAGGCTTGTCGGGTGGCGGCACGTTGAGTGCCTGGTTAGCACTGGAATGTGCTCAGCAGGTCGATCGTAGCCTACTGTTCGCGCCCTATTTAAGCGGTACAAACACTCTAGTAGACTGGGTCGTTGAACGCATGAACGTTTATTTTGAGTGGAAGGTAGCACCTGGAAACGTCGGCTTTGGGTACGGTGGCTTTCAAATGCCAGCGCTGCGGGTATTTTTGGACATGGGCCAGGAGATTCTCGATCGTGCAAAAGTTCAGCCTGCTGCACCAATGCTCATTGTGTCGAGTGCGGACGATCGTGCCGTTGACAGCGAAGAACATCAGCAGTTATTTCACTCTGCGCTACCACTCCAACCCAAGTGCTGGTACCACTGCTTCGATCGTACGCTGGCGATTCCACACAACATGATGACGAAAGCAGAAGGGTGTCCTCATCCAGAACTGCCAATCGCCATCGCCAAAACCTATGCAGAGAGCGACCTTCTGTGGGATGAAATTACCGCACTCAGTAAACGCTGGCAACAGGGAGAAACACTAGAGGCGATCGTGACCCAACTCGACTTGAGTCAGCGTCTTTCGCCCGATCGAGCAGCGGTAATCACAACCCTAAAGCTTTTTACTGGGGAAATTTGACCATTTTAGGGACGTTAATCAGAAGAAGACAGGAGGTAGAGGGCAGGAGGTAGGGGCTGACCTCAGTACGCTTGCACCGCGTGAATGACTGTATCCAAGCTTTGCACCTGGCAATACGGCTTTCCATCCTGCTGTAATCAGAGTGTGATCGCGATCACGATTAGATATGACTTGAATTAGGGTTTCAGCGTTTGACTGTCACGGTCGCTTTAGACGAACGATGACATAACTGAGGAACTACACGCTCCGAAGTCGTCATGTCTACCTTGCTTAACAAAAATGCTGCTGTTGTAAACGCGATCGTCATCACTACAGCCCTAGCGATTATTTCTGGTTATGTGCCCACTCAGCCCCTTTCTTTCGCAAATCTACAAACAACCCTTCAATCACAATGGCACAGTAGTCAGAGGTGAGATCAGGTGTTAGTGGTTGGTTTTTAGTTGTTAGAGCGGAGAGGGCTAAAGGCTGAACCCTAACTCAAAACTCAGAACTCAAAACTCAAAACTTTCACCCCTCACCCCTCACACCTCTCCCAATTGCCTACACTAAAGAGAACGCGCTCAATCGGTAGCAATGGTGCGATTAAAACTGTGGCAGTGGATGGCATTGGGTTTTCCGATCGCCAGCATCATTAGCTTTCTGGTCATCGCAGCAGGGTTGCAGATTCAGCAGTGGGGCATTAGCTGGATCTGGGGCGTTGTGGTGGTGATGTTTGTACTTTGGCGTTGGCTATTGGTGAAGTGGACACAGCCAGCATTAGCGCAAGTTCGAGCGGTCGTTGCTGAAGTGACAGAGGAGTTAGAAGCAGACACGACCGAAGTGGTAACGGCATCGACCAGCACTACACGACAAGCGGAAACAGCCATCCACACAATCTTGGAAGAGGCGCGGAATGACCCACCCCTTTGGGAAGGATGGACTGAATTTTGGGGGCGATGTAAGCAAGTGGTAGAAACCGTTGCGCATGCGTACTACCCCCAGGTGCAACGCCCGCTGCTGCAAATCTATGTTCCACAAGCCTATGCGCTGATGCGGGGCACCGTGGACGATATGGATCAGTGGATGCAAAAGCTGTCGCCCGCTTTGAATCAGGTGACGATCGGGCAGGCGTATCAGGCGTATGAACTCTATCAAAAACTAGAGCCATCGGCGCGTAAGGTGGTGCAGGTGTGGAACTGGGCACAGTGGTTGTTGAATCCGGTAGCAGCACTGGCCCGCACAGCCACGCAGCGATCGAGCAATCGAGCCACGCAGGAACTGTTGGTCAATCTAGGACAGCTCTTACGAGAAGCAGCGTTAACAAATCTGGGCAGACAGGCGATCGCGCTTTACGGGGGGATGCCTGCTGCGACATTGGAACTGCCATCCTCGGCTCCAAGCTTGCCCAAAGCGAAGACCCAAACCTTACGCGACATTCTGACGCAAGCTGAACCCACTGAAGCAGTGGAGCAAAAACCCGTCAATATTCTGCTGGTTGGGCGAACGGGAGCCGGAAAGAGCAGTTTGATCAACACGCTCTTTGTCGATCGCCGTGCAGAGGTGGATGTGCTTCCCAGTACCGATCGCGTGCAGTCTTACCATTGGCAAGCAGCCGAGGGCGAAGCCTTAACGCTTTGGGATACACCAGGGTATGAGCAGGCAACACGAGATGATCTACGAGAGCAAGTGCTGGACTATATCACCCAGGCAGATTTGCTGCTGCTGGTCACGCCTGCCCTTGATCCAGCCCTACAAATGGACGTGGACTTTCTCAAAGATGCCAAGGCAGGCGTCGCTGATTTACCAGCGATTGCCGTTGTAACGCAGGTTGATCGCCTGCGTCCGTTACGCGAGTGGGCACCACCTTACGATTGGGAATGGGGCGATCGACCAAAAGAAAAGGCGATTCGAGACGCAACGGAGTACCGCGCTAAACTGCTGGGCGATTTCTGCAAGCTAGTCGTGCCGATCGTGACAGGCGATTTAGACACGGGTCGCACGGCCTGGGGCTTCGATACGCTCTCGGTGGGGCTGATGGAGGCGATCGCGCCCGCCAAGCAATTGCGACTTGCCCGTTTTTTGCGGAACCTGGACGCTCGGACGATCGCGGCAGCTAAAATTATTGAGCACTATACGTTTCAAATGACGACCACGCAGGGACTCACAGCATTACTCAAAAGCCCTGTGCTGCGGTTCGTTTCGACTCTGACAACTGGATCACCTACGCTAGCATACCTTCTAGCAGAGCAGATTCCCGTCGAGCAACTGCCCGTAGTGCTGGGCAAACTCCAGATGGCCTACGACTTGTTCACGCTACTCAACGCCGATCTGCCAAACGCACGAAACTTCGACCTACTCGGACTGTGGCCGCTGTTGTTAAGTAATTCTACGTCACCCGATCGCAATGCTTGGGCCTTTGGTCACACCGTCACAGAATACTGGACAAGGTCGCTGAAGACTGAGCAACTCGAAGAGCGGTTTGAGTCGTATCTTCAGCAGTATTTAGAGCGGTGATCCTTGAGAGCCACGATGGGCTAACCTGCGCGCAGTTCATCAAGCTTCGCCCTTACAGCCTGGATGTCTTGCCACATCAACCATTTGGGTTGCCCCCGTTCGCGCGATTGATTTCGCAGCAAGTAAGCCGGGTGAAAGATGGGCATGTAGAAGCGATCGTCCTGCTCAATCCACTGCCCTCGCACTTTAGTAATGCCCTGCTTGATGCCCAGTAAGCCCTTCAACGCAGTTGCACCCGTCAGCAGAATAATTTTTGGATTTACGAGGCGAATCTGCTCTAACAAGTAGCCTTTGCAAGCATCGGCCTCTTCCGTAGTAGGCGTGCGGTTTTCGGGTGGACGGCATTTCACCACGTTGCAGATAAAAATATCCTGTTCCGCGTTAAGATTCACCGATGCGAGAATTTTGTCGAGCAGTTGCCCAGATTTGCCGACAAAAGGTTTGCCCTGTTCATCCTCATTTTGCCCTGGCCCTTCACCTACGATCATAATAGGCGCGTGAACACTGCCTCGTGAGACGACAGCATTGGTGCGGCTTTGCCCCAGTGCGCAACGAAAACAGCGGCTGCAATGCGCCAACATCTGATCCATCGTTTGATAGGTGCCAGGAGGAATGGGAACTTTAACACTGGTGGGAATTTGCTCAGGGTCAAAGTCTTCTGGCGGTAGAGCTTTGTCAGAGGCTGGAAGGTTAAACAGGCTGATCTGATCTTCAGTTGCCATGAATCTGCAAAAAATTCGTAAAGTGGTTGGTAGATGCCGATGACATAGGTTGCTTAGGCCGCTTTAGAAGGGAGAAGGATATGCTCCACGGATGCCTGAGCCTTTAAATTCTAAAGTAGTCGCTCTCGGTTCATCCATTACAGCGAAAAGATTGAATGCTATAGGCTGCCGGAATGATAAAAGCAAATTGCGCCAAACCTAGTTATGCAGATATGCCACAGCTTCTGCAATTGTGACTTGAGGAAAGCTTTTGTAGAAGCGGCTGACGCTATAAAACGGGTGAGGCGTTGCTAGCACGATCACTTGATCGGCATCAGCTTGAAGTATTGGCATTAATTCACGAGGCGCAACGGGGGCACAAACCCACACTTGAGCAGGTTGCTGCGATCGCATAGCTTGTACAGCAGCGCTTATAGTCATCCCAGTAGCGATGCCGTCATCGACTAGCAGCGCAATGGCATCGCGTGGACTAAAGCGAGGATGGTCGGAAGAAAGGGCGGCTAGCTGAGTCTGAGCCTGGGTCTGTGCGTCCCTTAGCGCTATTTCATAGAGGTAGGAACCAGTCGGCAGGTTGGTTTCTGGTAATGTTGCCGCTGAAACCGTAGCGTGAAAGTCGCGGCGATAGGAATCCCAAACCACATGCCCGTCGGCTGTCACAGCACCGATCGCCAGTTCGACATTGTCTGGTCGGGTAATCTTTTTCGCCACAATCACATCTAAAGGGCAGTTTAAGGCTCTGGAGATCGGCTCTGCGATCGGCAAACCACCCTTGGGCAAGGCATATACAACAAAGTGGGCTGTCTCTAGTGCAGGGTATTGTGCTACTACGTGTAAAACAGCCTGCGCCAGCGTTTCACCAGCTTCGTGGCGATCGGCAAAGCAGATGGTCGAACCAGGCTCTCGGAAGGGCAAAAATGGCATCATTCCCCCTCAAATAATTTGCAGGGATACCGTTCATCATGACTTATTTTCCTCAATCAACCTAAAGTAGCCGTCTCGTTTTGTGAAGCACAGTGGAACGGCGAGAAGACACTCCTTTTGAAAGTGTGAGAGCAAAGCCATTCCACATCTGACAAACACTCAAGCGTCAGCTTGCAGCAACCGTTCAGTATTCCGCTTTGCTTTAGCGCTGTTTCCGGAATGACTCGATCACACAGCGTATCTGTTTAGTATCCTAAACGGCATGCTTGGCTGGTTCCTCCGAAAGCGATACATTGAGCCAACTGCCTATGTCTCCTGTTTCTTTAACACTTCCATGTGGCAACATTCACAAACCGTCCTTCGTTGGGTTCCCACGGCTCTAGCGTTGGGACTACTCGCTGCCTGTTCGCAGACACCGCAGACGCAAGTATCTGAAGCTCCAGGAGCGACCGCAGTACAGCCTGAAGTCTCACCCATGCCCGGTGCCACTGCGATCGCGCCTCTCGGCGGCAAATCGCCCTCCCCTTCGATTGCAGCACAACAGCCAAAAGCACCGATCGCCTCTACGCCCACCAACGCTGCTCTACCGAAAGAATCGCGTAGCACGATCGCCTCCGCTCCTGCCAACAAGCCACTGCCCCTTGAGCGTACCCCCACCTTTCGGGCAACACCGCGCATGACCGGGTTTTCACCGGATGGGAACTATTTCGTCTATCTAGAAAGCTCTCAAGATACAGGCGCAGGAATACCAAAGTCCGTATTACAGCTTGTCAAGCTGGATGGCAATCGCTGTGTTGAAGATGCGTGTGTTGAAACGCACTACAGCGAAAAAGAGGCAGGCATGAAGCTGTCTGAAGCGGAAAGTGAACTATTAAAGCAAACGTGGAAAGTGCGCCAAGACTTGAACTTAACGCCTCCAGTAGCAGGCATTGAAATTCCGATCGTGTCTCGATCACGCACAGTGGATGGCAGCGAAACTGTCACCATGCGTCTAAACAACCGCGACTTGCAGCTTCACCTCCAGCAGAAAAGCACGCAGGACAAAGCATCTATGCAGCTTGGTGTGAATTATGACGGGCAGCAGCGATCGCTCGACACCCTCACCAACTTTCGAGACAACGTGTTGGATTATTCTATCCGCCAAGTGAAAGTATCCCCAGATGGCAAACGAGTCGCAGTCCTCATCACAGCGACAAAACCAACCTTTGAAGGGACATTGGGAACAACGCTTGTACAGGGATTTGCGCTTTAAGGCAGAAAAGTAGAGAGTAGGAAGCGGGGAGTTTTGAGTTTGTTTCTGCCTTCTATCAGCGGTCAGCTTTCTTCTAAAAACCAACAACTTTTCTGATATGCCCTTTCTGGTATGTCTGCAAGGCTTTAGGGCTTTGCAACCAATAACTTCCCTAGCCTTCTGCCTCCTAATCACTGACCGCTAATATCCATCAAGGCTTAACGGCTTCTGATTCACAACTGCTTAGCCACGTCCGAATCGCTTCAGCGGTTGAACCTTGGCTGCTGTCACGGGGAGGCGTAACAGGCTTGCGATCGCTGGGGTAGGAGCCTATGCGAGAAAACAAGAGTGCAAGCCGCCAACCATTTGCCGTTTGCGCCAAAAAGAGCCAGTGGTACTGCTGAAACTCGACAACGCGCTTGCCGAGGTATTGCCGCTCTAAAACAGTGAAAAAGACCTGGTGCAAATTTGCATCGTTTGGGTCGGGATACTCGCTAGAACCAGTTGGCAAGGGCATAAAGTCCGGTTGACTCGCCAGAATGGCATAGGTTGGTACAGTGCCTTGCTGAGCACCTAACCGCACGTTGGAGCGGTTGATATAGCCTGGTAGATCTCGCAGCAAAGCTGTTGTGAGCGGCTCCAGTGCGGTCGGGCATGTAAATTTGCGTGCTAGACGGGTATAGGGTGAGGGATGAGGGGTGAGGAGAGAGGGGTGAGGAGACGAGCGATCAGGTGATCGTTCAGCCGCATCTACTGGCACGACTAACAGCCAAACCAGCCCCAACCCAATCAGCCTCTGTAGCCAGCGATCGTTCAGCCGCATCACCGTTACTCTCCACTTTCAGCGATCTCGTCACCCCACACCCTATACCCTACACCCCATTCCCCTACCCTCCTACCCAACCGTTGCCAGTTCTTCACAGATGTGCTCAAATGCCGCAACTGGGTCGGCAGCGGCTGTAATGGGACGACCAATCACCAAATAGTCTGCACCGGCCTTTAGCGCAGCGTCAGGTGTCACGATCCGTCGTTGGTCTTTGGCATCTGCCCAGGTTGGTCGCACCCCAGGGCACACCAGCAAAAAGTTATCTCCGCAAATCTGCCGTAGTTGTGCGGCTTCTTGGGGTGAACAGACTGCCCCTGCCAAGCCTGCTTCCTTTGCCAAAAGTGCCATGTGCAACACGTATTCTGGCAGCTCAAGCGGCACTTTTAGCTCAAAAGCGAGCGATCGCGCGGTTAAGCTTGTCAGCAAGGTAATGGCTAGTAACTTAGGAACGGGCTGTCCTGCTTCCGCGGCTCCTGTGATAGCAGCTTCTTGCGCGGCTTGTAGACTCTCTTTGCCATTCGTCGCATGCAGGGTAACTAAATCAACGCCGTGACGAGCCGCTGCGGCGCACGCCCCTGCAACTGTATTAGGAATATCGTGAAACTTAAGGTCTAAAAAAATTCGCTTTTGCCGCGTCTTTAATGCTGATAGGATAGTCGGCCCACTACTGACAAACAGTTCTAGTCCTACCTTCCAAAAGGTAACCTGAGGCAACCGATCGAGGAGGGCGATCGCGTCCTGCTCACTCGACACATCCAGCGGTACGATCACACGATCGGCAATAAGCACAGGCAAGTTATCAACTCAACGAGTCCAGTCTACAGCCTGTGGAGCAATTAGCGGTTAGCTATCAGCGGTCAGCCTGGAAGTTTTGAGTTTGAGTTGATTGAGCGGTCAGCAGTCAGCTTTTTAGCCTTTAGCCTTCAGCCTTAGTCCCTTATCCTTGTGCTCTTACTCAATGTCCGCGAACCGAAAGCCCATTTGACACTCAAATTGCTCAGGCTGTTGCTCACTTGCTTTGTGAATGGCACGACCACAGCGGAGTTTACCGCTCTGCCAGCGGGGTCTACCGCTTTGATCGGCCATTAGGCATGTTGCACAGACAGCTTGTGGTGCAATGAGTTGATTGTCCATGAGGATGACTAGCATGCAACACCTCCAATGAACGACCGAAATCCCTGAATCAGCGGCTCTAGCCTCATTGTAAGAGACTGCTCAATGAGTTCGGGCGCATTGCTACACAGCTTAATACGCTTCCTTTAAAGCCATCGTATTCTTTGACTCATTTTTTGATGAAGCGTCGTTTTAACGGCCATAAACAGGATGACTCTGATGTAACCAGACAGGATTTTCCTCTACCCTGGCTTGGCGACTGCTAAAGTGGGAAAGTACGTTTAGCTTCAGAACTGAACGCACTTATTCCGCTTTTTGAGGGGTTTCCTCCTGTGACTCGAACCAACTTAGACTTTCTTGCCGAAACCGACCCTGCGATCGCCTCTATCATTCAGCGGGAACTCCAGCGTCAGCGAGATCACCTGGAGCTAATTGCCAGTGAAAACTTTACCTCTGCGGCAGTGCTGGCAGCACAGGGATCAGTCCTCACCAACAAATACGCCGAAGGACTTCCTAGCAAGCGCTACTACGGTGGGTGTGAATTTATTGACCAGGCGGAAGTGTTGGCGATCGATCGGGCAAAGGAACTTTTTGGTGCCGCCCATGCCAATGTGCAGCCCCACTCTGGCGCACAGGCAAACTTTGCGGTGTTCTTAAGCTTGTTGGAACCGGGCGACACCATCATGGGCATGGACTTGGCCCACGGCGGGCATTTAACTCACGGTTCGCCAGTCAACGTTTCAGGCAAGTGGTTTAAGGTACACCACTACGGCGTGAGTCCAGAAACCGAGCAACTAGACTACGACCAGATTCGCGAATTAGCATTGCAACATCGTCCTAAACTCTTGATCTGTGGCTATTCTGCCTACCCTCGCGTGATCGAATTTGACAAGTTCCGGGCAATCGCCGATGAAGTGGGGGCATACCTGCTTGCCGATATAGCTCATATTGCCGGACTCGTTGCTACAGGGCATCATCCCAGCCCCATTCCCTACTGTGATGTCGTCACGACAACGACCCACAAAACGCTGCGTGGCCCCAGAGGTGGTTTAATTCTCACTCGTGATGCCGAACTGGGTAAGAAGCTTGATAAAGCGGTATTCCCCGGCAGTCAGGGTGGGCCGTTAGAGCATGTCATCGCCGCGAAAGCTGTTGCGTTTGGTGAAGCGTTGAAGCCTGAGTTCAAAACCTACAGCGGTCAGGTGATTGAAAATGCACGTGCGCTAGCCAACCAATTGCAAGCCCGCGGGCTGAAAATTGTCTCTGACGGCACAGATAATCACCTGATGCTGGTTGATCTTCGCTCGATCGACATTACGGGTAAGCTGGCCGATCAACTCGTCAGCGGCGTAAACATCACCGCGAACAAAAACACGGTGCCCTTTGATCCTGAATCGCCTTTCGTCACCAGTGGTTTGCGGTTAGGGTCGCCTGCGATGACCACTCGCGGTATGGGTCAGACAGAATTTACAGAGATTGGTAACATCATCGCCGATCGCCTTCTAAACCCTGATGACGCGACCATTGCCCAGGATTGCCGTCAGCGAGTTGCCAACTTATGCAGCCGTTATCCGCTCTATCCCCATCTGAGCATCCCGGTGCCAGCGTTGGTATAGGAGAATACAGAAGTCAGGAGTCAGCAGCAATGAATGACTGGCTCCTGGTTTCGTGACTGAGGATCATGCATTAAATTAACACCATGAGACTGATGCGATCGCCGAGACGCAGAGGCAACAGAGGTCATTCTCCGCGTTCTCTGCGCCTCTGCGGCAAATTTTTGCCGTTATCTCCATCCCTGTGCCTTAGCGGAAGATCCACAGCCAGAGTGGAATGGTAAACAGCAGAGCGATCGTGGTAAGCGCAATACTGCTAGCAATCAACTCTCGGTCTAGCTCGTATTCCTCAGCCAGAATTAACCCTGCAAAGGCGCTAGGCATCCCAGACATTAGTACGAGTGCTAAACGTGCATCGCCAGAAAGTCCGAGCAGTGTCGTACCAATACCAACGGCAAGGGGCAACACCAGCATTTTGACCAACGTGGGCAGTAGAGCTGGTTGAATGCTTTTCCAGCCGTGAAGTTGACTCAGGCGCATCCCCATCAGCAGAAACGCTCCGGGAATTACAAACCAGCGAGAGGCATGGAGACCTTGTTCTGCAATGTCAGGCAGCGCGATCGATCGGGTGAGAGACCCAATCACAAACGCCCACAGCGATGGTACGGTTAGCACATCACGCAGTTGCACCCACCAGTGGTTTTGCTGCTGCGATCGCCCGTAGTAGCTAGCAAGAAACACTCCAATTCCATAGGTGCCAATAATGTTATGCGTCACGCTGTAGAATACAGCCCAGCCCAGGTACGGTTGGCTAATCAGCGCGGGTACCAATCCTAAGCCTACAAACCCAGTGTTGCCGATGGTTGCCGCCAGAATAAAACTGCCCCGTTGCGCACGGTTGAGTTCAGCTTGAGATGGCTCTTTTGATATAGACGTGATTGCTGCGACCGCTTTATTGAGGGATGTTGCTTCAGCGGTCAACGGCACTGAAGGCTCTGTTGCTGTGGCTCGTAGCCAGCGCTGGTAGAGTTGTAGACTGCACCAACCGAGCACTAACCCCAAGCCCAGCGCCGCGATCGTCACCGTTGGAGCCAATCCAATATTTTGGGCATAATCCGTTTGCCGCGCTAATGCCAAAATCTGCCAGGGCACGCCGACCCAATAGAGCGATCGACCCAGCAAGCGAGGAAAGGCTTGTGGCATAAAACGAAAGGCGATCAGCCCTAAACCAGTCCATAAGACCAGCGGCAAGTAAGCATCAAACAGAGTACTAGCCATCATCAATACCTATGGCTTTGGGAACGACTGCCAAAGATGTTGTTAACAGCTTTTCAACACCGCACAACTTGTATAGGACTTACGCAAAAGCGATCATCTTTCGCCCCCTGGCCCCCAATGCTGGGGGAACCGAGCCAATTAAAGCCCCCAGCATTGGGAGTTTGGGGGCAAATGCGTAAGTCCTATTGTACAAGGCTCTATGGCAAAAGCTTCCAGTTCTGAATGTGCCAGATGCCATCTTTTCGCACCAACCTGTACTCAACACGCAGGTTGCTGGTATCAGCACTCGTTCGCTGATCGGCTTCATAAGCTTCGGTCGCTTCTGTGACATCTGCCAGAACGATCGCTTGATCAGGATTCGTCGCACCGGGATCGACAGAGTTGACCTTAACCGTATGTTCGTACTTCAGGTATTCGTTTTTGCGTTTGGCATCGGCAGCAGCCCCTTCCCATTCAGCCAGCTTAGGCCCAACCAGAATTTTTGCCAGGGGTTCCACTTTATGATCGGGACCCATTGCATCGGCTTTGGCAGAAAGCCAGGTTTGAATGACTGTTTCTGCTGTTGCTGTTGTAAGAGCACCCGTTGCCACCGCTGCAATGCTAGGTGCCACAGTAGGAGTCGGCGGGGCAATCAGAGGACGATCGAGCCGCAAATTGAGTTGTTCTTCTTGTACGACAGGCGTTGATACTCGTCGCCACAGAGACCCAGCGATAAAGCCCAGCGTCACAATCCCGGCAATAACACCCAGTGGCAAAAGCCAAGGCAATAAAGCTGCCAACGCTTTAGGAGCAGGTGGACGATCGCCCCGGCGGCGAGCAGCGGCATGACCACGGCCATCGCCATTGCTGGGAGTACGGTTAGCACCACGAGGACGATCGCCTATTGGTCGCTTTGCCGTGGCTGTACGAGCACCTGCTGCTTGCGGCACACGCTCAGCGATCGGCATCACACTCTCCGTAGGCGGTCGATCGTCTGGAATCGTTGCCGTCCCCATGCGAGCCGCAATGTGAGCGCGTGCTGTGTTAATCAAATATTCATGGCTTGTGTCTTGCTCCAGCGATCGCTCCGCCGAAACGCGACTGCCCTCAGATGCTCCACCGACTTCCTGAACGCCTGCACGTGATCGCCCATTCACCCCTGCGGCCACGGGCTCAGGCGCTGACCGATTGACTATCTGACGATTGGCAGCGATCGACGAGTCAGTCGCTCCAGCCGATGCTTGCCACGGTGATGTCCATGCCGTCTGGGTCCCCGCTTCCTCTGGCAGTTCTTCCAGGTAAGACTGCACTTGCGGATCTGCAAAATAGTCCTTCAACGAGGCTTGCTGCTGCATTAGATCGCGGAAGTGAGGAAACACCTCATCTTGTAGCCAACGTTCGCCATAGAGGCATAGCCCCGGCAGCAAATCGGGCGCTCCCTGAGAATGTTCACGGATAAAGGCGATCGGCCCATAATCCTGACTGCGTTCCAGCGCACGACTCGCATCCTCCGTCTGTCCCAAAAGCAGGGCACAAACAGACTGCTCTAAATGCACGTCCTGGCGACTACTCAAGCGCGTGAGCATCAGCTTTGCCCGCCGGATGAGTGAAGGTTGCCGTTCGGCGAACCCACGCGCGAGCAAGGCATAAACCGCCAAGTATGTTGCTACAGGCGACGGGCGCTGTGCTTCCTGCTCAAACAGCACTTGCTGCTCTGCCACCGTCAGGTACCCACGTAGCTGCTGAATGAAGCGCAAAAAGTCATCAATATTTAACCCAGACTGGTCATCCCCAGCGCCATCAATGCCGTCTCGCTCTTGCAGCATGTCTTGCAAGAGTTGCAATCCCTGATGGCGTAGAGTGACCTGATCTTCGGGCAGGGCCAACAGCTCTAGCACTCGGTATGGGCGCAGTTTGTAAAGGTCGGCTTGAATTTCGCCACGCACTTCGGCAAACAGCCCTTCTCGCAACAGCAACTGCTGACCAGTCTCCAGCGCTTCCGATGCATTTTCGTACTGCCGCTGCTGCCATTGCTCTCGCCCCAACTCCATACAGGCAAGAGCAACCGTCAACACAATATCTGAAAAAACAATACTGGGATCGCCAAACTGCCCCTGCTTCAGACTGGCACTCCCACCTGTCAAGAAGGGGCGTCCCAGACGCAACACGAGTTCGTACTCGCCCAAATCTTGCAGGACGAGCAACGCCCCCACAAACTGATCGTCTTGAATCTCAATACTGGGTGTATGAGCATCCCCCCCACCCTCGATCGCGGCTAGTGGCCCGCTAGCGGGGTCGATCACCGCTCCATTTTCAGGCTCTAGCTCATACGCTCTGGCTAGAAACCCCGTATCGTAAAGCTGGCGCTGTTCTCCATCAGAAAGCCTTGTAAACGCTTCGTCGAGCAGCTTTTTGCGTGATGCGATCGCCGCATCAGAGTACTCCCGGCGAGGCAATTGCAACGTGCGATCGCGGTGTGCCTGTCGCAACTGTTCAGCGGTTGCCTGAATCGGCAAACCCAAAATCCGGTAGTAGTCGAGCGGAATACGCACGGTGTACTTTCCTAGCAGTAAGCAATAAGGTTAAGCTATGGTAGCGGGTAACGCCAATCCAAAAGGTGCCATCATCATAACTCGTAGATGCCAGACTGGCAGTTTATCTCAGGATAAGCAAAAAAATCCTGGAAGTAACATTAATTCTATAAGCTCTAGAGAGTTTAGTTCCAGTCTATAAGCTCTAGAGAGTTTAGTTCCAGAAAGCCGCTTTTCAAACTCAGTTCTAGAAAACGTAACCGATTCGAGCGAATATAGAGAATCTCCAGCCAGGATTAAGTCAATGGTTCAAGAAAGAGTCTTCCCAACATTTCAAGCTGCAACCGCAACCGTCACCAAAGCAGAAGGGCTGCGGCTCTACGAAGACATGGTGCTGGGGCGCTTTTTTGAAGACAAATGCGCTGAAATGTACTATCGCGGCAAGATGTTTGGCTTTGTCCACCTTTACAACGGGCAAGAAGCGGTTTCAACGGGCGTAATTCAAGCCATGCGACCGGGCGAAGACTACGTGTGCAGCACCTATCGAGATCATGTGCATGCCCTGAGCGCGGGGGTGCCTGCTCGTAACGTGATGGCAGAACTGTTTGGTAAAGAAACGGGCTGTAGCAGAGGTCGCGGCGGCTCTATGCATCTGTTCTCGGCAGAACATCGGCTGCTGGGAGGCTACGCGTTCATTGGTGAAGGCATTCCTGTAGCGACGGGCGCAGCATTTCAATCTAAGTATCGGCGGGAAGCGATGGGTGATGCGTCGTCTGATCAAGTAACAGCCGCATTTTTTGGCGATGGCACTACAAATAACGGTCAGTTTTTTGAATGCCTGAATATGGCAGCACTGTGGAAACTGCCGATTCTTTACGTCGTAGAGAATAATAAGTGGGCGATCGGCATGGCGCATGAACGGGCCACCTCCCAGCCTGAAATCTACAAGAAAGCTAGCGTTTTTGGGATGCCAGGGTACGAAGTAGATGGGATGGATGTGCTAGCCGTGCGTGCTGTGGCGCAAGAAGCTGTGGCGCGTGCCCGTGCAGGTGAAGGTCCCACGCTGATTGAATGCCTGACCTACCGTTTCCGGGGTCACTCGTTAGCCGATCCGGATGAATTGCGATCGAAGGCTGAAAAAGAAGCCTGGTTTGCCCGTGACCCCATCAAGAAATTTGCCGCGCACTTGCTGGAACACAATCTGGCAAGCCAGGAAGAGCTAAAGGCGATCGAGAAAAAAATTCAGACCCTTGTTGAAGAAGCGGTGCAGTTTGCGCTCGAAAGCCCTGAACCCAACCCCAACGACCTGTACAAGTACGTGTTTGCTGAAGACGAATAGGTGATTTAGTCCCATATCTCTATGTGATTTCAGATGCAAGCAGATGATGCACCAGAGGGCTTTCAGCAGCAGGTTTTGCGCGAGCTGAAGCAGATTAGCCAATTCTGTCCCCTGCTTTCCAAGCCTTTACTCCAGTAATCAGGGCGTTGTTGACTGGCGATGCTGCTAGTAGCTGCAGGATTCACTGGAAGTGCGATCGCCCGTTCTGCTTCCGCCGTACAATGCTGAAAGACGTGAATTATTGAACGGTAAGGGTATGCCAATCAAACGCGGTGACTTTGTGAAAGCGGTTAAAGACAAGCTAGAGAATAGCCTAGAAGCGCAGGCTAGCGATCCTCGCTTTTCCGCTTACATCTTTGAGACAAAAGGGGAAGTTGTTGACCTGAGCGGTGATTACGCTTTGGTGAAGTTTGGCATTACCCCAACGCCAAATATTTGGCTCCGGCAGGATCAGCTTGAGTCATTTGAGTGAGGGGAGAGGGGTGAGGGGTAAGTAACAAAGCCTTTCATAATGGGTAAGTCGTCCTACGATGAGGGAACGCTGCCAGAAATGCTTCTTTCTAGCACGTGACCTCTAACTCACCTCACTCCTTACCCCTCACTCCTCTCATGGTTTTAACCCCTTCTGCGATCGCCTGCTCTCCTCCCCGCGTTACCGTTGTTGGCTCTGGTAACGTGGGTAGCGCTCTGGCACAACGGCTGGCTGAGAAAAAGATTGCGGATGTGGTGCTATTGGATGTCATTGAAGGTCGTCCGCAGGGGCTGGCGCTGGATCTCATGCAGGCACGGGGCATTGAGCGGCACGATCGCCAAATTCTTGGCACGAACGATTATGCTGATACAGCCAACTCTGATGTGGTCGTGATTACGGCTGGGCTGCCGCGCAAACCAGGCATGAGCCGCGATGACCTGATGCTGACGAACGGCAAGATTGTGTTAGAAGTCACCAAGCAGGCGATCGTTCATTCGCCCAATACAATCTTTATCGTGGTCACGAATCCCCTCGACCAGATGACCCACATCACCTGGAAAGCGAGTGGCCTGCCCATTCATCAAGTGATGGGGATGGCGGGTGTACTGGACTCGGCGCGGTTTCAAACCTTTGTAGCGATGGAGTTGGGAGTTTCGACCAGTGACATTCACGCAACGGTTTTGGGCAGTCATGGCGATTTGATGGTGCCCTTGCCCCGCTACACTACCGTGAATGGCATCCCTATTACCGAACTGATGCCTGCGGAAACGTTGGAGCGGCTGATTGATCGCACCCGCAAAGGTGGAGCTGAAATTGTGGACTTAATGAAAACAGCAAGTGCCTTTTATGCGCCTGCATCATCCACCTGCGTCATGGTGGAATCCATTTTGCTCAACAAGTGCCGCATTCTGCCTGTCACCACCTATCTGGAAGGTCAGTATGGGTTGCGCGATGTGTTTGTTGGTGTACCCTGCCGCCTAAGCTGTAAAGGCATTGAGAGCGTGCTAGAACTCGACTTAACCGATGCGGAACTTTCAGCCCTACACGAGTCGGCAGAAGCGGTGAGGCAAACGAGCGATCGCGTAACGGCACTGCTAGCATCCAATCATCAGTAACAGCTATCAGCCATCAGCTATCAGCTTTGTTCTGGCTTCTAAATTCACTAACTATCAAGCCTTTCCATGAATCGAGTCTACCGTGCCAGTCTTGTGCTTTTGATGCTGCCAGGAGCGATCGTTCCTGATGCTTTGTTTACGCCTGCCACCGCACATCAGGTGCCTGCTTTTATCAAGGAATTTTCAGGCTCTCGCATTCGTGAAAGCGACATTCGCAAAATTTTGAACGCGATGGAAGCCGCTGCAAATCGAAAAGATGTGGATGGCATCTTGAAGTATATGGCTCCCAACATCACGATTAAGATCACCGTTCAATTAGGGGCAGGTGCCCAGCAGCTTAGCTTGTCACGTGAGCAGTATCGGCAGTACCTTCAGCAAGGCTTTGCGACAACAGAACGTCGCAGTGGTAACTACACAAACCTCAAGATTCAGGTTGCGCCAAATGGTCAAACGGCAACCGCAACCTACACCTTAAGAGAAGAAGCAACGCTCAAAGGACAACCAGGAACGTTTGTATCAACGTCTCAAGAAACGGTCAAATTTGCACGCATTAAAGGACAACTTTTAGAAACAGCGGCGACAAGCAATGCCATGATCGAGGTGAAGTGAGAGATTAAGGAGCCTCACCATCCTATTTGCCAGACGTTACAGTCCGCTCTACTAATAGCAATACTCTTTTTGGTCAGAATGATTTAAGTAGAATCGTTATGCGCTTTATATGGCATTGATTCAATTAATGCTCTCAGTACTTTATTAACCGCTTCTGGTGTTGTAAACATTTGAGCAACATCATCTAACACCACGACTGTCAATGGCTTAGTTTCGCTGCGCGCTGCAAAACGGTTGGGCTTCGCTTTTTGGTAATCAAAGTGATACTCGGACAAAAGCCCATCTTCAGGTTCTTGTGTTTCAAAAGGCATTTCGCTCATGATCTTCACGTTTTAATTATGCAGACCTGCATCCCACACGCCGATGTAAATGCGATCGCTGCTGTTCCGCTGAATCACACCTTTCAAACCACCCTTTGAGAAGGAGTATTCGTTTATTTTTCCTTGTTTCACCGCTTCCAATTTATCGAGCAAATCATTTGCCTGCCCACCCGTCATATTATTGAGGGCGACTTTCATTTGGAGGGTATCTACCGATTGCGCAAACGAGGCTTCGGTTTGGCGGACGTTGCCAGAGGCGCGATCGTACAGATAGGCCAGTGTCACCGCATTCGGCACGACATCATACAAAGCGGTGCGGGTATCACCCCATGCGCCCTTATTGGTTTGGGTCGGTTTACCCAGCGCCGCTTCAATTTCGCGTTCTGAGGTGCCGACCGGAAAGCCCGGAATGGCAGGGATTTCAGTTGTAGGCTGATCCTCCTTCGCTTCTGATTCTACCGATGGTGATGGAGACGGGGATGGCGATCGCTCAACCTTGGGTGTCTCACTTGGTTGCGGTGACGGTTTGGGAGGCTGTGGTTTGGGTGAACTGATGCTGGATGGCGATACCGATGGTGAGGGTGTCGATGGCTCCAAAGCCGCTTGATTAGTCGGTTGTGGTTTGTAGAAAATGGCGATCGACGCGGTACCAAGCATCGTCAACAGCATCAAACCCAACAAAATGGGCAACGTTCGACGCGTTCTACGGGGGGTTGGTGGCGCAAGGTCAGGACGAGCACGACTGGCGATCGTGGCGCTGGGCGATCGTGCCGCTTTTGCAGATGAGGGGTCTCCAACCGATCGTCGTCCTACAGCCAGCGTTGCCGCCGTTCGAGAGGGTTCAACCGTTGGCTGTTCGATCGTTGGCTGAAAAAGCGGTGGGATGGGTGCAGAACCCGTTGCAGAAGGGACAGGCAGCAGAGCCAACCATTCGTCCATACTGGCAGGTCGATAATGGACATCAACAGCCATGCCGCGAATAATCGCTTGATTGGTCGCCGCACTGAGTTCTGGACGCAATTCACGCGGATCGGGCATTGGTTGACGATCGCGCAAAATCGATGCAGTCGGCACACGTGCGGTCAAAAGGGCATACAGCGTTGCCGCCAGTCCATAGACATCTGTCGCAGGGGTACGCTTTTCTTCGGAAAGATATTGCTCGATCGGGGCATAGCCAGCCGAAATCAAGCTGGTATGGGTTTGCGTAGAACCAGGGGTAAATTCGCGGGCAATGCCGAAATCAATCAGCACAACTTCCTGGGTGCCCTGGCGCAAGATGATGTTTTGCGGCTTAATATCCCGATGCAGCAGACCGTTTTGGTGCACCACTTTGAGTGCATTGCCGATTTGACGGGCATAGTGAATGGCGATCGCCTCTGGTAAGGGCCGATTGGGGAAGGCCAACGCTTCCAGGTTAGGGCCGGGAATATAGTCCATCACCATATACGCCTGCCCTGCTTCCACAAAAAAGTCGCTAATGCGGACGATATGGGGATGTACACAGAGCGCTAACCGTCTCGCTTCATCCTGAAACTTGCGCTGATAGTCAGCGTAATCTGGCTCGTAGCGCAGGGATTCATTCAGAGTTTTGATGACAACGGTTTGCCCCAAGAAGTGATGGGTGGCTTTGAACGTAATGCCAAAGCCACCCCGCCCTAATTCTTCATCAAGGGTATACTTGCCCCCCTGTAGCTGTTGACCAATCAAAGAATGCATAGCAGCAGTCTATCAAATTCCTGTGTCTCACCTGCGATCACGGCAAGTTTTTAGAGTCCCAGCTTTCAAGATCCCAGCCCTTAAAGTAAAGATCCCCGACTCCTTTCGGGGATCTGGAACGCGCGATCGCTCAAGAATCTGGGTGCTGTTTCGCCCATGCTTCTAAAAAGCCGAGCGTGACTTTCGATTCATTGCCTTCTGCTAAGCCACTGCCAAAGAAGGCTCCCACATCCGTAAAGTCATCGCCGCCTGCCAGGTCAGACAAACTACGAAAGGCGATGAATGGAATTTCGTTGGCATACGCTACGTGGGCCAGCGCTGTGGTTTCCATATCGACTGATACCGCTTTGATGGTTTTGAAAATATAGTCTCGGTAGTTAGGATTCGCAAGGAAGGCAGGCCCCGCTACCCCTCTGCCACCGATCCGCACAACGGGCTGTTTCGAGACACATAAACTCGGATTTTTAGGACCACAGCGATCGAGTTGAGCATTCACACTTTTGGCAACTGCCAGCATTTCTGGATCAACTTTGTAGTCAAATTTATACTCACCATTTGGGAAATTTGAGTCGTTTCTGACAAACGTATCGCGCATAAATAAACCAGTGCCAACAGCTCCGCCTGGTGTTGGTATCTGATAGTCAGAATTGGTTGTGCTGGTGAATTTTGATAGCTTTAAGCCTAAACACAGCAAGTCTCCTGGCGTACCGCAAGGAGCAGGAACACTGCTATCACCACTCCAATACACTTCCAGAGGAAAGGCCCACTTGCTGGGAACAACCACGTCACCAATATTGCTATCAGGGTCTATACCACCAGCAATGCCGCTTAGCAACAGGTGGTGAATGCTAAAGTTATCAACCATCAATTGAGTAATCATGGTCGCATTCTCAATACTGACTCCACTCAAAACAATCACAACTCGATTGCCTCTGAGTTTGCCAGTCGTAAAGATGTTACCGTTGATTCTGTATTCACGTTTATTGGATGTTTCTGCTAGTAGAATCGTTGCTTCTTCGCCAAAAGCTGAAACGATACCCAGGCGCGATTTACACTCAGTAAGACAACGTTTTGGTTTTGCTTCTTTGGCACTGACTTGAGCAATCGTCATCACAAGACAAAGCAGCGCAATGATGCAAATGCGTCTGATTCTCGAAGCCGACATACTGGTAATGCTCCACAGATTTAGAGGTGCTGGTTTAGCTCAATGCAATGCAGCAGTTGATGCGGAGCGTGGCAGCAGGCAAGCCAAAATGCAGTTACATCAGTATCTGCGCATCATTGCATCGGGCTGAAAAGCAACATATCCCGGTTCTTTAAGCGCTGTTGACACGATCGACACATTCACGCAACCCTTTGAGACGGTGGTAAGTTTGAGTAACAGTCCCTTACCTGGAGCGGCTCATGGTGCCGAATGACGCGAAGCGCGAACCATCCTCAGCAGGCGTTGCCGTGGAATTTTTGCAGGTTGGTTTTACAGCGGGTGGACGATCGCTGCTCTCAGGGCTAAATTTTGCGATTCAGGCTGGAGAAGCTTTGGTGTTGCTCGGTCGCAGCGGTTCCGGCAAAACCACCACGATGAAGCTCATCAATCGGTTGCTGACTCCAACCGCTGGACACGTCAAGGTGCAGGGCAAAGCGACAACAGAGTGGGATGTGATTCAGCTACGGCGGCAGATTGGTTACGTGATCCAGGAAACGGGATTGTTCCCCCACTTTACGATCGAGCGCAATGTTGGTCTGGTGCCCCACTTGCAAAATTGGCAGCCCAAACGCATCAAAGCACGCGTGCATGAATTGCTGGATCTGGTTGGTTTGGAGCCAGCGCAATTTGTTGATCGCTATCCCAATCAACTGTCTGGCGGTCAACGGCAGCGTGTAGGGGTGGCACGTGCCCTCGCCGCTGATCCGCCCATTCTGCTGATGGATGAACCGTTTGGTGCCCTTGACCCCATTACACGCCTGGAACTCCAGCAAGAATTTCGACGACTCCAGCAAGAATTGGGTAAAACCGTTGTCTTCGTCACCCACGACATTCAAGAGGCGTTTGTGCTGGCATCGCGCATCGGCCTGATGCAGGATGGACGACTGGTCGTGTTAGGAACAGCGGAGGAATTTTTGCGATCGTCCGAACCAGAGGCGCAAACATTCCTCAAAACCCTTCGCACACTGGATGCAGTCAGGAGTCAGGAGTCAGGAGTCAGCGGTGAGTAACTTTTTTCTTGTTCGCTATGCGTCAGAGATTTTGCAACGTACAGGCGAGCATCTGTATCTGGTGGCGATCGCCATTCTCATTGCGACGGTAATTGGCATTCCACTAGGCATCTTGATCACACGTAAGCCTGCTTTGCGTCAAGCGGTACTGGGCACAGCGAATATTCTGCAAATCATTCCCAGTCTGGCGCTGTTTGGGCTGTTGGTGACGGTGCCGCCTGCCTTTGGTGGAGGAATTGGTGATCCACCCGCGATCGTAGCGCTGACGCTTTACTCGTTTCTACCCATCATTCGTGGCACCTATACAGGCATCATGAGCGTCGATCCAGCCATTCGAGAAGCGGGGCGGGGCATGGGCATGACAGATTGGCAATTGCTCTCGCAGGTGGAAATGCCGCTGGCGTTAGGAGTCATTTTGTCAGGCATTCGGGTGGCAACGGTGATTGCGATCGGTACCGCGACCATTGCGACCGCGATCGGGGCTGGTGGTTTGGGCATCTTCATCTTTCGCGGCATTTCGGCATTGAATAATCAACTCATTCTGGCGGGTGTCATTCCTGCTGCCGTGCTGGCACTTCTGGCAGACCTGGGCATTGGCTGGCTAGAGCATCGTCTGACGCGACGAGGAGGCAAGCCCGCATGAGGCCGAAATTAATGCTGGCATGGGTTCTCATGGCGATCGTGCTAGTGACGACGATCGCAAGCTGTAGCGCAAGTCATTCTGGCAGCAGTGGCCGTGGGGATATCGTCATTGGTGCCAAAGCGTTTACTGAGCAAGACATTTTGGGCGAACTGCTGGCGCAACAGATTGAGGCAAAAACGGGGTTAAAGGTCACTCGTCGCTTGCAGCTTGGGGATACGCTCGTTTGCCAAAATGCCTTGCTCTCAGGGCAAATCGATCTCTATCCCGAATATACGGGCACGGCGTTTTCCACCATTCTCAAACAACAGACGATCGGCGATGTAGGCGCGGTCTACCGCCAGGTGAAAGAAGACTACGCCAAACAGTTCAACCTGGCAGTGATGCCGCCGCTAGGCTTTCAGAATACGTTTGCGATGATTGTGCGGGGTGATGTGGCACGATCGCTCAACCTCAAAACCCTTTCGCAAGCAGCACCTTACATTCCCCAGTGGCAAGCTGGCTTCGGCTACGAATTCACCGAACGTCAGGAATACGCCAACATGGTCAAAACCTACGACTTTAAATTTACCAAAGCGCCACGTTTGTTAAATCTGGGACTGCTCTATCGAGCACTGCTGCAAAAACAAGTGGATCTGGTGGCAGGCAATTCTACGGATGGACAAATTACGCGATCGGATTTTGTCATCTTGGAGGACGATCGCCATGCTTTTCCCCCCTACGAAGCAGCGGCGATCGTTCGTGAAGCCACCCTGCAAAAATACCCCAACGTGCGGCAAGCTCTGGAGCAACTGGCAGGTAAAATTTCTCCCGACGAAATGCAACACCTGAACTATCTGGTGGATGGTGAACTTCGGGACATCAAAGAAGTGGTGCAGACCTTTCGCCAATCCAAAAAGCTCTAAGTCCAAACTCGTCAAGCTTATGGCCTAGAGAAACCTCTAAAATGGCAACAGTGCTTTTTTATCTGACCTCCCAGTTTTCGCCCTCCTGACCTATGCCAACGATCGAACGCAAACCCATCCTGCTTGATTTTGAAAAGCCGCTTGCCGATCTGGAGGCACGAATTTTCCAAATCCGTGAACTTGCAGAAGAAAATGATGTCGATGTATCTGATGAGATCCGTCAGCTTGAGGCACGCGCTGTGCAACTTCGTCAAGAAATTTTTAGTGGATTGTCGCCATCCCAACGGCTGCAAGTGGCACGACATCCCCGCCGTCCCAGCACCTTAGACTACATCCAGTCGATTAGCGACGAGTGGATGGAGCTACACGGCGATCGTGGGGGTTATGATGATCCAGCTATAGTAGGCGGCGTTGCCCGTCTCGAAGGCCGTCCAGTCGTCATGCTGGGTCAACAGAAAGGGCGCGATACCAAAGACAACATCACGCGCAACTTTGGCATGGCTTCCCCAGGCGGCTATCGCAAAGCTATGCGGTTGATGGATCATGCCGATCGCTTTGGCATGCCGATCATGACCTTTATCGATACGCCAGGTGCCTATCCTGGTATTGAAGCGGAGCAACTTGGACAAGGGGAAGCGATCGCCTACAACTTACGCGAAATGTTTCGCCTGAGTGTGCCCATTATCTGCACGGTGATCGGTGAAGGGGGGTCTGGCGGCGCGTTGGGGACTGGCATTGGCGATCGACTGCTCATGTTTGAGCATTCCGTTTACTACGTTGCCTCGCCCGAAGCATGCGCCTCAATTCTCTGGCGCGATGCGGGTAAAGCCCAGCAGGCCGCAGAAGCTTTAAAGATTACCGCTCAAGACTTGCTTCAGTTGGGGGTCATCGATGAAATCTTGCCAGAACCGATCGGCGCTGCCCATGCAGATCCGCTTAAAACAACCGAGATCCTTAAAGAAGCGCTGTTGAGACATCTGGGTGAACTCGACCAACTAACCACGCAACAGCGACGCGACTTGAGATATCAGAAATTCCGCGCGATCGGTGTTTTTAGCGAACATTCTGTGTGAGCGTTGCTGTAAGCAGCGACATTGGTAGCATCTTCTCAGGAAGCCTAAAACCAGCGCAAGGGCTTTCATCCGTGTGATCAACTAGGCGAATCTCAGCTTTTAGAACAGGAGTGGTATAATAAACTTGTAACAATTGTTTATACTTTCTACGACTGTTTTTGGTTCTCAGGCAGCAGTGGTGCTTTTTGTATTCACTCAATGACTGTTTTGCTTTTGTAGCTGGCGATTGCAAGCGGCATAGCCCCAAGTCTTTATCTGAGCAAACTGTGACACCCGCATTTTTTACGGTTGCTCTCGTTTTTAGCTTTACAGACCTTAACCGCAACGAGTCCTTCTCTCATGCCTGGTTCAGCTTAGGCTGCTAGACTCATCAACCTTGGCGGTAAGAGCTTCATTGTTCAGACTCTCTATACTCTTAGGCGTTAGGACGGTAAGACTGCTTCATGACTTCCCAAACCGAACAGTATGCACTCATCACGGGGGCGAGTAGCGGCATTGGCAGAGCAACCGCGTTAGCATTTGCTCAGGCAGGGATTCACCTTGCCTTAGTGAGCCGCACCCAAGCAAAGTTGGAGGCTGTTGCTGCTGACGTTAGCTCCTATGGGGTCAACGTCGGCTGTTATCCCATTGACTTGCTGCATGTGGAGGATGTGCGAGAGAAAATTGGCGCGATCACCGCTAGTTTTGGCCCCATTGACATTCTGGTCAATAACGCGGGCATGGGCTATACGGGAACGCTCGCTAACACGCCCCTAGTGGATTGGCAGCAAGTTCTAACGCTGAACCTGACCAGCGTTTTTCAATGCATTCAAGGCATTCTGCCGACCATGCGTGCTAGACAACAGGGCACCATCATCAATGTTTCGTCGATCGCGGGTCAGCAAGCGTTTCCAGAATGGGGCGCTTACTGCGTGAGCAAATTTGGCCTGGTGGCGTTGTCTAAAACGCTGGCGGCTGAAGAACGTCAGCATGGCATTCGAGTCGTCACGATCGCACCAGGTTCGGTCAATACCCCCATTTGGGATACTGACACCGTTCACGCTGATTTCGATCGGTCAGCCATGCTGACACCCGAAACAGTGGCTCAATCGATTCTCTACACAGCCCTTTTGCCACAGGCAGCGGTGGTTGAAGAACTAACCCTTATGCCCAATGCAGGCACCTTCTAATGGTGTTTAGCTGCTTGCAGTATTGCCTGCAAGCTAGCGCTGCTTTGGCCTTTTTAGCTCAACGGCACCTATGGGCTTTCACACTGTCACGTTATCTAACCTTTGATTTACTATGACTATTGCTTCTTCTCACGGTTCTAATGGTTCCGAGTCATCTGCGGCTCAATCATCCAAAAAATTGGTCACGCGCCCCGATCGCAACACGCTGAGTGGAGGCCAGGAGCCAAAACTAAAAACGCCGCCTGAAGATCTTCAGAATGACATGATGGCGGCAGTCAGAACCATGCTGCTGGGAGTGGGCGAAGACCCTGAACGCGAAGGCTTGCTCAAAACACCCAAGCGAGTTGCCGAAGCCATGCGGTTTCTCACCAGCGGCTACCAGCAATCGCTTGAAGAACTCGTCAACGGGGCCATCTTTGACGAGGGACACAACGAAATGGTTTTGGTGCGTGATATTACAGCGTTCAGCCTCTGTGAACACCACATGCTGCCGTTTATGGGCAAGGTTCATGTTGCGTACATTCCCAACCAAAAAGTGGTGGGGCTTAGCAAACTCGCTCGCATTGTGGAGATGTACTCCCGCCGCTTACAAGTGCAAGAGCGCCTGACGCGCCAGATTGCCGAAGCGGTTCAGGAAATTCTAGAACCTAGAGGTGTCGCTGTGGTGATGGAAGCAACCCACATGTGCATGGTGATGCGAGGTGTGCAAAAGCCTGGCTCCTGGACGGTGACTAGCGCGATGGTCGGTGTGTTTCAGGAGGACCAAAAAACGCGGGAAGAATTCTTGAACTTGATCCGTCATCAGCCCTCCTGGTAGCCCTTTGTTTGAGGCGATCGCCTGTTAGAGGATGTCTTAAAAACGACAAATCAGTGAGCAACGGATAGAGAACGGATGAATCGGTGGTAAATTTCAAGCGAGCCGTTGTCTATTCGTTTCATCCGGTATGAATCCGCTGCTAATCATACTGCTTAGACATCCTATTAAGGACGCAGCTTGGAGTCGAAGTGGGATCTTACGTAGGGACGCACAGCCGTGTGCCCCCTACAGAGAATCTCATACCAATTTAACTGACGATCGCGATAGTTAAAGATTCCCCTCCTTCGGCATCCCTCTCAACAAGGGAGACTCAGGGGGATCGAGTGCAATGCATCTGCCACCTTTTCAATTCAAATTGGTATCATTTGTCGAGGCGATCGCATCCAAGCTCCTCAGTCCTGGGATCTTTAGGGCTTAGAATCAGGCGCTAACAGCGACACAATATCTGCATGTGCCAGCACAACATCGGGACTGTGTTGAAAAGCGGCATCGTATTTAATGGCAAACGCATTTCCCTGAGCATCAGGTGTTAGTAACGTGCAAACATCGGCCAGAAAAGCGTCGATCGCTTCGGGCGCAACTGGCTCGTCAGCATCGAACAATTCATCAATTTGGACAATCAGTTCTGAGATCTGATGCAACCAGGCAAATTGCTCGTGACCAATAACCAGTTGCAGCAATTGCCCCTTAGAAACTTTGCCTTGTGCCTGCTCGTAACTCCTGCGCTCCATTTCTAGCAGCAGCTTGTGTAACCGTAAGAGCTTAAGGCGTAATTCGTTTAACCGTTGATGTTGATTGATGCGTTGTTGTAATGGATCAAGCATGAATCGTTCCCATTCTTCCGTTTTAATGATCATTGGCTGGGATCGTTATCTTGCCGACGCTCGCTCCAGCCCCAACCGTTGGCCTACCTCTATGCTAATCTTTGGCTGCTAATCCTCGCTGATGATGGCGCTGCGATCGAGCAAGAGTAAATCCCTCAAACTATCGGTATCTAATTCGGTTAACCAATTTTCGCCTGTGCCGATGACGTTTTCAGCCAGAGCCTTTTTGCTTTCAATCAGTTCATGCACCTTTTCTTCAAGGGTGCCGTTACAGACAAATTTGTGTACTTGGACATTCTTGGTTTGCCCGATGCGGAAGACCCGATCGGTCGCCTGGTTTTCTACGGCAGGATTCCACCAGCGATCGAAGTGAAAGACATGGTTCGCACGGGTCAGGTTTAAGCCAACGCCGCCAGCTTTGAGCGACAAGATGAAAATGCGTGGTCCTTGCGGGTCATGCTGAAAGCGATCGACCATCTCTTCACGCTGCTTTTTCGACGTACTACCGTAGAGAAACAGGGTTTCTCGCCCCAACTGCTTTTCCAGATGCGTTTTCAGCAGCTTTCCCCATTCTGCAAACTGGGTAAAAATAAGGGCGCGATCGCCTTCTGCCACCACTTCTTCAAGCATTTCTTCTAACCGTTGGAGTTTACCAGAGCGCAGTAGAAAAGAGTTTTGAGTTTTAAGTTTTGAGGTTTGAGTTAAGTCTGACTCCTGACTCTTGGTTCCTGACTCCTTTAAAAACAATCCTGGATGATTACAAATCTGCTTCAGCTTTACCAACAGCGCCAGAATGATGCCTTTGCGCTGAATGCCTTCGGCGGCTTCGATTTCGGCAAGGGAACGATCGACTGTGTGCTGGTAGAGGGAGGCTTGCTCGGAGGAGAGTCCGCAGAAGACCGTCATTTCCTGCTTGTCGGGCAAATCTTGGATGATGTCGCGATCGGTCTTGAGGCGACGCAACAGGAAGGGTTGGACGAGCGATCGTAGGGTTTGCAGAGAAGCCGTATCGCCATAGCGTTCGATCGGAGTGGCAAAGCGGCGCTGGAAGAAGTTTTTGGGTCCCAGATAGCCCGGATTGAGAAAATCTAAAATCGACCAGAGTTCCGACAGGCGATTTTCGACCGGGGTACCTGTCAGCGCAATGCGAAACTGCGCGTCAAGCTCTCGCACGGCTTTCGACTGCTTGGCATCTGGGTTTTTAATATTCTGCGCTTCGTCCAGTACTACGCCCTGCCACGCCACGCTTTGCAAGTCCTTCAGGTCACGATGAATGAGCGCATAGCTCGTTATGATTAGATCTTTACCCTGCACCGCTTTAGCAAAGGCTTTTCCCTGTGGTCGCTTATCACCGTGATACAAGAAGGCGTTCAACGTAGGGCCAAACTTCTTCACCTCGCGCTCCCAGTTGCCCAGTACAGAGGTAGGGCAAACCAGCAGTGTGGGGTACTCCAGGGTTTTCTGCTCTTTGAGATGCAGCAAAAAGGCAATAAGCTGAATGGTTTTGCCCAAACCCATATCATCGGCAAGGCAGGCACCTAACCCCCATTGCTCTAAAAAGGTCAGCCAGCCAACCCCTCGTGATTGATAGGGACGCAATGCACCGCGAAAGTGTTTGGGTGTAGGCAGTGCTTCAATTTGCCGATTGCCACTCAGGGTCGTGATGAGTTCTTGTAGCGGACCGGATGCCTCAAAGCTAACAACAGGCAGTTTTTCGATCGTCTGCGTATCGCCCGTACTAATTCGCAGCGCATCTTCGAGAGACAGGGCCGTCTGATCTTTGCGGCTGGCAAAAAAGGTCTGGGCTGCGCGAATGTCCTGGGGACGCAACTCCACCCATTCGCCATTGATTTCAACCAGTGGCGCATTGAGGGCGACCAGGCGATCGAACTCCGCTTTCGACAGGCTTTGTCCACCGATCGATAACTCCCATCGGAAATTGAGCAAGCTTTGCAAACCCAGGCGCACCTGCCCTTTGTTGAGCTTTGCCGACTGCGCTTGAATCTTGAGTCCTAAGCGGCTTGCCCACCCGCCCTGATTCGCTAAACTGGGTGGCAACACCACGCCAAGCCCACTGTCCTGCAAGCGCCAAGTCACGGTTTTCAAAAACTCGTAGGCTTGTTGGGCGGTTAGCGAACAGTACTGTGGTCGTGATGCCTGTAGGCTAGGCTCGATCGACGCATACAAGCGAGATGCAAGCCCCAAACCCATCAGCAGCGTCTCTTGGGGACGATTGATCGTCCGCCCCTGATAATGCAACTGCTCAACCGGATGGCTCCAAATCGTTGGCGCACTTACCAAAACGGTAGAATCATCCGCCGCCTGCAAGAAATATTCCAACGACCACTGCGCTTGCCCTGACTGAGGCGGATGTAAGTACAGACACGCCCGAAACAAATTTGGCTGTACTCCCTGGTATTGCAAGGGAGCGATCCAGGTTTCCAGTGCTTTTTTGAGCGCCTCCAGTCCCGTAACCTTGACCATTGCGGTCTCTTGCCCTAAAGCCTGTAGCCATTCCCTGACCGGAGACGCGATCGCAGTCGGCTTGACGCTACCTGACGCAGCTTTTTCACTCAAAGCTGGTAACGGCTGCTGCTGAACCGTCAACCGAATTTGAGCGTCCAAGGTGCTGCTGAGAAAGGCTTGAAGGAGACTTTGGGGCGTAGCAGGAAGCGACAGAGAAAGAGAGGCCGTGTGTACAGGTTGGAGGGTAGAGAGTGTGGAAAAATCGCCTTTGTGAGAACTATTTTGAGCAACCCCCTCCTGCTCCCCCGGCCTCTCCGGCCTCCCCTGCTCCCCCTGCGGATAAAACCGACACGCGATCGGCATGTATTCTACAAAATGTTTCCACCGCACCTGATCCACCGCGCTATCTAGTAACGGTTCCCAGCACGCCCAGACATGATCCTGCTCCCTTTTCTCCAGTCCTGGCAGAAACTTCGATCGTGCCAGCAGATCCAGGCTCCAACGAGCAGTGTGTGACCAAAACCGCAGATCGCCGCTAAGAAAGGAGTCCTCTGCGTGAATGGTGCCTAGAGGTAGCGCATTGAGGAAGGTAAACGCCGCGATCGGATCGAGGCAAAGCCCCTCAACAGACCAGGGGTAGAGAAACTGATTAGGGGCGTCAGTGCTCTCGGTATCCGCACGCTCTACAACCGCAGAATGATGTGGGACGATCGTTTCGGTCGGGAGATCTAACTCACCCTGGGTAAGATAGGACGGGATTGCGAGCGATCGCGTTTGCCAGAGTCCAGGAAGAACGGTTTGGCTGGGGGACGCTTCTTTGGAGGAGCGTGACTGCCTTGCTTTTGTCCCAGCCACCGCAACAGGTGCTTCTGCCGATGCTAGTAACGCTGACGGTAACCGTAGCATTCCAGCCTCGTGGCGTGATCGCAGCGATGCCAACAGTTCACCCGGGGTCATCGCAAACGGATGGCGCTGTACTGGTACATCCAGTGAGGCTAGCCCGGTGTGCAACATCTCTGGCTCAATTCTGCGCCACACCTCGCCCCAGATCAAGAGATAACCAGTCGGTAAAGCGGCACGATCATATGAGATGCCCTTTGTCTCCTGCGTCTCAACCTGTAAGGGAGAAACGATCCAGCTACCGTGTAAAATTGCCATGCGCGTTAATCGAATTCCAGACTGTGCTGAAATGAAACGTTGAGTCTAATCAAGCAGTTAAAAAAGAAATGAAGGGCGATCGGTTAAAATAGCAGGAACTCTAAGTAGCGACAAAGACTATCTACAAAGCTTTAAGTAAAACCAATGTGACCAATCTCTCACTAGGTATAACCGTCACTCTATAGCTGGATGAGATGATTGCAATCAGAGGTGACTGAAACCGCTGTCTGAAAGCAATTTAGCAGACTCGTCATTAACTGTAGTGCAGCGTATCTAAGACATCTAAAAGAAGCAATAGTGCCCAAATTTCACTCGATTTTGATGCAATAGTGACGGCTAAAAAGCAAAGAAAACAATGCTTTGAATCGCGCCAAGCCTCAAAATCGATCGCTGAAAGCATCATTTAGCACGCATCTTTATCTACACATTTCATTACAAAACCAGTTGAGTGTAGAGCATGACTACGCAAAAAATCCGGTCATCAGCAAATGCCTGAAAGTTTTTTACTTCGAGCCTAGCTGTTGCGATCGGAATTGCATAATGACTCTTATTGTACAACCTGAAACCTGAAGTGTGGTGACAGAAGTTGCTTTTGCTCCGTGTCGCGTCGAAAGCCTGGGTCTAAGCAATGCTTAATGCTCTAAAAGCTCTGTGTGCCTGGCTTTCAGCCTTCAGCTTTCAGGTGTTGCCCTACCATTTTTTAACCTTTTTTAATATTTTGAATGGCCCACTTTTGACGATCGCAAGCATTCAAAGCCGTATCTGAATATCAATGCTACGATTGCGAAAGAAAACAAAAAGAGCGATAGAGAAGGATAGCACACTACATGAAAGAATTTGAGAAGTCGATATCCTTTGATGGTAGGGATATTCGGCTGAAGGTTGGTTTACTCGCTCCGCAGGCAGGAGGAACCGTCCTCATTGAATCGGAAGACACTGCGGTTTTGGTGACTGCAACCCGTGCTGCCGGACGAGAAGGCATTGACTTCCTCCCGCTGCTGGTCGATTACGAAGAGCGCCTGTATGCCGCAGGGCGCATTCCTGGAGGCTTTTTGCGCCGTGAGGGTCGTCCACCAGAACGTGCGACGTTAACGAGCCGTTTGATCGATCGCCCCCTGCGTCCCCTTTTTCCTGGCTGGCTGCGTGACGATATTCAGGTGGTGGCTACCACTATGTCGATGGACGATCGAGTGCCGCCCGATGTGCTGGCTGTCACAGGTGCGTCGATCGCGGTCTTACTCGCAAAATTGCCCTTCAATGGCCCGATGGCGGCTGTGCGCGTTGGGCTAGTTGGCGACGATTTTGTCATCAACCCAACGTTTAGCGAAATTGAAGCAGGCGATCTGGATCTCGTCGTGGCAGGGACGCCTGAAGGCGTGATCATGGTCGAAGCGGGTGCGAACCAGCTACCCGAACAAGACATCATTGAAGCGATCGACTTTGGCTACGAAGCCGTGCGCGATTTAATTCAAGCACAGCTAGACCTGCTGCAAGAATTGGGCATTGAGCAAGTGAAGGAAGCGCCCCCAGCAGTGGATCAAACGCTCGAAAACTTCATTAAAGAGCGGGTGACACAACCTGTAAAAGAAGTGCTGGGTCGCTTCGAGACAGATAAGAACGTGCGCGATGCGGCGTTAGATGAAATTAAGGCATCAGTCGTCGCCGCGATCGCTGAACTTCCCGACGAAGATCCCGTCAAGGCCGCCGCTGCTGCTGCACCCAAAGCTCTCAGCAATACCTTCAAAGACGTCACCAAAACCCTCATGCGTCGTCAGGTGATTGAAGACAAGGTGCGGGTAGACGGTCGCAAGCTGGATGAAGTACGTCCGATTTCTTGCCGGGTAGGTGTGTTGCCGCCCCGCGTGCATGGCAGTGGGTTATTCAACCGAGGACTAACCCAGGTGTTGTCGATTGTCACCCTGGGTACGCCTGGTGATGCTCAGGAAATGGATGACCTCCATCCCGATGAGAAGAAGCGCTATCTGCATCACTACAACTTCCCGCCCTATTCGGTGGGTGAAACACGTCCGATGCGATCGCCGGGTCGTCGCGAAGTGGGTCACGGGGCTTTGGCAGAGCGTGCGCTGGTTCCCGTTTTGCCCAAAAAAGAAGACTTCCCCTACGTACTGAGAGTCGTCTCCGAAGTGCTGTCGTCGAATGGCTCTACCTCAATGGGTTCGGTGTCTGGTTCAACCCTGGCGCTGATGGATGCAGGAGTGCCGATCACAAAACCCGTCAGCGGTGCGGCGATGGGTTTGATTAAAGAAGGCGACGACATCCGCATCCTGACTGACATTCAAGGGATTGAAGACTTCCTTGGCGACATGGACTTCAAAGTGGCGGGTACCGATACGGGTATCACCGCGCTTCAGTTGGATATGAAGCTCAACGGCCTACCGCTAGCCGTCATTGCTCAGGCCATCAACGAAGCCAAACCCGCCCGACTGCACATTCTGTCGAAGATGCTGGAAGCCATCAATCAGCCTCGTAGCGACATGTCACCCTTTGCGCCTCGCCTGCTCACCATCAAGATCGATCCCGACATGATCGGGATGATCATTGGCCCTGGCGGTAAAACCATTAAAGGCATCACGGAAGAAACCGGAGCCAAAATCGACATTGAGGATACGGGCATCGTGACGATTTCCTCGATCGATGGCGAAGCGGCGAAAAAAGCACGCAGCATCATTCAGGGTATGACGCGCAAGCTGAACCAGGGTGATGTGTATGCAGGCAAAGTAACCCGCATTATCCCGATTGGGGCCTTTGTCGAATTTCTTCCTGGCAAGGAAGGGATGATCCACATTTCGCAACTCGCAGACTACCGCGTCGGCAAGGTTGAAGACGAGGTGACGCTGGGCGATGAAGTGATCGTCAAAGTGCGCGAAATTGACAACCGGGGTCGCGTAAACCTCACTCGTCTGGGCATCCATCCAGACGAAGCCGCAGCGGCTCGTGAAGCAGCCGCAGTTGTGTAAGTAGAGCCGCACGATCAGTCATGATCAAGTCGGTCCTAATCAAATAGGGACACACGATCGTGTGTCCCTATCGTTGTATTGGGCGTTGTTTTGCCCCACATTTGCGGTGAAAGTCGAACCCTACCGCCGTGCCGAAATGACGAGCGATCGCGTCCGGTTAACCAACTGCCCGATGCCCATATCCCGCTTAAAGATGTCGTGCAGCAGGACGTAGAAGCAGGGGATGATAAACAGTGTGAGCATGGTTGCCAGGGTCAAACCGGAGAAGACGACAACGCCTAATGGCTGCAAGAACTCTGAGCCTTCGCCGATACCTAGCGCTAGAGGAAACAGTCCCAAGACGGTGGTGATCGTCGTCATGAGGATTGGGCGCAGACGTTGAGGCGCAGCTTTCATGATGGCAGTTTTGCGATCGAGTCCCTCTTCTTCTCGAAGCTGGTTTGCCGTCTCTACCATGATGATGGCGTTGTTAACCACAATTCCGACGAGCAGCACCGCACCGACTACGACCGTAATGCCGATCGCGGTTTGCGTCACAAATAGCCCCAAAATACCACCCGCCAAGGCCAACGGCACGGTCAGAATAATGACCAGCGGATCGATGACAGAGTTATACTGCACTGCCATGACCACAAAGACCAGAAAAGCTGCCAGCCCGCCCAGCACGACCAGCGCTCCCTGAAGTTCTTTGTTCGTTTGTCCGGCATAGCTTGGCAGCACCGTTACGCCATCCGGCAGCTCTAGCTTGGAGACAATTTGCTGCACTTCTTCTAACGCTGCGCCCAGACTCGCGCCTTTATTCAAGTTGCCTGCAATGAGAAAAACAGAACGCTGGTTAATGCGCTGAATCTCACCAGGAGCCTGACCTTCCTCAATTTTGGCAACGTCGCTCAAACGCACCAAGGCACTGTTATCGACAAACAGCGGAAGTTGAGCCAATTGGGAGGGCTGTTTCAGCAAATCCTGATTTAACTGCACCCGCACATCGACCAAACGTTCACTGCGCTGCAACTGGGTCGGCACGGAACCTTCGATCGCGGTTTGAATGGTGCTGCCAATCTCCTGGGTCGTCAAACCGAGGGCATTGGCACGTTCCCAATCGGGGCGAATTTGCACTTCAGGCTGGCGATCGTCTGCATCAGGGCGAAACGCCGATAGTGTGACCTGTTCATCCAAAGCCGACAGCACTTGCCGACCTGCCTGCCGCAGTGCGTTTGTATCTTCCCCCTGAAGCACTACATCCACTTCCGCACCCCGTAACGGAGAGTTATTCAGGGTCAAACCACGCACAGAACCCGCAGAAACCCGTACCCGAATGCCTGCCAGATTGAGCTTGTTCATTTCTCGTGTGACCCGTTCGGTAAATTCCACCACGTCACTCCCCTCTTTGAGGGTCACGCTGCCCGTACTGCGCGACGGGTTCGATGAAACCGTGTTACCAAACAGCGAACCGCCTGCGGTTGTGAAGACATACTCTGTCTCTGGCTGTTTGAGCAGTACATCATCCACCGCTGCCATCACGCGCCGATTCGTCTCTAGCGAGGTGCCGGGTGGAAACTGCACGTTGACATTGGCCTGCCCGGTGCTGATGCGCGGCAGAATTTCTTGGGGAATCTGACCCGCCATCGCGATGCCGCTACCACCCAACACGATAAATGCCGTCACAATGACGATCGCCCGACGACGAATCACCTTCGCCAGCGTGTTGCCGTAGGAGCGCGTAAGACCGTCTAGCCGTTGGTTAAACGCACGCAGCAGCCATAGCCGCTTTAACCCACTCGACCACTCAATGGCAAAGAGACGAGCCGATAACATGGGTACAACCGTAACCGCGACAAGCAATGAGGCGGCGACCGCAAAGCAAATTGTAAGAATGAGTTCGTTAAACAGCAGCGAGACAAAGCCACCCACCAGGATAAAGGGCAGTACCGATACCAGGTTGGCAGCAGTTGAGGCGACAAGTGACGATTCGACTTCACGGCTGCTTTCCTCAACAGCAGTGATCAGGGTACGGGCACGATCGCTCTTTCCATTCCCATTGCTATTCCCGTTGCTGTTGGGATGCCCGTTCCCGTTGCGATGATCGAGGCTCCCATCCAGCTTAAGCGTTTCTACCCGTTTGCTGACGTTTTCAAGAATCACCACAGAGGTATCGATCGCCTGCCCAACACTGATTGCCAGTCCACCCAAGCTAAAAATGTTAAGCGAGAAGCCGCAAAGCTTCATCACGATCGCTGCTGCCAGCGTACAGAGTGGAATCGTCAGCGCAATAATAAACGTCTGTCGGAGTGATCCCAGAAAGATGAAGACGGCGATCGCCGCCAACAACGCGCCTGATAGGCCTGAATTGATTACATCCGCCAGCGAATTGCGAATAAATTTTGACTCATCCAAGGTCGGCGTGATGATCATGTCTGCTGGAATTAACCCCGACTGTCGCAACTCCTCCAACCGTTGCTTCACGGCATCCACCACCGACACCGTATTGGCATCTGGCTGCTTCTGCACGCTGATTTTGACGGCTTTTTGCCGATTCAGATTGACCAGCACTCGCTCCTCTTCCGTACCGTCGATCACTTCGGCGAAATCGCGCAAGTAAACCCTTTGGGAAGGAGAGTTTTGAGTTGAGAGTGTCGAGTTTTGAGTTGCACTAGTCGAGGTTTGGGGCGTACCTTGCTGTCCGCTCCCTCCTGACTCCTGACTCCTGACTCCTGACTCCTGACTGCCGACCGCAAACGACAAATCTCGAATCTCCCCCGCATCTCGAAAGCGCCCCACTGCCCGCGTCAACGGTTCCGAGTTTTCGCCCAAAATGCGTCCACCAGAGACATCCTGATTGCGCTGCTCCAATTCGTCCAGTACATCCGTCAACCCAATGCCCAGTGCTTGCAGGCGATTTAAGTCAATGTTGACGCGCACTTCTTCGACTACGCCACCCGAAACATCCGCTGACGCAACGCCTGCAACGATACTCAGCTCACGCGATAGTTCTTCATCAGCAAACACACGCAGATCGACATCTCGCAATGACGGTGACGTGAGTGCCATTTCGTAAACAGGCAACTGCGACGGATCGGCTTTAAAGAGGCGTGGTTCTTCGATCGTATCGGGTAGCTGGTTTCGGTTGCGGTTAAACGCAGCAGTTGTATCATTGAGCGCCTGATCCACGTTGCTGCCAGGGTTGAAATACAAATCCAGGTTGACCTGCCCCTCTCGCGTTTGCGAATAGATTTGCACGACTCCATCAGTCGTTGACAACGCTTCTTCGAGTGGTCGAGTGATCTCGTCGATCGCTACCTCTGGCGAAATACCGGGCGCTTCCAGGCGTACCCCAATGCGGGGGTAGGTAATGGACGGCAGCAGATCGACTGGCAGTTGCGCGATGAAAAAGATGCCCACCACAATGACGGTCAGCGTCAGCATCAAAGTACCGATGTGCTGTCGAATTGAGAGGGTACTCAAGCTAAAGCCAGACGATGAAGGGGGTTGCATGTCGGTAAATGGGGAGTAGGGAATGAGAATGCAGGAGTCAGCATTTGATGGAGGTCGCCCCTGAATGAGTGCATGAACACTTCACCCCAGCGAACTTCTGGACGGCAAGGAATAGCTTGCGTTTACTGCACTAGCTCCACTTCGTGACTCTATTTTGCTGACAGAATGCTTAAGCGCACGGAGTCGCCATCTTTGAGTGGTTTGCCAGTGCGCGAGACGAAGCGATCGCCCGGATTCAGGCCAGCCAGAATTTGGACTTTGCCATCAGCCTGTTCGCCCAATGTGACTGAGCGTGCCGCCACTTTTGCCTGTTCGCCTTCGCCGACCACTACAAACAGCGTACCTTTTGTCTGTTTGGGTTTGGCTCCACCCTGCGCCCGATCGCCAGCTTTGGAGGTGCCTGTATTTGTGCCTGCTTGCTTGGATGGCTGATTGGCTTTCTGGTTAGGTTGTTGCCCTTGGGCACGATCGTCCTGCAAGGCAGAAAGTGGTACAACGACGCGATCGGTCGTTTTTTGCGTAAAGCTCACCCGTGCCAGCAAGCCACTGCCTACTTTGCCCGTTGGGTTGGGAATGGTCACTTCAACGGGTACCAGACGAGAGATTGGATTGGCAGCAGGCGACACACGCGTTACGGTGCCCGTAAACTGCTCATTGGGAAAGGCATCCAGCCGCACGTTTGCCGTTCCACCCAAACGAACGTTTGCTAAATCGAGTTCCGAAACCTGCAACGTCACCTTTGCGCGACTAAAATCACCGACCCGCATTAATTCATTGCCAACCTGTACCAGGTTGCCGACCTCAGTTGAGCGTGTCAGCACGGCACCATTAATGGGAGCGGTCAGCACGGCATATGATCGCCGCTCTTGTTGCTGTGCCACAACGGCCTGCTGTGCCACAATGCGACCGTTCGCTGCCACGATCGCCTGCTGTTGATTGCGAACCTTTTCCTGGCTCGATCGCAAGACCTGTGCGGCTGTTTTTGCTTGTGTACGGGACTGCTCTGCTTGCTGCTGCGTGATCGCACCATCTTTGGCGAGTTTGTCGTAACGAGCCGCATCCGCTTCAGCTTGTTGCAGTTGCAGCCGAGACTGTTCTACCTGCGTCCGGGCGTCGCTAACCTGTGTCTGAAGCTGGCTAATTTCAGAACGTCTGGAGGCAAGCTCGGCTTCTGCTTCGGTTGTGGCTGCATTTAAAAGAGAGTCATCAATTTGCGCCAGGGTTTGACCGCGCTGAACGCGATCGCCTACATCCACAGTCAGTTGCCGCAATTGGCCTTCCGCCTGAGCGCGAATCGCCACTTCCTGTAAGGGTTGAGTTGTGCCTGTGTATTCTCTCGCCGTTTCCAGCGGAGCCGTCGCCGCGATCGCCACATCAACTGCTGCCGCCCCTCGCCCCTGAGCGGCCCCAGACGGTTTAGTCTGAGCATCAGCCGCATCTTTAGGCAAAAAATTACAGCCTGAAAGCGCCACCATAAAAGCAGCGAGAACCCCCCAGCGAGTCATCCAGCCTATGTTAGCCGGATGAGTTTGGAATGGGAGAGACTTAAAAGGGGCTGACTGGGGGTGTAAAGTCGTCGGTGAATGCATGGAAGAAAGCATAGAGATGGAGTGCCATATACATCAGTGAATAGAAGCAAAGCGGACGGCTTACACAATGCCGCCATTTTACAATTCTTTACACAATATCCTGTCTATCAAGCGAAGGATGCTTGCGTAAAGCCGTTGTCAAAAAGCAAATGCAATACTCAGTGGATGAGCAGATTGAGGCAACGAGACCTCCTAGTTAGACTGCGTAGCCCAAGCTCTGGTTCAAACGTTGGCTCAAAAAAGTTGGTGTTAAAAAATTGGCTCAAAAATCTTGACTCAAGCAGAACTGAGCGCAGCAGCCAAAAGCACTGTGCAAGCAACACTGCGCTGATAGCGTGTGGATCGTCAGCGTCGTCCCAGATCTGCCCCTGCTGAGTGAAGCCCGATCGTGTATACCAAGCAGCCTCATTTCTTTGAGCAAAAAGCGCTCGCTAAATTTATTGAAAAGTTTTTGCTCAATCAGTAACCATCTCGACCAAAGCACCGTCTTGTCTCTGGAACGGTAATAGATCTTGGTGTATCAACCCTACGTAATTTCTACACACTTGTAGCTTTACCACTGCATCATGATGAAAGCCATGCAAAGAACCGCTTTAAATGTGGGCGATCGTGTCCGTCTGGTACACGGCTCTATGAGAGGACACACGGCTACGGTTTTTGCGATCAAGGATGACGCTTACTTTCTCATTGGAGATTGGACAAAGCAAACAGGCTTCGTCCAAGTCAAGTATGGCCCTATTGAGTATGATCACCTGGAAAAACTGTTGGGTAACCAGATGTAGAAAGACGGATTGGGGAGACGCTGCTAGCTATCAGCCATCAGGATGATCGTCGGAGCTTTTCCTCAGAAGGGCCGCTTGAGAGCAATAGACGTCTTTCTCTAACCGTCTCTTTCCTAAATCGGGAGGCTCAATAGGGATTCCGGGGAGTTAAGCAAGAAGGTTCTCCAGTAAAGCACTGAGCAAGGCTTTGCCCCGCTTTTTCGCATTGTGAACGAATTCAAAAAAGCCCAAGTAGAGTGGCAGTTTCTCCTGTGA
>JAESFU010000190.1_pt1 | contig 75069 bp, 78 predicted proteins | sample 9269461 | NCBI WGS metagenome assembly JAESFU01 (sample SAMN14502556, study PRJNA617107) | algae metagenome | isolation source: Stenomitos rutilans HA7619-LM2 and co-occurring heterotrophs from cave walls | place: USA: Waikapalae cave, Hawaii | collected 2009-07-28
TGCAGCAGAAGAGCCGCGACCATTACTGGTACTCGCCGCGGCTGAAGCAGCAGCTCGAAGGCGTCACGGCGCAACTGGTCGTCTCGCCCCGTTCCACCGAGGAAGTGGTGGCAACGCTGAAGGCCGCTTTCGCCAACGAGGTGCCGATCACCCCGCGCGGCGCCGGTACCGGCAATTACGGCCAGGCCATGCCGCTCTCGGGCGGCGCCATGCTGTCGCTCACCAACATGGACAAGGTCCTCTCGATCAAGTCCGACCGGGTGCGCGCGCAGGCCGGCACCATCCTCGAAAAGCTCGACGAGGAAACCATCCACGCCGTCAACGGCGAGCTGCGCTTCCACCCCTCGACCTATCGCATGGCGACGCTGGGCGGCTTCATCGCCGGCGGCTCGGGCGGCGTCGGCTCGATCCGCTGGGGCGGCTTGCGCAATTTCGGCAATATCCTCGGACTCAAGGTCGTCACCTGCGAGGCCGAGCCGCGCGTGCTCGATCTCACCGGTCCGGACATCCTCAAGGTCGCGCATGCCTATGGCACCAACGGCATTATCGTCGAAGCCGAGATGCCGCTGACCATGCATTACGACTGGGTCGACATGATGGTCGGGTTCGACTCGATCCTCGAAGCCTGCGCCTTCGCCGAGCAGGTCGCCCGGCAGGATGGCCTCCTCTGCAAGGAAATCTCGCCGGTCGCCGCGCCGGTCGCGCACGACTATTTCAACCGCCACCGCCCCTATATCCGCAGCCGCGAACAGTCGGTCGTGCTGCTGATGGTGGCGCCTGCGGCCGTTCCGGCGATGGTCGACTTCGTCGAGTTCCACAAAGGCGACATGCTGGTCAACGGCGCGACGCTCGAGGCCGAGGCCAAGGCCAAGCTCCCGCCGATCTACGAGCTCGCCTGGAACCACACGACCCTGCGCGGCCTCAAGATCGATCCCACCATCACCTACCTGCAGACCCAGTATCCGGACCTCGCCCACGTCAAATGGGCCATCGACACGTTTGGCGACGAGATGCCGATGCATATCGAGATGGGCAGGTTCGACGGCCGCATCGTGTTCTCGGGCCTGCCGATCGTGCGCTACACGTCCGAGGCGCGGCTCGAGGAAATCATCAAGCTGCACGAGGACAATGGCTGCCTCGTCTTCAACCCGCACCGCTACACGCTCGAAGAGGGCGGCATGAAGAAGACCGACCGGGCGCAGCTCGAGTTCAAGAAGCAGGCCGATCCCAAGGGCATGCTGAACCCGGGCAAGATGATCGCCTGGGACGATCCCGACTTCGATTTCGACAGCGGCAAGACCTGGCTGTTCGCCGGCCTCGAAACCGTCGGTACGGCGGTATCATGAGGGTCCTTGTCGTTCACGCCCATCCGGTCGAAACCAGCTTCAACCGCTCGCTGTTCAAGGCGGTCTGCGAGACGCTGCGCAAGAAGGGCGACGAAGTCGACGCCCTCAACCTCTACGAGGACGAGTTCCAGGCCGTGATGTCGAGCCAGGAGAGGCTCGAATACCACGACGTGCCGGGGAACCTCACTGCGCTGACCAAGCCCTATGTCGACCGGCTGCGCGCCGCCGACAAGATCGTCTTCGTCCACCCGGTCTGGAACTATGGCTACCCGGCCATCCTCAAGGGCTTCTTCGATCGCATCTTCCTGCCCGGCGTCAGCTTCATCCTCGTCGGCGGCGATGGCCAGGCCGACAAGGGCAAGCTCATCCCCAACATGAAGAACATCAAGAAGGTCGCCTACGTCACCACCTATGGCGGCGACCGCTTCCGCACCTGGATCATGGGCGACCCGCCCCGCCGCCTCGCCATGCGCTGGGCCTGGGTCACATTCGGCACCGTGCTGCCGCCAAAATACCTCGCGCTCTACGACATGAACCACCAGACCGAAGCGGGCCTGACGGGCTTCATCGACAAGGTGAAGCGCGCGATGGAGAAGTTCTGAGGCGGGGAAGCCTGTCGCTCAGTCGCGCCGCCTTTGCTCGCGATACGCGTGGAAACCCGCTTCGCGCCGAGAGCGGACGATGCGAGTTGGCTGTTACGCCGTGGGGATCGTGCCGCCATCAATCACGTGCTCAGTCCCGGTTATGGACGAAGCGCGATCCGACGCGAGGAAGGCGATAAGGTCCGCAACCTCCCTCGGTTCTGCGGGTCGTCCAAGCGGAATCCCGCCAAGCGAATTCATGATCACCTGAACTGCCGCCTCGTAGGTGATGCCACCCTGTTCGGCTATCCTCAGCGCAAGGCCATTCTGGCCGGGGTCGGCAATCCAGCCCGGCGATACTCGAACCACACGAACACCCTTTGGCGAGACCTCCTTGGAGAGGCTCTTGCTGTAGGTATTGAGCGCCGCTTTGGCCGAGGCATAGGCGGTGGTGGCTTCCGGCAACGGCAGGCGGTTCTGGATCGAGGTGACGTGGACGACGACACCTTGTCCCTGCGCGATCATTCCGGGGATCAGGGCGCGATCCAACCTGACGGCCGGAAAGAAATTCAGTTCGAACTCCTTGCTCCATTCAGTGTCGTCTAGCGCTGAGAATCCGCCGGATGGCGCGGACGAACCACCCACGACATTGACGAGGATGTCGACGCCACCGAGTTCCCGATGCACCGCCTCGACCACGGTCTGCACGCCGTCCTTGGTGGAGAGGTCGGCAGCGACAAATGCGGCGTTGGTGAATTGAGCCGGCTTGTTGCGTGCCGTGGTCACTACGCGCGCGCCAAGCTCGCGAAAGAGCTCTACGGTTGCCGCACCGGCGCCCATGGTGCCGCCGGTGATCAGTGCCCGGCGGCCCTCAAGTGTAACAAACGGAGTCATACCGTGATCTCCAGCTCGGCGATCTTGTCGCCACGGAGGACGACGAAGTAGCGCAGATCGATAGGGCTGCCGGGGAAGGTCCCGCTGACATGCGCGGTCACATGGATCTTGCCGTTCTCAGAAGCGATGAAGAACGGCTCCGCCAGCGTGGAGGCATACTTCTGGTCACTCTCGACCTTCCATTCGCGGATGGATTCTCGGCCGACACGCGTCTCGCCCGCGTCCTTGACCACCGCGTCGTCGGTGAACGCCGCAGCGACCGCATCGGGACTGCGGGCATTGTCTGCATCAAAGTAGGCCTGAATGGCCTGAGGAAGCTTCACGCTCATTTTCAGTTCTCCAGTCATTGATTGCGGCCTCTGTGGCCGCGTGCCTGCCGCTGTTGCAGCGGACAGGGGACAATCTAGGACTGGACGATTGCTGCGATAATTGGGACAAACGGGGACGAGGAATTGCGAAAAGAGGGATAATGACCCGATCCGTACTTGCCGACCTGGATGCCGTTCTCAGCATCGCTCGCCAAGGCTCGTTTCGCGCTGCGGCTCTCGATCTGGGCATATCGACGACATCGCTGAGCAACGCCATCGCCAAACTCGAACAGCGTCTCGGCATCCGCCTGTTCAACCGCACGACCCGAAGCGTATCGCTGACCGATGCCGGCAGGACGTTCGTCGAGCGGGTCGGGCCGGCCATGACGGACATCCACGACGCCATGCAGGCTACGCAAGCCCTGCAGGATACGCCAGTTGGCACGCTGCGGATCAACGCGTTCGCATCGGCGGCCAGAGAGGTGATGGCTCCCCTGATCCTGCCGTTTCTTCGGCGCTATCCACAGGTCCATGTCGACCTAGTCACAGAAGGCCGGCTGGTCGACATCGTCGCGGCCGGCTTCGACCTGGGTCTGCGCCCAGCCGATCTTGTCCCCACCGACATGATCGCCCTCCCTCTCGGAAAGGAGCGTAGTAACGCTGTGGTCGCGTCTCGTGAATTTCTGCGGACGCACGGCACTCCAAAAGCCCCTTCGGATCTTTACCGTTTTCGCTGTATCCGCGCCCGCTTACCCAACAACGCGCTGTTGCGCTGGCGATTCGAGAAGGACGGAGAGACCGCCCACATTGACGTCCAAGGTGCACTGACGCTGGACGAGTCCAGCCTGGTGCGGATTGCGGCCCAGAATGGAGTTGGCCTCGGCTATGTGATGGAGGCGGATGTGCGTGATGACATTGCATCGGGCCGGCTGGTCCAGGTTCTGCAAGACTGGAGCCCGCCACTGGCGCCGTTGGCGCTCTACTATCCGGGCCGGAAGAACCCACCTGCGGCCTTCAGCGCCTTTATCGATGCCGCCAGAGAGTTTGCGGCTGCGAACGGCTAGCCACTGTCGGACCGTGTCTTTGGGCCAGAAACTGCCTCCTCGCCCGCACGGCGGATGTAGGGCTGGGTGCTCCAGCCTCAGCCGGCCGCCCGGACCGTCGCCTCGACCTTCTTCACTTCCGATGCAGCGCCCAGGATGACCGGCACGCGCTGGTGGATGCTCGTCGGCACGATGTCGAGGATCGACTTGGTTCCCTCGCTGCTGCCGCCGCCCGCTGTCTCTAGGATCAGCGCCATCGGATTGGCCTCGTAGAGCAGCCGCAGGCGGCCGCCCTTGGCGCGCGTCTCGCTGTCGGCCGGGTAGAGGAAGATACCGCCGCGGTTCAGGATGCGCTGGATCTCGGCCACCATCGAGCCGACCCAGCGCATGTTGTATTTGCCATCGGTCCCCGCGACGCAGGCGGCGACATACGCCTTGATCCCGGCGTCCCAGTACGGCTCACGGCTGGTGTTGATGGCGAACTCGCGATTGCCTTCCGGCACCTTGATGTCCGCGTTGGTCAGCGCAAAGCCCTCGGGGGCGAGGACGAATCCGGCGACCATCGCGCCGAAGGTGATGACCAATGTCGTCGCCGGGCCATATCCGGCGAACCCGGCCGCGAGTTGACCCCGACCAGGCTGGAGCACCTCGGCCATACCGGCAGCCGCTACCACGGAGAAAATCGAACCGACAGTGACGTTCACGTCGAGGTTGGATGAGCCGTCGAGCGGATCGAAGAACACGCCCAGACGACCGCCGGGGTTGAACTCGATCTCGCCGTCGACCTCCTCCGACACGCCCACGGCAACGGCAGGCACCTGGCCCAGGTGGCGGACAAAGATCTCGTTGGATGCGATATCGAGCGGCTTCTGCTCCTCGCCCTGCACATTCCTGTTCCCGGCCAGCCCCGACAGACCGGCCAGCGGCGCAGTTTCGATCAGCCTGGCTGTCTCGGCGCAGGCGTCGGCGATGGACCGCATGGTGGCAGCGACGTCGTCTGCCACCTCGCCGCGGGATACGAGATCATCGAGGTATGCACCGAGCAGGATCATGGGCGGTTCCGGTAAGCTGCACTGGGGCCAGTCTACCGACTTCCATGCCTGCCATCGCTACGCTTTAGGCAGCACGACTAAGGTTCAGCCTGAACGGAATGACAGAAGCCGTTCATGATGGTGCCGGACGGCAGGCGCAGATATGGCAGCGATGCTAACCAAACTTCCAGCCGCGCTTGAACTGGTAGAAGACGTGCATGCCGATCTTGGTGTTTTTCTTCATGCGCGGGGCCCAGTGCGGATAGACATAGGTCGCGTGATAATGGGTCGAGTAGCCCACGTCGGCAATATATTCGACCCCCGAGATCACGTCCTTGGCAATCTGCATGGCCTGATCCCAGGCCTTTTCTTCAGTAACGCGTTCCGGAATACCGTCACACGCGAAGGAGAACTGGCAAGCGTTACGCTTCGATTGATTCTGGTAAACCACGCCGCAGATGGTGTCCGGATACAACTTGTGGTGCACGCGGTTCATCACCACCTGCCCCACCGCCACCTGGCCCCGATAGCTCTCGCCCCGCGCCTCGAAGTAGATGGCCGTCGCCATGCACCAGACTTCCTTGTCCGAATACTTCTTTCCGTCGGACCCACCAACCGAGCCGTCAAACACCGTCGCCGGCAAGTCAGCGCGCGCGTAGGCCAGCTTGTCCGACATCACGAAGGGGACTGGAGCGTTACTCCCGGTTCCCGCCAGTTGATCGATGGCGTCGAGCGCGGGAGTGGTAAGCGCCGGATCAACCGCAGCGACCGCAATCGGCATGTCGCCAGGCAGAGTTTTGGTGGTTTCGGCGATGCCGGTGGAGCTCGGCGCCGGGGCCTTTGGATTGCGCAGCGAAGCGATCTTTGCGCGAATACTTTCAAAGCCGGTGTTGAACTCGGCGAGCTGTATTTGCGGCCGGGCCCGGTCCTGCTTCAGCGCCTTGTTGGTGCCGACAAAGCTTTTGCCGAGAAAGATATCCCCCACCGATCCGGTGATGATAATATCCGTGCCGTCGCGCAAAAGCGTCGCGCGTTCGACGGGCGCTGCAAGCGTCTCGGTGAGCGGGCCGGGAGCATTGGCGGCACCGGTGAGACCTGCGAGGGAAAGGGCCGCAAGCAGCATCGCGGCCGAGGCCTTGAGCACGGCAAGCTCGCGACGAGCCCGGTGCATCGGGGTGGTCCGGTAGTGGGCCATAAGAACGCTTTACTATCCACGCGGTACGCAACAACGACGCGCCGGCATCCCATAAAGTGTGACGCAAATGCCGAACATCGCGATAATGCAGGCTTAGGGTTAGCCGAGGGTAAACAGGCGCATTTCGGCGTCAGTTCGAGCCGGAGGTGGCCGGTTGGCGGCGAGAACGCGGCCGATTGCGGCGGGCGCCGCTGCTACTTCTTGGTGTCGCGAACGACGACTTCCCACACTGCGACCGTGTCGCGCAGCTGGTCCTGCTCATCGGTTATGTCGATGTAGTTGGCCGAATGGCGCTCACGCGTCCAGGTCGCAGACTCGAAGAGTTCATTGATGACGCGCACCGCTTCGAGCCGGGCAGCGCCTAGATCGGCGAGCTCGGTGCCATGTTCATCCGGTATCCGGCGTCCGCGATCGACAATGTGCAAAAAGTAGCGAGGCATTCGGTGGTACTGCGTCCGTGTCGGATATACCGACTTCTGCGTATACGGAGCAAATCACATCCCGAACCACACCGACGCGCGGATCGTCTTTCCTGTGAATATTTCGTGAGTGGAATTCAGCGAAAAACCAGCGTGGCGATCCAGATGACCACGGACCAGCCGCAGAGCGACAACAGCAGTGCGCCCAGCCAGATCTTCCCCTTGAAGGTCAGGGTGTAGCCGAAAACGGCCCTGGGGTTGGCGCTTGCCATGTGCTCCTCGCAGAGAGGACCACAGACTGGCGCCCAAATGATGGATGAAACGTTAGCGTTGGCCTACGCTACTGCGCCAGAGTGAGGCGAGCGACCGGCACGCGATACGGGCTGCAGCTCACATAGTCGATGGCTAGCCGAGCGAAGAAGGAGAGCGACTCCGGGTCGCCCGCATGCTCGCCGCAGATGCCGATCTTGAGGCTCGGATTGGCCTTCTTGCCGCGATCGATGGCCATGGCGATCATCTCGCCCACCCCCTTCTGGTCGAGCGTGACGAAGGGGTCGAAATCGTACAAGCCCTTGCGCTGGTAGGCGCTGAGGAAAGCCGGCGCGTCGTCGCGCGAGATGCCGTAGGTCGTCTGGGTCAGGTCGTTCGTACCGAACGAGAAGAAGTCGACATGCTCGGCGATCTCGCCGGCACGCAGCGCGGCTCGCGGCAATTCGATCATGGTGCCGAAGCTGAAGCGCTCGCGCGCTGCTGCCGGAAGCCCGGACTGCTCGACGATGGCGTAGGTCTGGCGCTTCACCTCCACCACCTCCGATACGGTCGAAACGAACGGCACCATGACCTCCAGCGTCACCGGCTCCGACTGCCGGGTCGAAGCCTCGCGCACGCCCGCGCACAGCGCCTCGATCTGCATCTTGAGGATTTCGGGATAGGTGATGGCGAGCCGCACGCCGCGATGGCCAAGCATGGGATTGATTTCGGCAATGCGGTCGAGCCGCAGCTTCAGCGCCCGCACCTCGAGCCCGAGCGACTGCGCAGTCTCCTCGATATCCTCGTCGGAGCGCGGCAGGAATTCGTGCAAGGGCGGATCGAACAGGCGCACAGTCACCGGCCGCCCCTTCATGGCCGTGAAGATCTCGGAATAGTCCGTGGTCTGGAAATCGACGAGGCCCTTCAACGCCTCGGCTCGGTCGTCCGCATCCTCGGACAGGATCAGCCGGCGCAAGGCCACCAGGCGCTCGCGCGAAAAGAACATATGCTCCGAGCGCGCCAGCCCGATGCCCTCGGCGCCGAAATTGAGCGCAGTGCCCACGGCCTCACCGGTCTCGGCATTGGCGCGCACGTTAATGCGGCGCGAGGCATCGGACCAATCCAGCAGCTTCCCCATGGCGCCGCCGATATGCGGCTGCGCCAGCGGCAGGGCCCCCAGATAGACCGACCCGTCGGACCCATCGATGGTAATGCGGTCGCCCTGGCGGAACTCGCGCTTGCCGATCCTGCAGGTCAGCTCGGCGACGTTGACGCTCAGCGTCCGCACGCCCGCAACGCAGGGCTTCCCGGTAATGCGGGCGATCACGCCGGCATGGCTGGTCATGCCGCCGCGCGCGGTCAGGATGCCGGTCGCTGCCCGCATGCCCTCGATATCGGTCGGGCCCGTCTCGGTAACGACAAGGATGCAGTGCCGCCCACGCGCCTTCATGCGCGCCGCATCCTCGGCGCTGAAGACTATGATGCCGCTCGCCGCGCCGGGCGCGACGCCAAGCCCGGTCGCAAGCACCGTCGCCGTCTCAGGCGAGCGCAGCCTTGGATGCAGCATCTGCTGCAGGCGAGCCGGCTCGATATGGGTCACCGCCTCGCGCTGGGTCCAGCGCTTGCGTGTCACCCGGTCGACGGCGGCCTCCAATTCACCTGCTGCCGAGGTCGGCGCCGTGCGGGCCGAGATCAGCCGCACCACCTCGGCTTCCACAGAGACCGTGCAAGCCAGCGCTTGGCCGGCCTCGGCGTCGAGTGTCTCGACGAAACTGGGCGCAATCGCCGGCAAAGGCCCGAACGGCCCGCCATTTACCGGTGCTGGTCCGAGCGCGCCGGATTGTGCATCGCGCGTCAGGAACTGGCGCACGTCGCCCTCGGCCATGGCCTGGACGATGACGATCTGCCGCTCCGGCCGCGGATCGAATGCAGCATAGGAGGCGAATGCGTCCGAGATGGCTCGGGCGAGCGGCTTGCCCGGATCGACAGATTCGGCTTCGCGTGCTGGCGGGCTGAGGCCCGGCCGTGCCGGCATGAGCCCCGCGCTGTGGGCGCCGGCGGATGTCCGCACCACAAGCTGCGGCGGGCGACCATCACGGCCGACCAGGCGGAAAAGCGTGGCGACCCAATGGATGCGCAGCCGATCATCGGCTGTCTTGCGCTCTTCCTGCAGCGCGCTCCACGCGGCCCGCGTGATCACGATGGTGGGAACGACCGGAAGTCCCGCCCCTGCGGCGCTTGCCAGCCAGTGTGCCTTGCCCACGAGCAGGTCTTGTTGGGCCTGGGAAAGGTTCGCCTTGCCCGTCGCCGGGGCGATTGCGAACATTTCCAATGCGAGGGTCACCTGGACACCTTCCAACCGATTTTGTGAATCATATTGCCGATCAGGCGATTGGGCCGCAACTGGAGTTCGCGTCCCGTGACGCTCCGACTGTCGCAGGCTTGACTTGCCGTCTCGTAGAAAGCATCTGCTCTGCTATGCAAACACGGCCGCACTTGGACATTACGCTCTGCGCTCCGCGCGGATTTTGCGCCGGGGTGGATCGGGCCATCCAGATCGTCGAGCTTGCGCTCGAGCGTTACGGCGCGCCGGTCTATGTCCGGCACGCCATCGTGCACAACAAGTACGTCGTGGATGGTTTGAAGCAGAAGGGCGCCATCTTCGTCGAGGAACTCGACGAGATCCCCGATACCGGCGCACCGGTCGTCTTCTCGGCGCACGGCGTACCGAAATCTGTCCCCGCAGGCGCCAAGGCGCGTAACATGTTCTTCCTCGATGCCACCTGCCCCCTGGTGAGCAAGGTGCATATCGAGGCGAACCGGCACTATGAGGCCGGCCGCGAAATCATTCTGATCGGACATGCTGGGCACGTGGAAGTTATCGGCACAATGGGGCAGTTGCCCGACGACGCGATCACGCTGATCCAGACGGTCGAGGATGCCGAGGCCTTCACGCCTCGTGATCCGGAAAAGCTCGCCTATGTGACGCAGACGACGCTGAGCGTCGACGATACCTCCGCCATTGTCGAAGTGCTCCGCCGGCGCTTCCCGTCCATCTCGCTGCCCCACAAGGAAGACATCTGCTACGCAACGACCAACCGGCAGGAAGCAGTCAAGCGCGTGGCGCCGAATGTGGACGCCATGATCGTCGTGGGCGCGCCGGAGTCGTCAAATTCCGTTCGCCTCGTCGAGGTCGCGCAGCGCAACGGCTGCGCCAACGCCTCGCTGGTCGAGCGCGCCGACCGGATCGACTGGACCCGGTTCGAGGGCATTACCAGCCTCGGCATTACTGCCGGGGCGTCAGCTCCCGAGACGCTGGTCGATGAGGTGATCGAGGCCTTCGCACAGCGCTTCGACATCGCCGTGTCCGCCAGCGGCGAGCAGCGCGAGCGGATCGTCTTCAACCTGCCGCGCGAATTGCGCGTGCCCCAGAGCGCTGCATGACCGACCTCACCCTGCTAGAAACCGACCGGCTGGTGCTTTCCGGCTGGCGGGCGGACCAGATCGACGACCTCTATCGCCTGCACGGCGACGCAACCGTCGCGCGCTACCTCACCGAACACGGCAAGCCGTGGACGAAAGACGAGATGGATGGCGCGCTGGCAAGCTGGATCGCGCTGTTCGAGCGCCAGCAGATGGGCAAGCTGCGCGTCACCCGCAAGGCCGACGGCGTGCTCGTTGGCCGCTGTGGTTTCGGCGTCTACGGCCCCGACGACACGCCCGAGATCGGTTACTCGCTCTACCCAGAATTCTGGGGCAACGGCTACGTTTACGAGGCGGCGAGCGCGCTGCGCGACTGGTATTGGCGTGAGACTGACCGCGACCACTTCATCGGGCTCGCGGATGTGCGCAACGAGAACTCGCTGAAGGTGTTGCGCAAGCTCGGCGGCGTCTACACCCATACTGGCGACAACGACCACGGCCACTATTGCGAGTGGTATCGCTATGATCGTCCTGTCGCCGCATGAGCGTACTGCTCGAAACGGCTCGTCTCAGGCTTGAGGACTGGACCGGCGACGCAGTCGACGAACTATTCGCCATGCACGCCCATCCGGACGTGCAGCGGTTCCTCGACGTCAACGGCGCTGGCTGGAGCCGCGAAAAGGCCGAAATGCGGCTGGCCGGCTGGAAGCAGGAGTATGCCGAACTCGGCCTCGGCAAGCATCGCCTGGTGCGGGCCGACGGGACTTTCGTCGGTCGCGCCGGTTTCTCGATCTTCGGCGATACACCCGAAATCGGCTACTCGCTGGCCCGCGATCAATGGGGCAATGGCTATGCGACCGAGATCGCCCGGGCGCTGGGTGATTGGTTCTTTGATACGCGCGCGGACGATCGATTCATCGGCTTTGCGCATCACGGCAACTCCGCGTCGCTGAACGTGCTGCGCAAGATCGGCATGCAATGGACTCACGCCGGTGACGTGGTCGGCATGCCGCATGAGTTCTTCGAAAAGCGACGGGCAGCATGAGCGCAGTCATCATCCATACCGACGGCGCCTGTTCGGGCAACCCGGGTCCCGGCGGCTGGGGCGCGGTGCTGCAGTACGGCGACACCGTCAAGGAGCTGAAGGGTGGCGCCCAGCTTACGACCAACAACCAGATGGAGCTTACGGCCGCAATCGAGGCGCTGAATGCTTTGAAGCGACCATGCGAGGTCGAGCTCCACACCGATAGCAGCTACGTCAAGGACGGGCTGACCAAGTGGATCCATGGTTGGAAGCGCAACGGCTGGCGCACCGCCGACAAGAAGCCGGTCAAGAATGCCGAGCTCTGGCAGGCCCTCGAAGCCGCTACGCTGCGTCACACCATCAACTGGCACTGGGTCAAGGGCCATGCCGGAGACCCGATGAACGAGCGCGCGGACGAGCTTGCCAACGAAGGCATGGCTCCCTTCAAGGCAGCCAAGCGGCAGGGCTTTACCCCGCCGGTTTGAAATGGAGGAGGTCGCGCGGCGATGCTATTATGCGGCATGCGCGCAATCCTTCTTACCGTCGTACTGGTCCTGTCCGCCACTCCGGCGCTGGCGCAGTTTCCTCCCCCGGGCGTCTACGCCTGCGTGGCTGAAACAGGAGAGGAACTGGGCGAACTCAACCTGTTCGTTGCCGGCGACTATTCCTTCAAGAATGTCGATGGCAACAGCGCCAGCGGGCAGATCGCTTCGGCCGGCAGTGACGTGACCCCCCTGTCCGGCCCACTCAAGGACATGGGACTATCCGGCACCTTCGGGACCGACGAGGCTGGCGCGACAGTCTTCGAGCTGACCGGCAGCGATGGGCTCGAGGTCACCTGTCGGTAGCGCCGTCCATGCACACGTTTCTGGCCCACCGCGCTTCCCACTAGCGGGGACTCCGGCTAGCGTCCTGATTTCCGGGGCACCGACAACCACTTGGGGGCAAAGATGGGCGTGAGCCTTTTCGTTCATGCTGTGCGACTGGTGTTTTCCGACCTGCGCAATGTGCTGCGATTGTCGGGGGCGCTCTATATCGGGCTGGCCGTCCTCACGATCTTCATCTCGTTGTTCGTGCGGGTACAGCCAGAAAGCCCGGGCTGGTACGCCATCAACCTGATCATGGCGGTGCTCTACTTTATTGCCTTCGCCATCATTGCCGTCGCCTGGCACCGTTACATTCTGCTCAACGAACAGCCGGACGGCCTCGTGCCGAGCTTCGACCGCAGCCGGCTGCTGGCCTATATCGGCTACTCGTTGCTGATCGGCGTCATCCTCGTCGTGATCGCGATCATCATCGGCATCATCACCGGCATCCTGGCCGCACTGATCGGCTACATCGGTGTCGGCATCGGTTTGCTCGGCTATGTGTTCATGCTGATCGGTAGCTACAGGCTCTCGCCTATGCTGCCTGCCGCTGCGGTGGGCAAGTCGATGACCCTGCGCCAGGCATGGGATGCGACGGCTGGCGCCAATGGCCCGATCATCGTCCTCGCGATCCTGTCGTTCATCGCTGCAATCGTGATCGACTTGCCGGCTGTCGGGCTCGCCTACTATGGCGGCGCGATTGGCGGCTTCATCGCAATGCTCTGGACCCTCGTTACAGGCTGGATCAAGTTCGCGGTGGGCGTCAGCATCGTCACCACGCTCTACGGCCACTACGTCGAGGGGCGGCCGCTCAGCTGAGCGGCTGCTATTCCGCCCCGCCGCCTGCCGTCTGCAACCAGGCTGCGCCGCATTCCTTGGCCAGCTCACGGATGCGCAGGATGTAGCTCTGGCGCTCCTGCACCGAGATGACGCCGCGCGCGTCAAGCAGGTTGAAGGTGTGCGAGGCTTTCACGACCTGCTCGTAGGCCGGCACCGCCATGGTCTGGCGGTTGCCCTCGGCTCCCTTCTTCAGGATCGCCCGACACTCGTCCTCGGCGTCCTTGAAGTGGCGGAACAGCATCTCGGTGTCGGCGGCCTCGAAGTTATACTTCGAGAATTCCTGCTCGTTCTGCAGGAACACGTCGCCATAGGTGACCTTGTCCTCGCCCACCCCGCCATTGAAGTTCAGGTCGTAGACGTTCTCGACGCCCTGCACGTACATGGCGAGCCGCTCAAGGCCATAGGTGATTTCCCCCGGCACGGGCATGGTCTCAAAGCCGGCAACCTGCTGGAAGTAGGTGAACTGACTCACTTCCATGCCGTCGCACCAGCACTCCCAGCCCAGGCCCCAGGCACCCAGCGTCGGGCTTTCCCAGTCGTCCTCGACGAAGCGGATATCGTGCAGCTTGCGGTTGAGGCCGATCTCGTCCAGCGACTGCAAGTAAAGATCCTGGATATTGTCCGGCGAGGGCTTCAGGATCACCTGGAACTGGTAATAGTGCTGCAGCCGGTTGGGGTTCTCGCCATAGCGCCCGTCCTTTGGTCGGCGCGAGGGCTGCACATAGGCGGCCTTCCACGGCTTCGGCCCCAGTGCGCGCAGCGTCGTTGCCGTGTGAAACGTACCGGCACCCATCTGCATGTCGTACGGCTGCAGGATCACGCAACCCTGCTCGGCCCAGTAGCGCTGCAGCGTCAGGATCAGCCCCTGGAACGAGTTCCGGGGGTCCATGTGGGCGGGCAGAGAGGTCATTGACGGGCGGTCCGGCTTGGGAATTGCGCGCGGAACCTAGTCGGCGGGCCGAAGCGGGTCAAGAATGGGCGTCGGTGTCTTCGGGTGGCCTGAACTTGCCGTCCTTGTCGCGCTTCAGGGTGACGACATCCGGTCGGTCGCGTTCGCGCAGGTCGCGTTCGTGCTTGATCCTGTCCATCGCCCTGAACTCACCGCGCCAGTCGCGCCATATCTTGTAGATGCCCCACGCGATAAGGGCGAAGAGACCGCCGACCAGCAGGAAGCGGAAGATGATCGCCGTCATTGTCAGAGCCCCAGTCTCGACCAGGCGACCCGGTCTTCAAGCTGGGCGGTGACATCGCCCGCGAGCGCATTGAGGCCGATGCGCGGCAATGTCAGCAGCCCGCGCTTGGGGGCAATGGGGATCAGCTCCAGCTTGTCGCCGTAGCGTGCGCGCAACACCTCGTGCATGTCGCCCAACCCGTCGACGAGGCCAAGCTCGAGGCCCTTGATGCCGCTCCAGAACTCGCCAGTGAACAGAGTATCGTCGCTCGCCTTCAGCCTGTCGCCGCGGCGCGCCTTCACCCAGTCGATGAACACCTGGTGCACCTCGGCCTCCATGGCCTTGATGCGTTCGACGTCCTCCGGCTTTTCCGGCAGAAATGGATCGAGCGTCGATTTGTTGCGGCCCGAGGTGTGCACGCGGCGGTCGACGCCGAGCTTTTTCAGCGCATCGACGAAGCCGAAGCCGGCATAGATGACGCCGACCGAGCCGACGATCGAGGACGGATCTGCGATGATCTCGTCACCGCCCGTCGCGATGAAATAGCCGCCGGAGGCCGCCGCATCCTCGACGAAGACGAGCACTTTCTTGTCGTGCTCATCGGCAAGATCACGGATGCGCTTCGAAATGAGACGGGACTGTACGGCCGAACCGCCGGGCGAATTGACGATGATGGCCACGGCCGGCGCGGACTTGATGGAGAAGGCACGCTTCAGGAGCGGCGCCACGCTCTCGATGTTGAGCCGACCCGGCCGCTGTTCGGCGGCAATGACGCCATGGAGGCGCACTACCGGTATGGTGGGACCGGATTGTCCCATCTGTCGCTTTAGCCAGGACCTCAGCCCCATCGCACCCTCGCTTCGTCCAGAACCGCGGGCACATGTATGTGCCCAAGCACTGGATTACCAGATGAGCCGTGCCGTTCCGCGGAAGATGGCATCGAACTCGGGTCGGAAGGCGCGCAGCTCTGGCTCGTGCAGCACACGGGTGGCAAGCAGGCGGAAGGGCGCTCGGGAGCCCTTGATGGCGCGCACCAGAACACGGCTGGCGGGCTCACCCTCGCGGGGGACGAACGGCAGTACGGTCACCGCCCCGAAGCGCGGTGTAAAGGCCCTCAGCAGCGCCGGCAGTGCCTCGGCGACGTGAATGAAGATGACCTCGCCCTCGGGCGCCACATGGGTCGCCGCGGTCTTGACCCAGGTATCTAGGGCTGCCTCGTCCATGTGCCGTGCACCAGCTCGCGCCTTAGCGGGAGCAGATCCGCGCCCGGGATCGTAGAACGGCGGGTTGGCGATGACGCTCGAAAAGTGATCCGATGCGAGCCCAGCCGCAGCACGAACGCGGCCCGGAGCCGTCAGGTCGACGCCGACGAGCTTTCCGCGCTCCAACAGGTTGTTGGCCTGCAGGTTTTGCCCGGCCAAGGCCAGCATGGCCGGGTCGGCCTCGACCAACGTCGCATGCAGCGTCGGCAGATCGACGAGACCCACCAGCGAGGCCGTTCCCACGCCCGCCCCAAGATCAAGCAAGGACTGCGCTTTCGGGTTCACGGCAGCACCAAGCAGCACCGAATCCAGCCCGGCACGGAAGCCCTTTGCCGGCTGCAACACAGTGAGGCGTCCGCCCAAAAAGGCGTCGCGCGTCGGCGATTGATGTTTTACAAGATCAGCAGCTTCGTCTAGGGACATCGCAACGCGACGGTTCGTGGACTGCCCGAGTATAGGGCGCCCAGCAGCGAGCTCAAACCGGGGATTTCATGGCTCTTTCGGCGGCAGCGGCAAACGAGGCGACGAGTGCCGGCGCACTCGACCGGCTGGTCGAGATGACACGCCCCGGCATGGAGCGCGTCAATGCCATGATCCTCGACAAGGCGCGCTCGCATGTCGAGCTTGTGCCGGAAGTTGCGCGTTACCTTATCGATTCTGGCGGCAAGCGCCTGCGCCCCATGCTGACGGTCGCAGCCTCGATGCTGTTCGGCCAGGCCGATGGCAGTGAGATCAACTTCGCTGCTGCCGTGGAGTTCATGCACAACGCGACGCTGTTGCATGATGACGTTGTCGATGAGAGCTCGCTGCGCCGCGGCCGCGCTGCGGCCCGCATGATCTGGGGCAACCAGGCGAGCGTGCTGGTCGGTGATTTCCTGCTCGGGCAGGCCTTCATGATGATGGTCGACACCGGCAACGTCGATGCGCTGCGGGTGATCTCGCAGGCGGCGACGATCATCGCCGAGGGCGAGGTGCTGCAGCTGGCCAAGGCGCGCGACCTCGGGGCCAGTGCAGGCGACTACGACCAGGTGATCGGTGCCAAGACCGCCAAGCTGTTCGAAGCTGCGACGGAAGTTGGCGCTATGGCCGGCGGCGCTGATGCAGCGGGCCGTCGTGCGCTGCGCGACTATGGTCGCGAACTCGGCTTCGCCTTCCAGCTTGTGGACGACGTGCTCGACTATCGCGGCGAGAGCGGCACGCTGGGCAAGAATACCGGCGACGACCTCCGAGAAGGCAAGATGACTTTGCCCGTGATCCTGACGCTGAAGCAGGCGACGCCAGCCGAACGCGAGGCGATCGTCGCGGTACTGGGCAAGACCGGGACCGGCGAGGCCGAGCTCAAGCAGGTGGTCGCGATCTTCAATCGCTACGATGCACTGGGCAAGACCATCGCCCAGGCGACCGAACACGCATGGCGCGCCCGCGAGGCCCTAAAGGCGCTGCCGCCCAGCGAGATGAAGTCGCTCCTCGGCGACATCGCCGATTTCACGGTGTCGCGGGCCTACTAAAGCTCACCCGATAACCGGCGCCGCCGCTACCCAGTAGCTTGGGTATTTCGCTCGCAGGTCGTGCGCGGCCTGGTGTGCCTGCGCGGCCGAGCCGAAAAGACCGAATACCGTGCCGCCCGAGCCCGACATGCGCGACAGCGCGCAGCCGTCGAGCTCCGCCATGTCACGCAGCAGCGTGCCGATGGCCGGCACCAGCGCGATAGCCGCCGGTTCGAGATCGTTGCGGGTTTCGGCGAGCCAGAGCCCGAGCTGGGCCGGTCGGGTCAGCGGCTGAGGCAGGGCCGGCATGGGCGGGTTCTGCCGGCTTTCGAGGCGGCGGAACACGTCGGCGGTCACTACGGGGACCAGCGGATTGACCAGCACAAGGTGCGCCGCCGGGAAGGCGCGGAGCGGATGAAGGATCTCACCCACGCCGCGCACCTCGCAGGGCTGCGACATCAGGCACACAGGGACGTCGGCACCAAGCGACAGCGCGACGGCGTGCAGCTCGGCGACTGGGAAGTTGCCCTCGCCCAGCCGCGCCAGCAGGCGCAGCATCGCCGCGGCGTCGGCTGAGCCGCCGCCAATGCCAGCTGCGACCGGCAGGTTCTTGGTGAGCGCGATATCGAGGCCGTCGGGCAGCCGGCCGGGCCAGCGTTCGCGGAACGCCCGCACGGCGCGCATTACGAGGTTGGAATCGCCACTTCCCGCCGCGGCCGCGAACGGGCCACCAACGGTCAGCCTGTCCTTGCGGGCCGGGCGCGCCTCCAACTCATCGGCGACATCAACGAAAACCACCAGGCTTTCGAGCTCGTGGTAGCCGTCGGCACGCCGACCGGTGACATGGAGAGCCAGATTGACCTTGGCGGGCGCCGCCTCGGTGAGTACGGCATCGACGTCCGCTGGCACCATGCTAGGGGGTGGTCGCGGCGGGCGCTTCGCTTTCAGCGACCGGCGCTGGCTTCAACTCCGGGAGGCCGTTGGCGAGCTTTTCGGCAACCCGCGCCTTGACATTGCCGTCCTTATCCACCGATGCGGCGATGTTCCACTGGAACCGTGCCTCGAGCTTCCGACCGGCCTGCCAGTAGGCGTCGCCGAGATGATCGTTGATCTCGGGATCGGTCGAGCGCAGCTGCACCGCCAGTTCAAGCTGCTCCACCGCCTCGTCGAAACGACCTAGCCGGTAGAAGGCCCAGCCGAGGCTATCGACGATGTAGCCATCGTTGGGCGCTGCGGCCACAGCTTTCTCGATCATCTCGAGCGCCGGCAGCAGGTTCATGCCTTGGTCGACCCAGCTATAGCCGAGGTAGTTCAACACCTGCGGCTGGTCCGGGTTTAGCTCCAGCGAGCGCTTGAAGTCGGCCTCGGCCTTCGGCCATTCCTTGCTGCGTTCGTAGGCGATGCCGCGCACGTAATAGAAGCGCCAATCGCCTGGAGCATCACCACCGGCGACTGCGAGCGCCTTGGTATAGGTATCCGCGGCCTCAGTATATTTCTCAGCGGCGCGCTGCATGTCGCCCAGCACTGAGAGCGCTTCGAGATCGTTCGGGTTGGTGGCAACGATGTTGCCGAGACGGCGGAGCGCTTCGTCGCGATCGCCAAGGGCGTCGAGGTTCTCGGCGGCACGCACCACCGCCATCGGCTTCATCGGTGAATTGGCCGGGATCGAGTCGTAGAGCGCGTTGGCGGCATCGTGCTGGCCAGCGCTATCGAGCAACTGGGCATAGACGAGGTCGATCACGTCGGCGCTCGGATCGAGATACATGCCGAGCCGCAGGAATACGGCCGAAATCTCGGGGCTGCCTTCGCGAGCCAGGGCAACGCCGACCGAGTGGAACATCTCGGCCGCACCAGCCTGGATATCGGCAGCGAAGGGACCGGGCCGCTGCTTCAGGTCAATCTTTGCCTTCACAGCCGCGACCAGGGGGTGCTCGAGACCCTCGGACTCGAACTTGGCGATCACGTCTTCGGCCTCGTCGAACCGGCCGGCATTGCCGAGCATGCGCGCGTAGGCTTCGACGATACGGGCGACGAAGGGATCGGATTCGTAGGCCTTCTTAGCCAGCTCAATAGCCTTGGCGCTGTCGCCTTCGATGTCGGCCATCACGGCGCGATGGAAGACGAGGAATTCCTCGAGGCCGCCCTGCCCGATCTCGTTGAGCGCGGCGTCGGCATCTGCAGTGCGACCTTCGCCGATCAGGGCCCAGGCGCGGAGAATTCCGCCGGTGATGCCGGCAAACGTGTCGCCGCCCGAGCTTTCGAGATCGCGGATCGCGGCGCTGTAGCGGCGCTCCTTCACTTCCTGCGCGCCGATGACGAGGCTTGCGAGGTCATTGGGCGCGACGAGTTCGAGCAGATGCCTGGCGACGCGGGCCGAATCCTCGATCTGGCCGTTCGCGGCGTAGGCGATGAAACTGCGCTCGACGACGATGGGGTTCTCCCAGTCCTCTTCGGCGGCGGAGCGGAAATAGCTCGCGGCTTCGGCGGTACGGAGGTCCGTCAGCGCCTGACGGCCGGCGAGGTAGCTGCCGGTGACGGTCTGGCCGATGACGGAGAAATGCGTGGTGGTTTCGAGCGCAATCGCTCCACCGATTGCAAACACTGAGGCCAGCAAGGCGGCGGCAGAGACGAGACGGGCTTTGGGGCTCACGAGGCGCTGAATCTCCGAGGACGGGCAGAGCCCGATTTACTGGCCGAACATGGGCGATTTTGCGACTGCGCCGCAAGAGGCAGGCACAACGAAGTGACGGGCCGTGCCCTCAGCGCTACATGCCCGAATAGTTCGGTCCCGAGCCGCCTTCGGGCGGCACCCAGGTGATGTTCTGGGCCGGGTCCTTGATATCGCAGGTCTTGCAGTGGACGCAGTTGCCCGCGTGAATGCGGAACACAGGCGATCCGCCCTCTTCGGCCATTTCGTAGACGCCGGCCGGGCAATAGAGCGGCGCCGGCTCGCCATAGCGCGGCAGGTTCTCCCGCACCGGTACAGCCCGATCAGCCAGCTTCAGATGGACCGGCTGGTCCTCGTCATGGCTGAGATTGCTCAGGTACACCGACGCAGCTCGATCGAAGGTCGTCGTCCCGTCCGGCCGCGGATAGGCCTTGGACGTCACCTCGGCAAGCGGCTTCAGCTTGGCAAAATCCGCCTTGCTATGCGCGAGCGTACCGAAGGGCGAGACGCGGAACAGCGCCTGACACCACATGTCGAAACCGCCCAGCACCACACCCAGCAGGGTACCGAACTTCGACCAGAACGGCTTCACGTTCCGCACCGGCGCCAACTCCGCGCCAATGCCGGTCGCCAGCACGCGCTTGTTCAGCCCCTCGAGCGTATCGAAGCCGCGCCCTGCAGCAAGCGCCTCCGCCACCGCTTCGGCCGTCGCCATGCCGGAGCGGATGGCGTTGTGGATGGCCTTAAGCGCCGGCACGTTCATGAAGCCGGCCGCGCAGCCGATCAGCGCGCCACCGGGAAAGGCGAGATCGGGTACCGACTGCAGCCCGCCCGAAGTGAGGGCCCGCGCGCCATAGTTGATGTGCCGGCCGCCTGCGATGAGCTTCGCGATCGCCGGATGCTGCTTGAAGCGCTGGAACTCGCCGAAGGGCGACAGGGTCGGGTTTTCGTAGCTCAGGTGTACGACATAGCCGAGGTAAAGCCGGTTATTCGCCGCATGGTATGCAAAGCCGCCGCCGGAGGTCGCCATGTCGAGCGGCCAGCCGAGATAGTGGTCGACCCGCCCCGCCTCGTGCCGCTCCGGCGCGATCTCCCACACTTCCTTGAGCCCCAAGCCATAAAGCTGCGGATCGTGCCCGGCATGGAGCCCGAACTGCCGGATGATCGCCTTGGCCAATGAACCCCGCGCGCCCTCGCCGATCAGCGTGTATTTGGCCCTGAGCGCGATGCCCGCAGCATAGGTGGACTTGGGCTGGCCATCGGCGCCGACGCCGAGATCGCCGGTGATTATGCCCTCGACCCGGCCGCCCTCGCCGGTCAGCACGTCTACCGCCGCCGTCATCGGGAAGATATCGACGCCCAGCCCCTGCGCCTGTTCGCCGAGCCACTTCACAAGCTCGCCTAGGCTCACGATCACCGCATTCGGCGTCTTCATCTGCGGCGGGATCATCAAATGCGGCAGCGGAATATCGCTGTTCGGCGTCAGGAAATGGAACGTGTCGCGCGTTACGTTCGGGCCGACTGGCGCGCCCAGGTCGCGCCAGCCCGGCAGTAGCGCATCGAGCCCCACCGGGTTCATCACCGCGCCCGAAATGATATGGCCGCCGACCTCGGCGGATTTTTCCACCACCGTCACCGACAGATCCGGCGCCAGTTGCTTCAGCCGGATGGCGGCGGAAAGGCCGGCCGGACCGGCGCCGACGATCAGCACGTCGGTTTCGAGCAGCTCACGGCTTCCGGCTTCGGCCAAGGGGAAAAGTCCGATCGAGGTGGCAGGACAAGGCGGGCCGTGACATAACAAAGCGATGTCCTCAAATCGACCGCAAAGTGAAGCCGCGCCGGCGGAGCTCCTCGCTGCCCTCGAATGGTATCGCGCCGCCGGCGTCGATTTCGCCGTCGGCGAGGAACCGGTCGATCGCTTCGCGGCCTCGGCAGCCCCGTCGCGGGCGCGGCCGGCGCCTGCCGCCGCTGCCCCCGCCCCTGCCCCGACGGCGGCACCGGTTGCGCTGTCGCTTCCGGCTGATGCCGGCGAAACCGCTGTACTCGCAGCGACCGCCAACACGCTCGAAGAGCTGCGCACTATCATGGACGCCTACGAGGGCTGCGCGCTGAAAAAGCGCGCTACCCAGCTCGTCTTCGCCGATGGCAATCCGGAAGCCGAAATCATGCTGGTGGGCGAAGGCCCCGGCGAGCAGGAGGATCTGCAGGGCAAGCCCTTTGTCGGCCGCGCCGGGCAGTTGCTCGACCGGATGCTGGCGGCCATCGGGCTCGACCGCACCAAGGTCTACATCGCCAACATGGTGCCCTGGCGCCCACCCGGCAATCGCGACCCGTCGCCGGAGGAGCTGGCGCAATGCACGCCCTTCCTGCTCCGGCAGGTTGAACTGGTGGCGCCCAAGCTGCTGGTAACGTTGGGGAATGTCCCGACCAAGTCGCTGTTCCAGACCAGCAACGGCATCACCCGCATGCGCGGGCAGTGGCGCGACCTGACGGTCGGCAACCACGCCGTCCGCGCGCTGGCGACACTTCATCCGGCTTACCTGCTGCGCACTCCAGCCAGCAAAGCGCTGGCCTGGCAGGATATGCTCAGCCTCAAAATGGCGATGGAAGCGGCTGGTTAGCTGGCGCGGTCCACACGCCAGCGCCAGAGCTTCATACCTTCGGCCTCGAGTTCGGCGTCGAAATGCATGCCGAGTTTGCGCATCACCGCGTTCGAGGCGTTCGATTCGGCCAGCGAATGGGCGATGACGGCGCGGGCACCATTGGCAAAAGCGTAGTCGACCATGGCTTGGGCGGCTTCGGTAGCATAGCCCTTGCCGCGCAGGGACGGGGCGATCTCGTAGCCGATCTCGACCAACCCATCCTGGTCGGGCGCGGTGGCAAAGCCGCCGTTTCCGGCCAGTTCGGGCACATCTTTCCGGATGAAGACATAGCCGGTCCATGCCGACGCCGGATCAACCGCCTCGCCATTGAAGGCTTCGGGGAATTCCGGCCACCCTTCGGGCAGGCTCACGCCGATCAACGCGGCGAATGCGGCTCGCGAGCGTTGCGTGGCGGCCTTCATCGCGCCGCTTACCGGCACAAGTCGCAGCCGTTCCGAAGTCAGTTCAGGCATTATTCAATCGTCCTTCACGCAGCGCCTGCCGCACCAGTATGGCGAGGAAGCAGGCCATCGCGCCAATGGTCAGCAGCGAGCCGGCGACGATGAGCGGTTCGGCCACCTCATGCGACACGATCCCGGACAGCATAAGGGTCAACCCACCGGTCATGGCCGGAAAGCCAAGGATGGCAGCACCAACCTGAACCCAGGCCAAACGACCCACGGCCGAGGGTGCGCCGCGGTAGTAGAGCCCGTAGAGCGACATGGTCACCCAGCCCAGGAGGTTCAGGTGCGCATGCGCCGGGGTCAGCGAGAAGTCCTGGCTGATCCCCATGAAGATGCCGAGCGACATACCGCCAAGCGCGGCCAGGGCGCCGACGATGAAGCAGAGGTTCCAGATGCGCATCACTGCCCCTCGCGACCGGTCGGCAGCGGCCTGGCGGACGCCAAAGCGGCGGCCTGCTCGAGGGTGATGCCGGGCACCAGCGGATCGGCGTGGCGATGCGCCATGCGCCAGCGGTTGCCGTCGCGGCGATAGACCAGCGTGACGCGCAGCGACCAATCCTGCATGGGCAGGTGCGCGACTTCGGTTTCTTGCCGTTCGATGAAGGCGAGGACGATGATGTCGTCGGAGGCAATGACCTGGATGACTTCGACTTCGGCGCCACCCTTGCGGAAGCGGGCCGAGAGGCGAGCGAGGTTTTCGGGAGACGGATCGAAGCCGTGGCTTGGCGAACCACCGAACGGGGACATGAGGGTGAACTCGTCGTCGAGATCGACGAGTTCGACCCACTCGCTCATGCGGCCGGAATTGAACAGCTGTGCCTGGCGCTTTGAGCGCTCGACGAGGGCGTCGGTGACTGCCGCGGGATTGCGGTGAAGCATTGAGAAACCTTGCGATGAGTGCTGCCCCCAGCGGCGCGCCCTATGCATCAAGCGCGGTTGCTGTATCCAGTGACATTGCTGCAGCAACGTGCTGCAGCGCATCGATGAGGCTTTTTATCAGTCTTTAGGCTAGAGCCGAAAAATAAGCTGCTAGGCTTGATTGTGCTGCCCGAATTTGGTCCGACTCCATAGGCAAGCGCCTCGGACCCAAGAACGCAGAAAGCGCCTATGTCCTCCGCCCTCAAGATCTATGCCCTGTTCATCGGCTCGGCCCTGCTCATGTTCGGCGGCGGCCTGCAGGGACTGCTGCTCTCGGTGCGCGGCGCCGAAGAGGGATTTTCGCTGACGGCGCTTGGCCTTATCGGCACTGGCTGGTCCGTCGGTTTCGTTGCCGGCTCGATCACCGTGCCGCTGCTGGTGAAGCGCGTCGGCCATATCCGCGCCTATTCGATCATGGCCGCCATCGGCACGATCACGATCCTCCTCAACCTCCTCTGGATCCAGGATATCGGCTGGATCGTACTTCGTGCCGCCTCGGGCTTCTGCTTTGCTGGTGCGGCGATGATCGTCGAGAGCTGGCTGAACGAGGTTGCCGACAACAAGAGCCGGGGCACGATCTTTTCGGTCTACTCGACCATCAACATGGCGGCTTCGACCATCGGCCAGCTCTCCATGTCGCTCACCGGCACGTTCGGCTACATCCCGTTCGTCGTTGGTGCCATCAGCTTTATCTGCGCCCTGCTGCCGAGCGCCCTGACGTCGACGCCGCAGCCACGGCCGATCTCGTCGGCGCGGCTCGATGTCGTGCTGCTCTACAAGACCTCGCCGCTGGCGGTGATTGCGGCCTTTGCCTGCGGCATGGCCAATGGCACGTTCGGCACGCTGGCGCCGGTTTATGGCTTCGCACAGAAGCTCGAACCCTCGACCATCGCGTATCTTTTCTCGGTTACGGCGATCGTCGGCGCCATCGCGCAGACGCCTTTCGGCCGGCTCAGCGACCGGATCGACCGGCGCATCGTCATCGTCGCGCTCAGTGGCTTTGCTGCGTTCATCGGGTTGCTCACCCTGCTGCTCAACCCCGGCAATGGCGTGCTGATGTTCGTGCTGTTCGGGTTTTACGGGCTGGGCGCCTACCCGCTCTATGCCATTGCGGTGGCGCATGCGAACGACTTCGCCCGCGAAGGCGAATTCGGCCGCGTGGCCGGCGGCATGCTGCTGATCCTGGGCATCGGGCTCGCCATCGGGCCGATCATTGCGAGCTGGGTCATGGGGATCATCGGACCGGTCGGCCTGTTCGTCGTCACGGCGACATTCCATGGCGCGCTGGCGATGACGGCGTTCCTGCGCATGAAGGTCCGGCCGGTGCGGAACGATGCCGGGCGAATCCGCTTCCGCGCCATGAATGCCGAAAAGCCGATCTCGCCGGGCACCGTCGACCTCGATCCGCGCATCGACGAGACGCAGGAGACCCTGCAGCGCAGCGCGCCCAAGGGTCCGCAGGTGCCGGCGGAGGATCCCGAGATCATCGTTCCCGACCCGATCGAGCCGGTCATAATTGCGCCCGACCATCGTAAACCCGATGCACCGGGGGATACCGACAGGTCGGACAAGCCCAAGCCGGAGTAGCTGATGTTCAAGTCCGAGTTCGACCAGAGCCGCCCGTTCACGCCGCTGTCGATCGCGGTGCTCGCCGTGTCGGATACGCGGACGCTCGAGACCGACACCGGCGGCGCGCTGCTCAAATCGCTGATGGAAGCCGACGGGCACGCGTGCTTCGAGCGCGCGGTGGTGCGGGACGACATCCACAAGATCCGCGCCAAGGTGATGGAGTGGGTGGTGAACCCGGCGGTCGACGCGATCATCACCACCGGCGGCACGGGGTTTACCGGGCGCGATGTTACTCCCGAGGCGCTCGAGCCGCTGTTCCAGAAGCGGATCGATGGCTTCTCGGTCCTGTTCCACCAATACTCGGCGACCACGGTGGGTACGTCGACGCTGCAGTCGCGGGCCACCGGCGGGCTGATCGGTGAGACCTTCGTGTTCTGCCTGCCGGGCTCGCGCGGCGCCTGCCGCGATGGGTGGGAGGGGATCCTCCGCGCCCAGCTCGACAATCGCCACAAGCCCTGCAACTTCGTCGAGCTCATGCCGCGCCTCGCGGAGCGCTGACATGAAGGTGAAGCTGACCCGCAAGCAGACGGCGCCGAAGAATGTGGCGGCCAAGGCGCTGCGGCAGGGCCAGTTCCAGCCAAAAATCGAAGACGATCCAAAGGCTTACAGGCGCAGGACCAAGCACCCGAAGAGCCCGGTCGACGAGGCGGTCGACAAGGATCACGAAGGTGAGTAACCGAAATTTGGTTACGCTCTGAATTTTGCTGAGTTCAAGTTAATCAGCAGATTCAGCCGCCCCGGCGAAGTCCTTGCAAAAACACGTTCATTACCGGTTCACCTCAAGCCTATTCAGTTGAAGCCACCGGGCGGCGGTGCCAGTTTCGTGCATCCACCGGTGTTTCCTCTGGAGTGCATTCAAATGACCGGGCTGATCATACTCGCAGTTGTCGTAGCGGGGATAGGTTATGCGATCTTCGTCTACAACGACCTCGTCAGCAAACGGCAGCTGAAGGAAGAGGGCTGGTCGGGCATCGACGTGCAGCTCAAGCGCCGCACCGACATGATCCCCAACCTGATGGAGACGGTTAAGGGCTACATGGGCCACGAGCGCGAAACGCTCGAAGCCGTGACGCAGGCCCGTGCGGCTGCGACAGCTGGCGCCAATGCCGGCCCGGCCGAGCGATCGGCGCTCGAAGGCGCGCTGTCCGGCGCACTGGGCAAGCTGCTCGCCATTGCCGAGGCCTATCCGGACCTCAAGGCCAACACGACTTTCCTCGAGTTCCAGTCGGCGCTGCAGACGGTGGAAGACGAGATCCAGCTGGCGCGCCGCTACTACAACGGCTCGGTGCGCAACCTGAACACCGCGGTCGAGAGTTTTCCGTCCAACGTGGTCGCCAATGCCTTCAAGTTCGAGAAGGCCGAGTATTTCGAGTTGGAGAACGAGGCGGATCGGGCTGTGCCGCAGGTGAAGTTCTAGCCAGCGGGCGGAGGGCTCCATGAGCATCGTGGCTGTGGCACCCCCCCACCCATCCTCCCCCGCAAGGGGGGAGGTGCCGGCCGGTGTTCGGGCAAGATCCAGCGAAAGCCACCAGCTTGCACCCTCTCCCTCGCGGGGAGGGTTGGGGTGGGGGGTGCAGCGCGCACGAACCCTGCTTGTAGCACTGTGCCTGCTTATCGGTTTTGCCGCGCTCCTGCCCCTCCCTGCCGTCGCTCGCGAGGTCATCACCTCGTTTTCGTCGGCGGTGGAGCTGCGCACCGATGGGTCGGTGGAGGTGCTCGAGACGATCAAGGTGTTTGCCGAGGGCTATGAGATCCGGCGCGGCATCTATCGCGACCTGCCGCTGATCCTGATCAATCCGGACAATTCGCGGCTGCGCTCGGACCTCAAGGTGATCGCCGTCTCGCGCGATGGACGGAACGAGCCCTATACGATCGAGAACCTGGGGTCTGGCTACAAGCGGATCCGGATCGGCGATGCCGACGTGTTCCTGACCTACGGCGCGCACACCTACACCATCCGCTACACGATGAGCCGGATGGGCCGGACGTTTGCCGACCATGACGAGCTGTTCTGGAACGCGACCGGCAATTACTGGAACTTTCCGATCGAGGAGGCCGTCGCTTCGATCAAGCTGCCGCCCGGCGCGGTGATCAAGGACCTTGTCGGCTATACCGGCGTGGTCGGATCGACCGAGCAAGCGGTCGATATCACCCGCACATCCGACAATACGGCAATCTTCCGCGTCACCCGGCAGCTCGCTTCGGGCGAAGGCGTCAGCGTGGCAGCCTCGTTTCAGAAGGGCATCCTCACCGAACCGGAGGGACTAGACCGCCTCGCCTACTGGCTCAGCGATCATCGCGACGTGGTCGTCCCCGGCATCGGCGTGGCGCTGGTCTTGCTCTACAACCTGCTCGCCTGGAGCCAGGTGGGTCGCGACCCGCCCAAGGGCACGATTATTCCGCTGTTCCACCCGCCCAAGGGCTTTTCGCCAGCGCTGGCGCATTGGGTGAACCGGATGGGCTGGGAGAAATCGGGCTGGACGGCGTTCACCGCGGCGATTTTTGACCTTGGGGCCAAGGGGCTGGTGCGGATCGACAATCCGGGCAAGACGCTGACCGTGACGCGTACCGACAAGCCAGCGCCGGCCGAGCTCGGCGCGGCCGAGCGGGTGATCTTCAACTATCTCAACAGCAAGGGCAGCGTGACGGTCAACACCACGACCGGGCCCAAGCTCAGCGAGACCCGCAGCCAGTTCATGTCGGCCATCGAGGGCGAGAACCGAAGCGTCTATTTCAAGCGCAATGTCGGCTACGTCGCGTTCGGCGTGGGGTTCTCGATCGTGATCCTGTTCGCGCTCGTGATCTTCGACATGATCGACCCGATCACGCTGGTCTTCGCCGGGGTTGCCGGCATCTTCATCGGCGTGCTGAGCGGGGTGGTGCGCAGTTTCTGGACCTCGCCGGTGGTCGGCAAGATCGTTATCGGCCTCTGGGTCGTGCTGTTCAGCGGCAACTTCATCAGCTCGATCGGCAGCCTGTTCAGCGGCCTGCGCTTCGACACGCCGGTGATTGCGGCCGGGGTCATCGTGCTGGTCAATGTCGTGTTCGCGGTGCTGATGCGGGCGCCGACGGTGCAGGGCCGCAAGGCCATGGACCAGCTCGAAGGCTTCAAGATGTACATGGATACGGCCGAAAAGAACCGGCTGAACATGGCCGGCGAGCCGCCGATGACGGTCGATCGCTTCGAGCGCATGCTGCCCTATGCGATTGCGCTGGGCGTCGAAAAGCCGTGGTCCGAGCATTTCGAGGCGGAGCTCGCCCGCAACGCCGTGGGCGGCGCCGATGGCGACTACCAGCCGAGCTTCTATTCCGGCCGGAGCTGGTCGAGCAGTTCGGGTAGCTTCTCCAACACGGTGTCCTCGCTGGCGAGCGGCATGAGCGCGGCGATGATCGCGGCGCAGCCGAGCTCGTCGTCGGGCTCCGGCTTCTCGGGCGGCGGCGGGGGTGGCGGCTCGGGTGGCGGTGGTGGCGGGGGTGGCGGCGGCGGCTGGTAGCCGGCTGCGAGGCGCCGAATTGAACGGTTTGGCGCCAATTCGTTCACTTCTTGTCGTGTCTGCACTGTCTGGCCCGCCATCGATTGCTACGGCGCCATTTTCGCATCGGCTGCGGTTGCGGGGACAAGTTGCGCCGACGGCAGGCTTTCCGAGGCTGCGAGGACCCGATGCTGGCCGGCGTCGTGGCACCGGGGGCCGAAACAGGACAGTTTCGCTTACCTATCCTCGGGGCCAACCTCACCCGATCATTAACGGCGCCTGACGGAACGTTCAGACCTGGCGGCGATCGGGCGCGCTCGGCGGATGCGTCGGCCCCGCGCGCAATGGACAATCCGCCCTCCCCTTGCTAGTCCTCCGGCGCTTTCAACGCCGGTCCCGCACATGCCCGAACTCCTCGTCGAACTGTTCTCGGAAGAAATCCCCGCGCGCATGCAGCGCAAGGCGGCCGAGGACCTCAAGAAGGCCGTGACCAATGCGCTGGTCGATGCCGGTCTCGTCTACGAGAGCGCCAAGGCGTTCGTGACGCCGCGGCGGCTGGCACTGACCGTCACGGGCCTTCCGGCTCGCTCGCCCGATACGCGCGAGGAGCGCAAGGGGCCGCGGGTCGGCTCGCCACAGCAGGCGATCGACGGCTTCCTCAAGGCGGCCGGGCTCGCTTCCATCGAGCAGGCAAAGATCGAGTCCGATCCCAAGAAAGGCGAGTTCTACGTCGCCCATATCGACAAGAAGGGCGCCGAGGCGACCGAGATCCTGTCGGGCCTGCTGCCCAAGGTGATCAACGGCTTCGACTGGCCGAAATCCATGCAGTGGGGCAATGGCGGGCTGACCTGGGTGCGGCCGCTGCGCGCCATCACCGCCACCTTCGGCACCGAGAATGACGAGCCCGTCGTCGTGCCGTTCAGATCGAACACCGTCGCCAGCGGGCAGACCACCTATGGCCACCGCTTCCTCGCCCCCGACGCGATCCGGGTGCGCCGCTTCGACGATTATGTGCAGGCACTCGAGAAGGCCAAGGTCGTGCTCGACATCGACCGGCGCAAGGAGATCATCAAGGCCGATGCCGACCAGCTCGCCTTTGCGCAGGGCCTGAGCGTCATCCATGACGAGGGCCTGCTGGAGGAAGTCGCCGGGCTCGTCGAATGGCCGGTGGTGATGATGGGATCGTTCGATCCGGCCTTCCTCGAAGTGCCGGAAGAAGCGATTATCGCCACGATCCGCGCCAACCAGAAGTGCTTCTGCCTGCGCGATGCGTCGGGAAAGCTGGCGCCCAATTTCATCATCATCGCCAACCAGATCGCCGAGGATGGCGGGGCGACAATCGTCGCCGGCAACGAGCGCGTGATCCGCGCCCGGCTGTCCGACGCGCGCTTCTTCTACAAGACCGACCTGGCGCTGCCGCTCGAACACGGCTTGCCCAAGCTCGAGGAGATCGTGTTCCACGCCAAGCTCGGCACACAGTTCCAGCGCGTCGAACGCATCGTGAAGCTCGCGGGCGAGATTGCAGCCAAGGTCGGGGCCAACCCGGAGCAGGCGAAGCGCGCCGCGATGCTCGCCAAGGCCGACCTCGTGACCGGCATGGTCGGCGAGTTCCCGGAGCTGCAGGGCATCATGGGCCGCTACTATGCGCTGGCGCAGAACGAGCCGAGCGCAGTCGCCAACGCCATTGCCGATCACTACAAGCCGCTCGGACCGACCGACCTCGTGCCGGCCGAGCCCGTCGCCATTTCCGTGGCGCTGGCCGACAAGCTCGACACGCTCACCGGCTTCTGGGCCATCGACGAAAAGCCGACCGGCTCGCGCGATCCGTTCGCGCTGCGCCGTGCGGCGCTGGGCGTGATCCGGATCGTCACGGACAACGACCTGAGCTTCCCGCTTGCACCGATTTTTGGCACGCGGGGCGTTGAAGAGTTTGTCATTAGCGTGAACCCCGAAGTCCGCGACGAAGTCGAGATCGGTAGCCGCTATTATCAGTGGATCGTGGGTGACCTACTCACGTTCTTCCACGACCGCCTGAAGGTGTCCCTGCGCGACTCCGGGGCGCGGCACGACCTGCTCGACGCCGTTATTACTCCTGAATCCGACGACATCCTCGACATCACCCGGCGCGTCGAAGCGCTGGGGAAGCTCCTCGCCTCCGAGGACGGCACCAACCTCCTCGCCGGCTATCGCCGCGCCGCCAATATCCTCGCTGCCGAGGAAAAGAAGGACGGCAGGAAGTATGACGCGCCGGTGATCGAGGAAGCGCTGAAGCTCGATACCGAGATCGCGCTGGCCGACGCGATCATGAAGGCCGACGCTGCGGTGGCCGCCAAGGTCAACGCCAACGACTATTCGGGCGCCATCGCGGCGCTGGCGACGCTGCGGCAGCCGGTGGATGCGTTCTTCGAGGCGGTGCTGGTGAACGATGCCGATCCGGCCGTCCGCGCCAACCGGCTGAACCTGCTCGCCAAGCTCCGCGACACGATGCGGCTGGTGGCGGATTTCTCGAAGGTGGCGGGCTGACCCGCTCAGCCGGTAGCGTTTCGAAGGAGTGGCGAGACGCACGAGCCCTCCCCACCCACAGGGTCACCCCGGCGCAGGCCGGGGCCCATCCTGAGGTGTATCTACGTTCCCCGATTCCAGCGGCCATCCCAGGATGGATCCCGGCCTGCGCCGGTATGGTATCGAGTCTGGTGTGACCACCCGGGTTCAGCCGAACGTTACATTTCCCTCGGCATCCATCACAAAGCCGGGGTTCCACGCGATCTCCCACGCATGGTCGTCCGGGTCGGCAACATAGCCGCGCAGGCCACCATGCGGCGGTGTGTCGGCCGGCCGGATGATCCTGCCACCGGCGAGCGCAAGCGCCTCGATCAGCGGCTCCACTTCATGCCGCTCGACCACATTGTGCGCCAGCGCGAACGGGGCCGGCCCGCGCAGTCCGCCGCGACCCATGTCGGTCTCGAAGGACGGCATCAGGTAGGTGCCCAGCACCAGTCCATTGAGCTGGTAGAACACGATCTCCTCGTTCTCGAATATCGGCGTCCAGCCGAAGCCTTCGACATAGAAGCGCTTGGAACGCTGGAGATCGGTGGTCCCCAGCGTGATGACGGACACGCGCTGCTGCATGAGAAACTCCTTCGTTCTCACCCTAACGCAGAAAACTAGGAAACTTATCCCCACAGGTTCGTTCTTGTTCTGTTCTCATAGGGATGCTATTCCTAATGGAACGTTACCCCACGCGAGTCGCGTTGGGGTGTTGGAGAACGAGACATGCGGCTCACCGCACCGAACTTCGAGCAGCTTGAGCGCCTGAATGGCACGCGCGACGCCGATCTGATCGCGCGGCGCTATGTCGATCCCGCCACCAATCGCGGGCGTGGCGCGCAGACCAACAAGGGCAGTCGCTACGATCGCGAGAGCCGGGTGGAGTTCGACGATGGCTGGGGCATGGTCGAGGACCTGAAGCCGTTCGAAACGATCGAGCATGTCGAGCGGGCGCGCACCATCATCACCCGCAACGAGAGCCCGGATATCGGGTTCGACCGGTCGATCAATGCCTATCGCGGCTGCGAGCATGGATGCTCGTACTGCTTCGCGCGGCCGACGCATGCCTATCTCGGGCACTCGCCGGGGCTGGAGTTCGAGCGGGACATCTATGTGAAGACCAACGCGGTTGAGCAGCTGCGGCGCGAGCTCGCCGACAAGCGCTACAAGCCCAAGCCGATCGCCATGGGCACGAACACCGACCCGTACCAGCCAGCCGAGCGCAAGCACAAGCTGACGCGCGGCATTCTAGAGCTGCTGCTCGAGACCCGGCATCCGGTGACGATCACCACGAAGTCGGCGCTGGTGGTGCGCGACCTCGATATTTTGAAGCCGCTGGCCGAGCTGAACCTCGTGCGGGTAGCGCTGTCGATTACCAGCATGGACCACAAGCTGTCGCGCAAGATGGAGCCGCGCGCATCGACGCCGGAAAAGCGGCTCGAAGCGGTGCGGCTGCTGTCGGAGGCGGGCGTCCCGACCACGGTGATGGCGGCGCCGATGATCCCGGCGATCAACGACATGGAGCTCGAGCGCATCCTCGATGCCGCGGCTGCCCAGGGCGCGCGCGATGCGAGCGCCATCCTCGTGCGGCTGCCGCTCGAAGTGCGCGACATTTTCCGCGAGTGGCTGTTGCGGCATTTCCCGGACCGGGTCAGCCACGTGATGAGCCTCATCCGCGACGCTCGTGGCGGCAAGGACAACGATCCGAATTTTCACACGCGGTTCACCGGCGAGGGGCCGTATGCGACTCTGATCCGGCAGCGGGTGGACATGGCGCGCGAGCGCTACGGGCTCAACAAGCCGATCCCGCCGCTGCGGACGGATTTGTTCACGCCGTCCAAGGTGGATGATGGGCAGATGAGTTTGTTCTGAGGGAGCGGATTGAGGGGCCCCGGCTGCCGATGTCATCCCTGCGAAGGCAGGGATCCAAGTTTCCGCTGGCGCAGGTGGTGAGATGGATCCCTGCCTTCGCAGGGATGACAGCTGGTGGGTTGGGAAATGTCGTGCCCCGGCGCGTCGGGTGGGGAGACTATCGGGCGGCAGGCGCCAGTTGAGGGCTGGATCCCTGCCTTCGCAGGGATGACAGCCGGTGGGTGGGGAAATGTTGTGCCCCTGCACGTCGGGTGGGGAGACTATCGGGCGGCAGGCGGTAGCTGAGAGTTGGATCCCTGCCTTCGCAGGGATGACAGCTGGTGGGTGGGGAAATGTCGTGCGCCGGCGCGTCGGGTGGGGCAGACCATCGCGCACAACAACTATCCCCACCCCGGCATCGGCGCGTAGAATGGCGGGATGCTCGACGAATCGCTCGACAGGCCGGCGCCTGCTCCCAAGACCGTACCGACGATGAAGTTCGAACGCGCTGCGATCCGGCGTGGGGCGACGATTGTTGCTGGGGTGGATGAGGCGGGGCGCGGGCCGCTGGCGGGGCCGGTGGTGGTGTCGGCCGTGGTGCTGAACCCGCGCCGGGTGCCGCAGGGGCTCAATGACTCCAAGGTGCTCAGCGCCGAGGATCGCGAGGAGCTCTACGAGGAGATCATGCGCAAGGCCGTGGTCTCGATCACGGTGATGCCGCCATCGGTCATCGCGCGCATGAACATCCTCCAGGCCTCGCTGTGGGGGATGGGCCAGGCGGTGCGCGGGCTGACGGTGAGAGCCGACCATGTGCTGGTCGACGGCAACCTGATGCCGAAGAACCTGCCCTGTGCCGGGCAGGCGATCGTCGGCGGCGACGGCAAATCGGTGTCGATCGCGGCGGCATCGATCATCGCCAAGGTGACGCGCGACCGCATGTGCCAGATCATGCACTGCGAGGAGCCGCAGTTCGGCTTCGATAGCCACAAGGGGTATGCCGCGCCCCAGCACCTCGCGGCGCTCACCGAGCATGGGCCGGGGCGCCACCACCGCATGGACTACGCGCCATGCATCGAGGCTGCGAAGCTTCGCACTGCTGCCGAGTGATAAGTCGTCATATGACCTAAGTTCTGCCACAAAGCTCCGGCTATCTGGCGGGGCGGTGGGCGTGGCCAAGGCGACTTGGCCGTGAGGAGCTATTCCAGAATGAAGTACCTAACCGCCCTTGCCGCGGCCGGCTTTCTGCTGTCCGCGATTCCGTCCGCGCAGGCCCTGCAGATGCTCGAAGCCAGTGCGTCGAACTGGCCGTCATGCCTCGGCCAGCAGTGCTGCGACATGATCAGCGAACTGCCGATCAGCGAGCGTTCGGCTTTCCGTGCCCAGCATGCCTATTGCGAGCGCGACGAGCGCAAGAACGATCGCGACGAAGTCGTCTCGTTGATCTGACGCCCCCAACTCCAGGAACATCTCGATGAAAATCCTATCCGCCCTCGCCGCGGCCGGCTTCCTGCTGTCCGCAATTCCTTCCGCCCAGGCCCTGGTGCTGCTGCAGGCAGATGCCTCGAACTGGCCATCCTGCCTCGGACGGGAATGCTGCGACGTGATCAGCGAACTGCCGATCAGCGAACGCTCGGCCTTCCGCGCCCAGCATGCCTATTGCGAGCGCGATGAGCGCAAGAGTGACGACCGCCGCGCGCTGGACGTCGCTTAACCTCTCGTTCACCTGAGCGCTTAAATCCCCTTTAACCCTAACGCCTTACAACCGATCCCGTTAGTACTGCGTCAGGGTTCGAGTAATGTTGCGTACCGCGCGTACGGCCCGTTCGGCCGATGCGGAGAGGGGCTCGCTCCCCATCGACACCATCCTTGTGGGCGACTGCGTTGCCCACATGAATGCCCTGCCGGCCGGCTCGGTTGACCTCATTTTCGCAGACCCGCCCTACAACCTCCAGCTGGAGCAGGGCCTCACCCGCCCCGACCAGAGCAAGGTCGATGGCGTGGATGATGACTGGGACAAGTTCGCCAGTTTCGCCCATTACGACGCGTTTACGCGCGCCTGGTTGAAGGCAGCGCAGCGCGTCCTCAAGCCCGATGGCGCCATCTGGGTGATCGGCTCCTATCACAACATTTTCCGGCTCGGCGTGGCGCTCCAGGATCTCGACTTCTGGATGCTGAACGACATCGTGTGGCGCAAGGCCAACCCGATGCCGAATTTCCGCGGCACCCGCTTCACCAATGCGCACGAGACGCTGATCTGGGCATCCAAGAGCCGCGACAGCCGCCCGACCTTCAACTACGAGCAGCTGAAGCTCAGCAATGACGACGTGCAGATGCGCTCGGACTGGCTGTTCCCGATCTGCACGGGCGCCGAGCGGCTGAAGGACGACAATGACGACAAGCTGCACCCGACGCAGAAGCCGGAGGCCCTGCTCTATCGGGTGCTGACGGCGACGACCAAGCCCGGCGACGTGGTGCTCGACCCATTCTTCGGCACGGGCACGACGGGTGCGGTGGCCAAGAAACTCGGCCGGCACTTCATCGGCATCGAGCGCGAGGACACCTATGTGGCCGGTGCGCTGAAGCGGATTGCTTCGATCAAGCCGCTCGGGAACGAGATCATCGAAACGGCTGTGTCGAAGCGGCAGGCGCCGCGCGTGGCGTTCGGGTCGCTGGTGGAGATGGGGCTGATCGCGCCGGGCACCGAGCTCTATGATGACCGCCGCCGCTTCAGCGCCATCGTGCGCGCCGACGGCTCGCTGGTTTCGGGCAGCCACATGGGCTCGATCCACCGAGTGGGTGCGCTCGTCCAGGGGGCCGAGGCCTGCAACGGCTGGACCTTCTGGCACGCCAATACGTCCGGGCGGCTCGCCCCGATCGACGATTTCCGCACGCAGGTGCGGGCGGAAATGGAACGACTTTCGGCCTGATCTGACCTCCAATCGCAGGCTGCACCCACCGCCGGCGCCAGAAGGTGCCGGCGGTGCTGCTTCTGGGGCCTTATGCGATCCTTATGCGGCGGGGGCGAGTGCCCAATCGAACGCTGAGGCCGGGCGCACCAATTGTCTCGCATCGCAACGATCGAGACTCCACCAATGTCCATGGCGCAGTGCCACGCGCACTATTCCACCTTCGCCCGCATCCACCGGGCCGGCCGATCCGAACTTGCCGAACTGCGCAGCCTGGCTGCCTCGCTTGGCCAGCCTGAGCACAGCTTCGACTGGTCAGCGGCGCTTGTCGGCACCCATGTGGTATTCCTCGCCTTCGAAGGTGGCGTGCTGGCCGGGGCAATCGCCGGATGGTGCGATCCGGCCCGGGTGGAGGCGGAGCTCGACTGGATCGGGGTCGTGCCGTCGGCGCGGCGGCGCGGCATCGGGCGGTTGCTGGTCGAGCACCTGGCCGATGCCTTGAGGGCGCGGGGCGCGGCGACGCTGGCATTCCGGCAGGACGAGCCTTCGGTGGGGGCGTTGCTGCTGGCCTGTGGCGCCACCTGGCGCAATGCGGGATTCGTGCTGCCGCTCGGTGGGCACCTGCACCTCGTGGGCGGACAGTGATGGCACCCAAGATCGAGCTCTCCAGCCGCGACAAGGGCCTGCTGCTGATCCTGAGCATCGCGACGCTGCCGGTGATGATTGCCGGCATCTGCATCCTGATCGTCACGCAGGCCTGAAATGGCGCAGGGCCGGGAACCAACCGGACGCAGCGACATTGTTGCCGCATAAGGTTCGACGCCCGCAAGAACGCCAAAGCCTTTCCCCCTCGAACGCCGCGCTCCGCCAGGACGCGGCGTTTCTTTTTCTACGCGACGCCGGCGGTGACCAGCACCTTGCGGAAGACGCTGGGCAGCGCCTCGTTGTCGAGTTCGCGCGGATCGGCCCACCAGCCGTCGGCGAGGCTTTCGGTGGCGCCAATGGTGGCGGACCAGACTTCGAGTTCCAGGCGGAAGTGGGTGAAGACGTGCACCACCTGGCCGCTATGGCGCCAGTCGGCGGCGATGGGGTGGGCGACGGGGCGCGGCGTGTCGGTCCAGTCGGAGACCGGGGTCTCGGTCATCTGCGCGAGGAGGCCGGTGGCGGGGCGGGTGCGCAGGTACACATCGCCATCGGCGTCGCGCATGACGAAGGCGTGGCCGTAGCGGGTCGGCCGGTCGGCCTTCTCGGCCTTCACCGGATAGAGCAGCGGATTGCCCCTGGCGCCGAGGCAGCCGGGCTCGATGGGGCAGATGAGGCAGGACGCCTTCTTGGGCGCGCAGATGGTGGCGCCGAGATCCATCATGGCCTGGGCGAAATCGCCGGCCCGCGCCGGCACGGCCTGCTGCACGGTGGCGCGGACCTCGTCCTTGGCGTCGCGCACCGGAACGTCGAGGGCGATGTAGCGAGCAATGACGCGATCGACATTGCCATCGACCACGGCGACGCGTTCGTCGGCAGTGATCGCGGCGATGGCGGCCGCGGTGTAGGGGCCGACGCCCGGCAGGGTCAAGAGCTCGGCAGAGCTCGATGGAAAGCGGCCGCCGAAGCGTTCGACTACGGCCACGGCGCAGGCGTGGAGGTTTCGGGCGCGGGCGTAGTAGCCGAGGCCGGCCCATTCGACGAGCACGGCTTCGAGTGGAGCGGCGGCGAGATCGGCGACGGTGGGCCAGAGGTGGAGGAAGCGGGCGTAGTAGCGGCCGACGGCGGCGACCGTGGTCTGCTGCAGCATGATTTCGCTGAGCCAGACGCGGTAGGGATCGGGCAGGATGCCGCGGGCGCGGTCGGCGGGGCTGGTGCGCCAAGGCAGGGTGCGGGCGTGCCGATCGTACCAGGCGAGCACGGCTGCGGCATCGAGCGGAACGGGGTTTTGCGGCGGCGGCGCTTTTGGCATGATTGGGCGAGACATGGCGCGCCCCGGCTGGGCGCGCAAGCGAGCGCGGAAAGTTGTTACCAGTGGCCGACGAGCCCAAGCGAAAGAGCGGCAAGGACGATGGCCCACCCAAGCGCCTGAACCGCGCCGTAGGCGTGGGTGAAGCGCTGGGCGGGGCTCTCGATCCGGCGCTGAAGAAGCGCGGGTTTGCGACGCGCGACCTGATCGCGCACTGGGCGGCGATGGCGCCGGCGCCTTATGACCGGATGGCGCGGCCGGAGAAGCTGGTGTGGCCGCGCGGTGAAAAGGGCGCGGAGGGCGCGGTGCTGCATATCTGCTGCCACCAGGGGCACGCGCTGGCCTTGCAGCACGAGGGGCAGAAGGTGGCGGCATCGATCAACCGCTACTTCGGCTATGTGCTGATCGGCCAAGTGCGGCTGAGCGCGGCGCCGTTCGAGGTCGAAGCGCCAGTGGTCGAGACGATCCCGGCGATTTCGGATGTGACGCGGGCGCGGATCGGGCGAGCGGTGGAGCGTGTGGAGGACGCGGGGGTGCGCGAGGCACTGCGGGAGTTGGGGCAGGCTATGGCGCGGAAGAGGCAGTGAGGCCGGCGTGGGCCTCCCCGGTCGAAGACGCGCGGGGCGGCGGTGTTTGGGGTCGCCCCCTCCACCAGCTTCGCTGGTCCCCCTCCCCCGCTGCGCAGGGGAGGATGAAGAGGGGGTGAAGGACGCGGAAGCGCGGTGGGCAGCCTCTTTCCAAGCCGCCACTGTCACCCCTGCGAAGGCAGGGGTCCAACTCGCGGCTAGCGCCAGCGGAGAGATGGATCCCTGCCTTCGCAGGGATGACAGCCGGATGGTTGGGAGGGACAGCCGGTGGGTGGAGGGCTTGCTTTCACTCACCCACGCGCGCTCACCAACTGTTCATCCCCGGTTGTGCTTGTCGCGGCTAAGGTGCCCGCGATATAGGGCACACGCCAATAAAACGGAGAAAACTCGTGGCCAACCGTCGTAGCCTGCTCATCGGATCCGGCGCTGCCGCCGTCCTTGCCGCCACGGGCACGAGCGCCAGCCTGCTGTTTGGCGCGACCAGCGCCTTTGCCCAGCAGGTTGATGTCGCCAAGCTCATGGCGCCCGCCATTCCCGATCACCCGATGGGTCCGGCCGATGCCAAGGTGACGCTGATCGAATACCTGTCGCCGACCTGCCCGCACTGCAAGGCCTTCCATGACGAGGCCTATCCGCAGATCAAGACCGAGTATATCGACACCGGCAAGATCCAGTTCATCCCGCGCCCGTTCATGCGCAACGTGCTCGATGCGGTGGTGTTCCTGCTCGCCGAGGCCGCCGGCCCCGAGCGCTACCACGACGTGATCGACACGTTCTTCAACACCCAGCAGACCTGGGCTGCGTCGAACACGCCGAACGACGCCATGTTCGCGATTGCCCAGCAGCTCGGTTTCACCAAGGAAAGCTATGACGCTGCCTTGACGAATCAGACCCTGTTCACTGGTCTCGAAACCATGCAGAAGCAGGCGCTCGACGAGTTCGGCCTGCAGGGCACGCCGACCTTCTACCTGAACGGCAACAAGTTCGACGGGGACTACACGTTTGAGGGCCTCAAGGCCGCAATCGATCCGCTGCTTGCATAACTCGCGTCTTCCTCGGGGCGCGTGATGAAGTTCACGCGCCTCAAGCTCACCGGTTTCAAGTCGTTCTGCGACGCCACCGAGCTCTATCTCGAGCCGGGGCTGTCGGGGGTCGTCGGCCCCAATGGCTGCGGCAAATCCAATCTCGTCGAAGCCCTGCGCTGGGTGATGGGCGAAAGCTCGTACAAGGCGATGCGCGCCTCGGGCATGGATGACGTGATCTTTTCGGGCTCGGGCAGCCGCCCCGGCCGCAACACCGCCGAAGTCACCCTCGTTCTCGACAATTCCGACCGCACCGCGCCGGCGCCGCTCAACACGGCCGACGTGCTGGAAGTCACGCGCCGGATCGAGCGCGAGGCTGGCTCGGTCTATCGCGTCAATGGCAAGGAAGTGCGGGCGCGCGATGTGCAGCTGCTGTTCGCCGATGCCTCGACCGGGGCGCATTCCCCTGCCCTCGTGCGCCAGGGCCAGATCGGCGAGCTGATCGCGGCCAAGCCGCAGCAGCGCCGGGCATTGCTCGAAGAGGCGGCGGGGATTTCGGGGCTGCATTCGCGCCGGCATGAGGCGGAGCTGCGGCTGCGCGCGGCCGAGCAGAATCTCGAGCGCGTCGATGACATCATCGCGCAGGTGGAGCAGCAACTCGAGACGCTGAAGCGGCAGGCGCGGCTGGCGGTGCGGTATCGGGCGCTGTCGGGCGATATCCGCAAGGCCGAGGCGACGCTGTTCCATATCCGCTGGATCGCGGCACGGTTCAACGAGAAGGACGCCGAAGCCAACCAGGCCAAGCTCGTGCGCGAGCTTGCCGATGCGCAGCATGTGGAGCTCGAAGCACAGAAGGTTGTGTTCCTCGCCGACAAGGCGTTGGCGCCGCTGCGCGAGAATGAGGCCGCGGCCGGCGCGGCGCTGCAGCGGCTGGTGATCCATGCCGAGCAGCTCGATGCGGAAGCGCGGCGGGCCGAGGCAAGGCTGGGCGAGCTGAACGAGCGGCTGAAGCAGATCGCGCAGGACGGCGAGCGCGAAAAGGCGCTTGTGGGCGAGAGCGACGAGGCACTGGCGGCCGCGTCGACCGAGCGCGGCGCGCTCGAGGCCGAGGCGGCGAACGAGGCTGCCGCTCTCGATGCCGCGCGGATTGCGGCCGAGACGGCGCTGGCGGCAGTGGCGAAGGCCGAAGTGGATGCGCGCAGTGCCGCCGAAGCGCTGGCGCAGTTGCGGGCGCGGCGCGCGGCGGCCGAGCGCAGCGTCGGCGAAGCACGGACGCGGGTGAGCCGGATCGAGGCGCAGGTGGCAGACGTGGTGCGCGAGGCAAGCGCCATCGCGCAGCGGCTCGATGCCGATGCGACGCTGGCGGGCAAGCGCATCGCGCTGGAGGCGGCGCAAGCTGCGGCGCGCGAGGCTGAGGCCGCCGCGATCGCGGCCGAGACGTCGGCCGTGGCGGCGCAGGCGGCGGCGGACGCGGTGCGGCCGGAGTTGCAGCAGATCGAAGCGGCGCTGGCCCGGCTGGAAGCCGAGGCGCAGACGCTGAACCGCATCATCAATGCGGGCGCGAGCAAGTGGCCGGCGGTGGTCGACCAGCTGAAGGTCGCGCCGGGCTACGAGACGGCGCTGGGTGCGGCGCTAGGTGACGATCTCGACGCGAGTTCGGATGCCGGTGCGCCGCTGCATTGGGCCGGCGCAAGTGGCGCGGACGATCCGGCGCTGCCGGCGGAAGCGACGCCACTATCGCAGTTCGTCTCCGGCAGCGCGTTGCTGAAGCGCCGGCTGGATCAGATCGGGCTGGTTGAGGCGGCCGATGGCGCGCGCCTGATGGCGCAGCTGAGGCCGGGGCAGCGGCTTGTCACCAAGAGTGGCGGGCTGTGGCGGTGGGACGGTTTCGTCGCCGCTGCCGATGCGCCGACGGCCGCGGCAGAGCGGCTGGCGCAGAAGAACCGGTTGGCCGAGCTCGAGGCGGAGCTCGCCGATATCCGGGGCAAGCGGAACAGCCGGCGGGCTGATGCGACGACACTGACCGAGGCGCTGAACACCGCGCGCTCCGACGAGCGGCTGAAGCGCGATGCGTGGCGCAATGCGCAACGCGATATCGCGGCGGCACAGGGCGAGGCGGAGAAGGCGCAGCGCGCCATTGCCGATCTCGCGGCGCGCCAGACGGCGCTCGAAGAGACACGCGAACGGCTCGAGGGCAGTCGAGCCGAGGCGGTGGGCGCGCTCGAGGAAGCGGAGCGGCTGCTGGCGGAGGCGGCGGACGAAAGCGAAGCCGCGTTTGCGGCGGCGTCGCGGCAATCGATCCTGTCGGAGGCGCGGCAGCAGGCGGACGATGCGCGGGTCAAGCTCGGCGGCTTCGAATCGGCGGCGCGGATGCGGGCGTCGCGGCTCGGTCAGATCGCAGCCGATGTCGCGGCGTGGACGCGGCGGCGCGAAGGGGCTGCGACGCAGCTCGCAACGCTCGAGGCCCGCGTGGCCGAGGTGAACACGCAGATCGCCGCCCTGTCGGCCTCGCCGGAAGAGTTCGCCGAACGGCGGCGCGTGCTCGATGCGCAGATCGCCGAGGCGCGCGTGGCGCACAAGGCGACGGCCGATGCGCTGGCCGAGGGCGATGCGCGGTATCGCGATGCCGACAAGGCGCAGCGGCTGGCGCACGACGCTCTCTCCGGCTTCCGGGCCGAGCTGGCGCGGGTCGAGGAACGTATAAAGGGCTTTATCGCGCAGCGGCAGCAGATCGAGCGGCAGATCCACGAGACGCTCGGCATCGAAGCGGCAGGCACGGCGCAGCTGGCCGGGATCCGGCCCGAGCATGCGCTGCCGGCCGAGGGCCAGGTCGAATCGCAGGTAGAACGGCTGAAGGCCGAACGCGAGCGGCTGGGCGGGGTGAACCTCGGCGCCGAGAAGGAAGCCGAGGAGGTGCGCGAAAAGCTCGACCTGATGGTCACCGATCGCGACGACCTGATCGCGGCGATCGCGAAGCTCCGGGCCGGCATCCAGTCGCTCAACCGCGAGGGCCGGCAGCGGCTGAGCGAGGCATTCGACAAGGTCAACGCGCATTTCCAGGAGCTGTTCACGTCGCTGTTCGGCGGGGGGACGGCCGAGCTGCAGTTCGTCGAGAGCGACGATCCGCTGGAAGCGGGGCTCGAGATCATCGCGCGTCCGCCGGGCAAGAAGCCTTCGACCATGACGCTGCTGTCGGGCGGCGAGCAGGCGCTGACGGCGATGTCGCTGATCTTTGCGGTGTTCCTCACCAACCCAGCCCCTATCTGCGTGCTGGACGAGGTCGACGCGCCGCTCGACGACGCCAATGTCGAGCGCTTCTGTAACCTCCTCGACATGATGACCAAGCGCACCGATACGCGCTTCCTCGTCATCACCCACAACCCGATCACCATGAGCCGGGTCGACCGGCTGTTCGGCGTCACCATGGCCGAACGCGGGGTCAGCCAGCTGGTCTCGGTGGACCTCACGGGCGCCGAGGCGGTGCGGCAGGCGAGCTGATCGCCGCGCGATTGCCGCAATCGAGGCGGCGGCAAACGGCATGACTCAATGTCACACCTGTGGCCAATGGCAAAATATGCAGCAAATTCAAATGCTTAGTATATCTTTACCAGCCTTGACACCCATTGGGGCCACCACTATGTTGCGCGCGACTTCGAGGGGCTCAAGACCATTGTGGCCCGGCGGCGTTGGGGGAGCGGCATGAAACAACCGCGCAAGACCGAACGTCCCGTGTCCGGCACCGATGCCGGATCCCTCACATCCGACCTCAAGGCCCGCATCGCGCAGGCCCGCGGCAAGGATGAAGTGGCGGGCGACGCTCAGTTTGCCTCCGCCACGCGCGACATGAGCCAGTTGAGCCGCGGGTTGCGGCTTGGATCTGAGTTCGTCGCGGCGGTCATCGTCGGTGCGGGTCTCGGCTACCTGCTCGATATGTGGCTGCATACCAGTCCGTGGCTGTTCCTGGTCATGGTCATGGTCGGATTTGCCGCCGGCGTGCTCAATGTGGTGCGTGCTGCGGCCCAAATGAACCAGGCGGCCCTCCAGCCGCCGACGGACGCGGGCCCTGCCCCGGACGACAAGAATAACGTATAGGGCTCAAGCCTCAGGGTGTCATAGTTGGCCGATCCGAATGTAGTCGACCCGATCCACCAGTTCGCCATCACCGATATCATTCCGTTCGGTGACAGCGGGCTGGGCGTTACCAATGCATCCCTGTTCATGATCCTGACGGTGGGCCTGATCTCGGCCTACCTGATCCTTTCCACCCAGCGCCGCGCGCTGGTGCCGAACCGCTTCCAGCTGCTGAGCGAAATGCTCTACGAGTTCGTGGCGGGAATGGTGACGGACTCAGCTGGCAAGGAAGGGATGAAGTTCTTCCCCTTCGTCTTCTCGCTGTTCATGTTCGTCCTGATCGCGAACCTCTTCGGCATGATCCCGGTGTTCTTCACGGTCACCAGCCACATCATCGTGACGTTTGCTCTCGCGATGCTCGTGTTCATCGTCGTCGTGGTCTACGGCTTCGTGCGCAACGGGCCGAAGTTCCTGAAGCTGTTCGTGCCGTCGGGCGTGCCGGGCTACATCCTGCCGCTGGTCGCGATCATCGAAGTGATCTCGTTCCTCAGCCGGCCGATCTCTCTCTCCGTCCGTCTCTTCGCCAACATCCTCGCGGGTCACATCACGCTGAAGGTGTTTGCCGGCTTCGTCGTGAGCCTCGGGGGCCTCGGGTTCCTCGGCTGGCTCGGCGCGCTGCTGCCGCTGGGGCTGACGGTGGGCATCACGGCGCTCGAGTTCCTGGTAGCGGTGCTGCAGGCCTATGTCTTTGCGCTGTTGACTTCGATGTATCTCAACGACGCGATCCACCCCGGACACTGATTTTCCCATCGCCGGTGGTCGCGGTGACCATCCGGCCCCCAAACCGCAGCAAAAATGCTGCCAAGGAGACTGAAAAATGGAAGCTGAAGCCGCAAAGTTCATCGGTGCGGGTCTCGCCTGTTTCGGTATGGCGGGCGCCGCCATCGGCGTGGCCAACATCTTCTCGAACTTCCTGTCGGGCGCCCTGCGCAACCCGGCTGCTGCCCCGGGCCAGTTCTCGAACCTGATCTTCGGCTTCGCCGTGACCGAAGCTCTGGGCATTTTCTCGTTCCTCGTCGCGCTGCTGCTGCTGTTCGTGGTCTGATCCACGTCGGCACCTAGCCTACGACTAGCACTTCGGACTCCGGGTTCTGATCCGGAGTCCTTGGGCCATGAAGGGTAACGAGATGGCGGGCACAGCCCAGCAAATCACAGACGTGGCGCAGGCCGAATCCGGCGACGCGCTGCAGCACGGCGTTGTCGTGGAAGAGCACGCTGCCGAAGGCGAAGCCGCGCATGGCGCGACTGACGCTGCGCATGGCGCCACCGAGGCCCATGCCGGCACCGAAGCGCACTCCTCGGCGTTCCCGCCCTTCGACCCGTCGGTGTTCGGCGGCCAGTTGCTCTGGCTCGCCATCACCTTCGCGGCCCTCTACATCATCATGAGCCGCGTGGCCCTGCCGCGCATCGGCTCGATCCTCGAGACGCGGCGGACGCGCATCGACGGTGACCTGCGCGAGGCCGAGCGGCTGCGCCAGGAAACCGAAAAGGCCGCTGCGGCCTACGAGGCGGCCCTGGCCGAGGCGCGCAAGAACGCCCAGGCGATCGCTGAAGAGACCCGCGCCGGCATCAAGGCCGATATCGACAACCGCCGCGCGGATGTCGAAGCCTCGCTCGCCAAGCGCGTGGCCGAGGCGGAAGCCCGGATCAGCGCCGACAAGACCGCAGCGCTGGGCAATGTCGGAGCCATTGCGGCCGAGACGGCGCAGGCCGTGGTCGCCAAGATCGTCGGCACCGTGACGGCGGCGGAAGCCAAGGCCGCGGTCGCCGCGGTTTCCAAGGAGTAAGGCGCATGTGGAGTTTCGGTTTCGACGCCACCACCGGCGCTACCATCTGGGCTCTCATCGCGCTCGTCATCTTCCTCGGCATTGTCGGCTATCTCGGCGTCCACAAGACGATCGCCAAGATGCTCGACGACCGGATTAAGAAGATCGAGACCGACCTCGCTGAAGCCGAGGCGCTGCGCGCCGAAGCCAAGGCCCTGCTCGAGGACTACGCGCGTCGTCGCGAGGAAGCCGAGAAGGAAGCCGAGGAGATCGTGACTGCCGCCCGCGAGGAGGCGTTCCGCCTCACCGCCGAGGCCAAGGAAGCGCTCGACGCTATGGTGGCGCGCCGCGAGAAATCGGTAGCCGACAAGATTGCCCAGGCGGAAGCCCAGGCCGTTGCCGAGGTCCGCGCCCGTTCGGCTGACCTCGCGGTCGAAGCCGCCCGCGTGCTGCTCGAAAAGCAGGTCGCGACCAAGGGCGACGCACTGGTCAACCAGGCAATCAAGGACGTGGCCGCCCGGCTGAACTGAGGTTTTGCTGGTGTGCTGAAGGAGTTAGGCCCGCGCGAGCGGGCCTTTTCTTTTGGGCGATGCGCGCGGTGGCGGTGCGTAGGGTCCGGCGCTTCCGGCTGCTCCGCGGCGGCGGTTTGCACGACTGATAGAGACGGCCCCCTCCCGGCCTCCCCCATGAAGGGGGAGGTGAAGAGTCGAGCCTGGAGGGGCACCGTGTTTCTAGCCGCCCCCTCCACCAGCTTCGCTGGTCCCCCTCCCCCGCTGCGCAGGGGAGGATGAAGCGCTGGAGGCGCCTACTCGGCCGCCTGCGGCAGGTCGATGGGGCGTTCCCACTTCAGCACCGGAGTGCGGGCTGCGCGGGTTTCGTCGAGACGGCGGCGGGGCGCGCGGGTGGGGGCGGAGGTGAAGCGGGTGGCGTTGCCGGCCTTGGCGTCGGCGGCGAGATCCAGCATCACGTCGCAGAAGACGTCGAGCGTCTGCTTGCTCTCGGACTCCGTCGGCTCGACCAGCATGGCGCCGTGGACCACCAGCGGGAAGTACATGGTCATGGGGTGGAAGCCCTCGTCGATCAGCGCCTTGGCGAAATCGAGGGTCGAGACGCCGGTGCCTTCGAGGAAGCTGTCGTCGAACAGCGCCTCGTGCATGCAGGGCTGGCCGGGGAACGGCACGGTGAAGGCGTGCTGCAGGCGGGCCTTCACGTAGTTGGCGTTCAGCACCGCGTCCTTGGCGGCCTGGGCGAGGCCGTCACTGCCGTGGCTCAGCATGTAGGTGAGCGCACGGACATACATGCCCATCTGGCCGTTGAAGGCGGTGATGCGACCCAGGTGCTGGCCCTCGGCGTGTTCGACCAGTTCACCGGCGCGGACGAATGGGACGGGAGCGAAGGGCGCCAGAGCCTCGGACAGGACGACCGGGCCGGCGCCCGGGCCGCCACCGCCGTGTGGGGTGGAAAAGGTCTTGTGCAGGTTGATGTGCATGGCGTCGATGCCGAGATCGCCCGGCCGCACCACGCCCATGATGGCGTTGAAATTGGCGCCATCGCAGTAGAAGAACGCGCCGGCTTCATGGATGGCGGCGGCGATCTCGATCACCTCCGGCTCGAACAAGCCACAGGTGTTGGGGTTGGTGAGCATGATCGCCGCGACGTCGGGCGACAGGGCCGCCTTCACCGCTTCGACATCGACGGTGCCATCGTCGCGGGCCGGGACGGCCTTCACCGTGTAGCCGAGGAAGGCGGCGGTGGCCGGATTGGTGCCGTGGGCGCTTTCGGGGACGAGGACGACCTTGCGGTGGCCCTGCCCGGCCGCTTCCTGCGCCGCCTTGATGGCCATCATGCCGGCCATTTCACCATGCGCGCCGGCCTTGGGCGTGAGGCAGACGGCGGCGGTGTTGGTCAGCGTCATCAGCCAGTGCGCCAGCTCATCCATCAGCGCCAGCGCGCCCTTCACGGTCGAGACCGGCTGCAGCGGGTGGATATCGGCGAAGCCGGGGAGGCGCGCCATCTTCTCGTTCAACCGCGGGTTGTGCTTCATCGTGCACGAGCCGAGCGGATACATGCCGCTGTCGATCGAGTAGTTGAGGCGCGAGAGCCGCACGTAATGGCGGGTCGCCTCGGGCTCGGTCAGGCCGGCGAGGTCGATCTCGGACTGGCGCTCGAAGCCGCCGAGGAAGCTGCCATCGATTTCGACATCGGGCAGATCGACGCCCGAGTGCTCGGCATCGCCGATCTCGAACAACAGCGGCTCATTGGGGAGGAGCGAGGAGCCGGAGGCCGCGACGGCGGAAGTGCCGGTGCCGGTGGGACGGCCCTGGGTGTTCATGGCCATCACAGGACCTCAGAGTGAATTAGTACGTTCTCAGAGAATTTGACGATCAGCTTTGAATATCGACCGGCAGTGTGCGAGGGCATCGATTTCGCCGCCCAATCCCAAGCGGAGATTTGGTCAATCCTCTTCATATCAGCCGACCGGGTGTCATTGGAGAAGTATGCTCCGATCTCATCAAGGATGGACTGGCATTCGTTGGGGAGATCGCTTCCTGAGAGTGGAGCTAGGCACACCCAAGCAGACGCTACGCGATCCCGCTGGGGCTTTGTCCCAACTAGTGAGGTCATAGCCAACCACGTCCTCGGCCGCGCATTGCTATACAGAAGTGGCGCTCCCATCAGGCTTCTCCGTTGAGGGCGGCGTCGAGGCACTCGGCGAGCATCTCGATATCGGCATGGGTGGTGAGTTCGGTGGCGGCGAGGACGATGAGGTTCTCGAGCTCGGGCTTACCGGGCTCGAGGCGGCTCACCGGGACGCCGGCAAGGACGCCGGCCTGGGCCAGCATCTCGACCACAGGGGCGGCCGGGACGGGCAGACGGATGGTCATCTCGTTGAAGAACGAGGTGTTGAGCACTTCGACGCCGGGGACGGTGCCGAGCATTTTGGCGAGGCGCACGGCGTTGTGGTGATTGAGGCGGGCGAGCTTCTTCAGCCCCGCCTCGCCCAGCAGCGACATGTGGATGGAGAAGGCGAGCGCGCAGAGGCCCGAATTGGTGCAGATGTTCGACGTCGCCTTCTCGCGGCGGATGTGCTGCTCGCGGGTGGAGAGGGTGAGCACGAAGCCGCGGTTGCCGTCGGCATCGACGGTTTCGCCGCAGAGCCGGCCCGGCATCTGGCGGATGAACTCCTTGCTGGTGGCCATGAGGCCGACATAGGGGCCGCCGAAATTCAACGCGTTGCCGATCGACTGGCCTTCGCAGACGACGATGTCGGCGCCGAGCGCGCCCGGGGCCTCGATGAGGCCGAGCGAGACGACTTCGGTGACCACCACGATCAGCAGCGCACCGGCGGCGTGCGCGGCGTCGGCAGCAGCCTTGAGGTTGCGCAGGTGGCCGTAGAAGTCGGGGGTCTGGATGACGATGGCGGCGGTGTCGCTATCGATCTGGTTGAGGATATCGCCCTGCCCTTCCGGCGAGGCCGGCAGGCAGACGAGATCGGGGCCGTCGCCGAGATAGGTGCGGACCACATCGCGATAGTGCGGGTGGAGGCCGCCCGAGAGGACGATGCGGTTCCGGCGGGTCAGCCGGCGGGCCATCAGCACGGCCTCCGCCGTGGCGGTCGAGCCGTCATACATGGAGGCGTTGGCGACTTCCATGCCGGTCAGGTGCGCGACCTGGGTCTGGAACTCGAACAGCATCTGGAGCGTCCCCTGCGAGACCTCCGGCTGGTAGGGCGTGTAGGCAGTGAGCCATTCCGAGCGCTGGATCAGGTGATCGACGGTCGCGGGGACGTGGTGGCGATATGCGCCGGCGCCGATGAAGAACGGACCGTCGCCGGCGGCGTGGTTCTGGGCGGCCAGCTTGCGCATTTTGGCCTCGACCAGGAACTCTGGCGAGTGTTTCGGCAGGTTCACCGGCTCGCGCAGCAGGGCGTGGGCGGGGACGCGGGCGAACAGGTCCTCAGCCGTCTTGGCGCCGATGACGGCGAGCATATCGGCCCGCTCGTGCTCGGAATGGGGGAGATAGCGCATCAATATCCTCAGGCGATCAGCTTGGCGTAGGCGTCGGCATCCATCAGCACGTCGAGTTCGCTGGCGTCGTCGATCGACAGCTTGAAGATCCAGCCGTCGCCTTCGGGGGAGGTGTTGATGAGGCCGGGTTCGCCGGAGAGTGCGTCGTTGACGGCGGTCACGGTGCCGGAGACGGGCGAGTAGATCTCGGAGGCGGCCTTGACCGATTCCACCACGGCGGCTTCGTCGCCTGCCTTCAGCTTCTGGCCGACCTTGGGCAGCTCGACGAAGACGATATCGCCCAGCTGTTCCTGGGCATAGGGCGTGATCCCCACGGTGCCGTCGGCGGTGATGTATTCGTGGTCCTTGCTGAACTTGGTCATTTGCTGGGTTTCCGAACGTAGCGGTGGGGAACGAAAGGCGTGGCGGTGACTTCGGCAGCTTGGGCCTTGCCGCGCACCAGCGCCTGGAGGCGGGTGCCGGGGGCGGCGTGACTGGGCGGCACGAAGCCGATGGCGATGGCGCGGTTGAGGCTGGGAGCGAAGCCGCCCGAGGTGACGAGGCCGACCTCGGCGCCATATTGATCGAGGATGACGGCGCCCTCGCGGGCCGGGGCGCCTTCGACGAACAGGCCGACGCGGACGCGCTCTAGATTGCCGGCGAGTTCGCCGAGGATGCGCTCGGCGCCGGGGAAATCACCGGCTTCGCGGCGGCGCTTGGAGAAGGCGAAGTTGAGGCCGGCTTCGACCGGGGAAATGGTCTCGTCGAGGTCGTGACCATAGAGCGGCAGGCCGGCTTCGAGGCGCAGGCTGTCGCGGGCGCCGAGGCCGATGGGCTTGACGCGGGCGTCGGCGAGCAGCGTGTCCCAGAAGGCGGCGGCATGTTCGGGATCGACGAGGATCTCGAAGCCATCCTCGCCGGTGTAGCCGGAACGGGCGATGACGAGCTTGGTGTCGCGCCAGTCGAAAGAGGCGTAGTGCATGAAGCCGAGCTCGGCAGCGGCAGGAACGATCGCGTCGATGACGGCGGCGGCTTCCGGGCCCTGGAGGGCGAGGAGCGCGCAATGATCGGAGCGGTTGAGGGTCGCGCGGCCCTGCGCGGCGGCGGCGATGCGCTGGAAGTCCTCTTCCTTGGTGCCGGCATTGACGACGATGTAGAGCGCGCCGCCCCAGCCTTCGGCGGCCGGGCGGGCGATCATCAGGTCGTCGTAGGTGCCGCCTTGCTCGTTGAGCAGCAGGGTGTAGCGGACCTGGCCGGGCTTCAGGCCGGCGATGTCGCCGCAGATGAGCGGCTCGACGATGGCGGCGATCGCGGCATGGTCGGCCTCACCGTCGCCGGAGCGCTGGTCGAGCACGAGGAAGCTCGGGCCCATATGGGAGACGTCGAACAGGCCGGCGTGTTCGCGCGTCCACTTGTGCTCGGCGATGATTCCGGTGGGATATTGCACGGGCAACGAGTAGCCGGAGAACGGCACCATGCGGCCGCCGAGGGCGACGTGCTTGTCGTTGAGGACGACGGTTTTGAGATCTTCTGCGGCTTGTTCGGCCATTGGGACACCCGGGGTTGACTGCACGACACACAACGAGGCCACCGCCCCATTGCGTTCCGCGCCCCCTCTGTCCGCTAACCTGAGAGATTTCCCGGCCGCCTATGGGCCAGTTGCTCCTTCGGTGAGGCGTGATCGCCTGCTTTCCAGAGTCGAAATACGACGCGGTCCTTTTGCCTGAGAGTTTCCGGGGCGGTTGCTCCTTCGGCGCCAGCTGGAGCTGATCTCTCCCGCAGTCAAAATAACAAAGCCGGGTTTCCCCGGCTGAGTCAATGTGCTGTCGCTGCATACTCCCAATCGGCTCTGGTGCGTGGGGTCGCCCCCTCCACCAGCTTCGCTGGTCCCCCTCCCCCGCTTCGCAGGGGAGGATGAAGGGCTAGCTGTCGAAGCCGACCCAGAAGACGATGTTCTCGCCGCCGGTGTAGGGGACGGCGACGTTCTCGACCACTTTCACGAACTCCTCCGACTGGTTCGGCGGGGTGATGGTGACCGGGATATCGTATTTCTCGGAGAACATGGCGACGCCGTCGCGCTCGACGGTGAAGCGAACCGGTACGTTGACGTTGCTCTGGTTGCCGGCGGGGCCGAGCAGCAGGCGGCCGACGAGGCCCATCTTCACGGTGATGAGGCCGTTCGAGACGGTGCAGTTGCGCGACTGCTTTTCGATCACGGCCTGGTAGTTGAGCGCACGGGCATCGCCGCGCTTGCCATTGCCGTAGTTGAAGAAGGCCTCGCTGCCGGGACGGACCTTGATGGGCGGGCACTCGGTGGCGAGCACCGGCATGGCGGCGCTGGTGCCGGCCTGCAACTCGGCGGCGGTGGGGTTGGCGGTCTGCAGGGTCGTCGTTTCGGCCGACGGGGCGGCCGGGGCGAACATGTTGCCCATGGAGCAGCCGGCCAGCGCCAACGTCATCAGGGTGACGGAGGCGATCCGGGCAACGGGGGCCGTGGTCAGTTCAGCAAACCGCATGCACGGGCTCCTTATGCAGTGGCCTTGGCGGCCTCGAGGGCCAGCAGCACGGCCGGCGCGCCGCTGACGGTGACCCCTGCCACATCCTGCACGAACAGATCCTTAACGATACCGTCCTTGACGATCATGGCGAAGCGGGCGAAGCGCTTGCCCATGCCGGGGATTTGCTTGGAGAGCCCAAGCGCATCGGCGAGATTGCCGTCACCATCGGCGATGAAATAGACCTTGCCGATCGCTTCGGAGCGCTCGGCCCAGGCCTTGACCACGTGATGGTCGTTCACGGCGCCACAGACGACGCGATCGACGCCCAGCGCCTGGAACTTGGCGACATTGGCGACGAAACCGGGGAGGTGCGAGGTATCGCAGGTCGGAGTGAAGGCGCCGGGGACGCCGAAGAACACCACCAGACCCGTGCCCAGAACGGCATCAGACGTCGTTTCGACGGTGTCGCCGACCCCGATCAGCCTGATCGGTACGGACGGCACACGTTCGCCGCGGGCAATAGTCATCGATGAAGGCTCCCCAAAATCCATGCGCCCGACGCCCAGGCGCGACGGACCTTAATTCAGTCGCCCGCCTCCGTCGACCCGGCGGATTCGATCCGCCGTTCGAGCGTATACGGGCCCATTTCGGTCATGAATGTCAGCCGCACTGGCTTGCCCTCCAGATCGCGGCCACCTTCTCCCCCGAGCAGTGGCAGGAGGACTAGGTTTGGTTCCGGGCTTTTTTGCGGCGCGCCAAAGAGTTGGCCCCCATCGCCGGTGTCGGCGATGACGGAGAGCGGATCGATCTTCGGATCCAGCCTGACGGCGAGGGCGGCGGCCTTGTCGTCGTAGCCGAGCCAGGCGATGGGATCGCGGAGGTCAGTCCATGGCTCGGGGATCAGCGCGATCGCCTGGGCAAGGCGGAGACCCTGGGCCTTGTCGGGGGCGGCGAAGCTCAGCGGCAGGTCGAAATCGATGTTCACGGGCACGCAGATGTCGGAACAGATGCCCATGAGGACACCGACCTTGAGGTCGGCGACGCCGCCATCGAGCCTGAGCTCGACCGGCAGGACAGTAGGGCCGCGATAGACGAAATCGACGTAGCCGGACTTGGTCTCCACCAGCGGATAGGGCCAGAGCACGCCGTGGCCGACGACGCCGGTCGAACCGCCGAAGTCGAAGGTGGTGGGGATGCCCGTTTCGCCCGGCACGCGCCAATAGGTGTTGGTGGTCGGCGGCATGTCGAGTTCGAGCCCGACGATGGTGGTGCCGTCGGCCTTCAAGACGTCGGAGGAAATGAGGCGGGCGCGGGCACCGGCGCCGACATCCTGCCATGGCGTTTCGCCGGCCAGGGCCGGGCTCGCCAGGGCCGTGATAAGCAGAAGTGCCAGCATGCGCATGGGCTTTGCGATATCGGAGCGCTTTCCAAATTGAAAGCTGGATAAGGACATCGTGAAGCGTGTCTTGCAGTCTGGCAGCGGGGGGATAAGGTAGAACTACCATGGCACGGTCGCGTGCCCGGAGAGGTGCGATGGACTCGCTGAAGGGCCAGTTTCTAGTGGCCATGCCCGATATGGGCGATGACCGTTTCCGCGACACCGTCGTCTACCTGGTTGGCCACGGCGAAGAAGGCGCGATGGGCCTCGTCATCAACCAGACCCTCGAAGACATGCGCTTTGCCGATATCCTCGAAGAACTGCAGCTGGGCGACAAGGACGAGCTGATCCAACTGCCCGACACGGTGAAGAACCGGCAGGTGCTGCGTGGCGGACCGGTGCAGAAGAGCCGCGGCTTCGTGCTGCACTCGTCCGACTATTTCCGGGTCGGCAATTCCTACGAAGTGAACGACGATATCTGCCTGACCGCCACGCTCGATATCCTCAAGGCGATGGCGTTCAACGGTTCGCCCTCGGAGGCGCTGTTCGCGCTCGGCTATTGCGGCTGGGCTCCGGGGCAGCTCGAAACGGAACTCCAGGCGAATGGCTGGCTCACGGTGCCGTTTTCGCGGGAGCTGCTCTTCGGCCTGCCGCTCGAGATGCGTTACGACGCAGCGCTGGCGAGCCTGGGGATCACGCGGGCGACGCTGAGCGCGGCGGCCGGGCACGGCTGACGCAAGGTCGGACGTTCACAGATCCAGGATGGCACAGACCTGCTGGTGCTTTGGCACGGCAGCGACATAGCGTGCGGTGCGACCGGTGTTCGCCAGGAACTCGCGGAAAGCGCGATGCTCGTGCATGCGCCAGCCGGGGTAGTTGAAGTACTCGTCGAAGACCAGCACGCAGCGCTCGGCCATGCGCGGCCCGACCAGATCGAATACGGTTTTGGTCGATGAGTAGAGGTCGCAATCGACGTGCACGAAGCTGACCGGTTCGCTGGTGCTCGCCAGGTAGCCAGGGAGGGTGTCGGCGAACAGGCCCTTGATGAGCCGGACGTTATTGCGCACGGTCGGCATGCGGGCAACGGCAAACATGCCCTTGTGGAAGCCGCTGCGCCAGGTTTCGGGCAGCCCCTCGAAGCTGTCGAAGCCCACGATCGTGCCATTGGGATGCCGATCGGCGATGTGGTTGATGGTGGCTCCCGAGGCGACACCGAATTCGAGGAACTGGCCTTCGCGCGCCTCGCCGACGGCAAAGCTCAAGAGGTCGCCGGCGCCACCGAAATACTGCGCGGTGGGCATCTCGCTTATCAGGTAGTCGGCGCTGTCCAGCGCCGCCGAAAACCCGGCAGCATGTCGCAGGTCGAAGCCACCACGATTGGTCGCGAGGGGATGATCGGCGAGGGCTGAGCCGAGGCCGAGCTTCCGTTTCAGCTTGCGGAAGACCATGACCTAGCGACCGCTCAACTGGCTCTGGAGGCGCTTGCCGAGCTCCTGGCCAGTCATGGCCGCGCCAAAGGCAAAGCCCTGCGCGAACTGGCAATTGAGCTGCTGCAGGCGCTCGATTTCCTCGATGGTCTCGACGCCTTCGGCGATGACGCTCAGGTCGAGCTCGCTGGCGAGCGTGATGATGGCGCGGATGATCGGCACCTGGGTATGGCTCATGCCGGTATCGTCGCTGAGCTGGATGAACGGCGCCGGGATCTTGATGGTGTCGAACGGGAAGCGGTGTAGATAGCTGAGCGAGGAATGGCCCGTGCCGAAGTCGTCGAGCGCGAGGCGCAGGCCCATCTGGCGCAGGGCGGCAAGGACGTAGGCCGAATGCTCGGGATTGCTCATCACCTGGCTTTCGGTGATCTCGAGCTTGAGGTGCCGGGCGATCTGGCGGTGGTCGGAGACCAGGGCGCGCATGTCGTTGAGCAGGGACTCGGTGGCGAGCTGGGCCGGCGACAGGTTCACCGAGACGAAGAAGTCCTCGGGCAGCGGCAGTGAAGCGGCCCACTCGCGGGCCTGGCCGGCGGCCTGCTCGAAGGCGACGCGGCCGAGCCGCTCTATGAGGCCGGTGCGCTCGGCGAGCGGCACGAATTCTTCGGGGGCGACGACGCCGCGCTGCGGGTGGTTCCAGCGCATCAGCGCTTCACAGCCGGCGATGGTGCCGGAATGGATGTCCATGATCGGCTGGAACTGGACGCTCAGCTCGCCGTGGCGGAGGCCGCGGTCGAGATCCTCCTCGCCGGCCTTGGAGTAGGCGGCAATGGAGCGAGCCGAGGCGCGGAACGCTTCGATGCGGTCGCCGCCGAGGCGCTTGGCGTAGTACATGGCGAGCTCGGCGTCGCGCAGCACGTCGGGTGCGGCGACGGGATTGCCGTCATAGATGGTAACGCCGATCGAGCAGGTGAGGCTCAGGTCGCGCTCGCCGAAGTTGAACGGCGCCTTCAGGGCCTTGCGGATCTGCTCGGCGGTTTCGGCGATCTTTCCCGCCGCCGCTTCGGACGCGAGGATGACGCCGAACTGGTCGCCGCCGAGACGCGCAACGGTATCGAGCGGGCGCATGACGCGGGCGATGCGGCGCGAGATGGCGAGCAGCACGGAGTCGGCGGCGGAGTGGCCGACGCGCTCTTCGAGTTCGGTGAAGCGGTCGATATCGACGAGGAATACAGCCGGCTTGATGCCGTTGGGCAGGCGGGCGCGGACGAGGGCGCGCTCGAGCCGATCGAGGAAGAGCTGCTTGTTGGGCAGGCCCGTCAGCGTGTCGTGCACGGCATCGTGCAGCAGGCGGTCGCGGCTGGCGCGATCCTCGTTGACGTCCTGCAGGGTGCCGACGATGCGGTTGGCCTGACCGTCGGAGCCGAGCACGGGCTTTACGCGCATGCGGAAGGTGCGGAAGCTGCCGTCGTGCGCGGCGATGCGGATATCAGCAGAGACCTTGCCGCGACGCAATTCGACGAGCGTATCGAAGGCGGTGCGGAAGCGGTCGCGGTCTTCGGCGTGGATGCGATCGAGCCAGCGCTTGATCGAGCCGCGCAGGGCTCCCCTGCCCTCGCCGAGGCGGGTGCCGAGTTCATCGGAGACGGTGACGCGGTCGCGCTCGATGTTCCAGTCGAAAACGAAATCGCCGGAGCCGGTGAGCGCGAGGGCACGGCGCTCGACTTCGCTGAGGGTGCCGATGGAGACCTGGCCCTCGGAGAAGGCGTGCTGCACGGCGGTGAAGCCGAGCAGCATGACGATGAGCACGAGGCCGCCGGCCACGGCGGGCTGGGCCACATCGTTCGACACCTGCCCGGTGACCACCAGCCAGGCATAGAACAGCCAGGCGATATAGATGATCCAGGTGGGGACCAGCAGCACGGCGCGATCGTAGCCGCGCAGCGCCAGCAGCAGGATCAGGAAGAAGCCGGTGACGCCGAGCAGCGCCAGGACGAGCCGCGCGACGGTGGCGGCGATGGCGGGCTGGAAGAAGGCGAAGCCGAAGAGCGCGAGGAACACCACGACGAGCGCGAGAGCAAGATGGATGAAGCGCAGGTGCCAGCGGTGGAGGTTGAGGTAGATGAAGAGGAAGCCGAACAGCGTTGTGGCTATGCCGGCTTCGGCCGCGGCGCGGAAGGGCTGGATGGCGCCGTTCGAGATGCCGAGCAGCGGGCCGATGACGCCGAAATCGACGAGCAGGTAGATCAGCACCGCCCATGAGAAGGCGGCCGTGGCCGGGAAGACGCCGCGCCCGCGCACGACGAACATCACGGTGAGGAACACGGCGGCAAGGGCCGCGACACCGAGCACCACGCCGCGGAAGAGCGTGAACGAGTTGACGTAGTCGCGATAGGCGTTGGGCTGCCAGAGGTAGAGCTCGGGCAGCGAGCCACTGGAGAGCTCGGCAACGAAGGTGACGGTGGCACCGGGGTCGATCACCACCTCGAAGACGTCGGCCTCGCGGTCGGCGAGGCGGACGGGGCGGATGCCGGCGCTGGGGGTGAGCACCTTGATGCGCTCGGCCCCGAGGTCAGGACGGAAGACGCCCGAGCCCGGCAGGCGGAAGAACGGGGCGACGAGCAGGCGTTCGAGCTGCACGTCGGAATCGTTGCGCAGAGCGAACAGGGCCCAGCTGGGATTGGCGCCGTTCTCGGACGCGAGCACTTCGATGCGGCGGATGATGCCATCCTCGCCGGCAGCGGTCGAAAGCTGCACGCGACCATTCTCGCCGGGCACGATATCGACGACGCCGGTGAGGTTCACGGCGTTGACGCTCTCGGGCGCGGTGATCACCTCGAAAGCGGCAGCCGGCAGCGCTCCCAGCAGCAAGAATGCGGCGCACATCGCGAGATGGAGGATGTGGCGCATCAGCTGGGAAAATGCCCTGCGGTCGGTTGAAATTGCGCCCTTAGGTATCGGGGTTCGCCTTTGCGGACAAGCGCTCACGGGCGGGACCGCCTGTTGGCGGCGTCGTAGCGCTCACGAGTCAGGCCGAACAGCACGTGGTCAGCCCACTTGCCGTCGATCTGGAGGTAATGTTCGGCGTAGCCCTCTTCGGTGAATCCGTTTTTTTCAAGGACTCGGCGGCTGGCCGCATTGTCGGGCAGGAAGGCAGCATGGATGCGGTGCAGGCCAAGCGTTTCGAAGCAGAACGGAACGACGAGGCTGACCGCCTCGGTCATGTAGCCCTGGCCTGCAAAGGCGTGGCCCATCCAGTAGCCGAGATTGACGAACTGGGCGGCGCGGCGGCGGATGTTCGACAGCGTGATGCCGCCGATCAGCTGCTCTTCGGAGCGCGTGAAGATGAAGAAGGAATAGTCGGTGCCGGACTTGGCTTCCTCGCGGCCGCGCTTCAGCCGTGCCGCAAACACGCGCTGGCTGAGGTCGGCCTCGGTCCAGCGCGGTTCATAGGGCTTGAGGAAATCGCGGCTGGCTCGCCTGAGGTCGCGCCAGGCGGAATAGTCGGCCGAGCGCGGGGCCCGCAGCACGACGCGCTGCCCGGTGAGCATCGGCGTATCGTCGCGGGCAAACCAGGTGAGCATCATGCCGGCGCCACCTGCACTCAGTGCTTCAGCTGTGCCGAGATGTCGCGATAGTCGGGGAGCTTGTCGACAGGGCCGATGCCGGCGAGCGAGACATTGCCGGCATCGAGGATCTGGCGGGCGACCTGCTTCACGCGATCGGCGGTGATGCGGTTGATGCGCTCCACCGTTTCCTGCAGCGGAATGGTGCGGCCCCACAGGATCTGCTGGCGGGCGAGCTGGCCGGCGCGCGAGGACGGGCTTTCGAGCGACATGAGGAGGCCGGCGCGGATCTGGTTGCGGACGCGGATCACCTCTTCGTCGGTGATGGTCTCGGTGGCCTTGCGCAACTCGTCGAGGACGACGGGAAGCATTTCGGGCACCTCGTCCTCGCCGGTGGAGGCAGCGACGCCGAAGATGCCGGAATCGGCGAAGGCCCAGTGGAAGGCATAGACGGAGTAGCAGAGGCCGCGCTTTTCGCGCACTTCCTGGAACAGCCGGCTCGACATGCCGCCGCCCAGGATCGAGGCGAGGATCTGCACGGCGTAGAAGCCATCGGAATTGTAGGCGCGGCCTTCCATGCCGAGCACGATGTGGGCCTGCTCATGCTCCGACACCAGCCGCTGCTCGCCACCGACATAGGCGGCCTGGGTGGGCGGCGGCGCGCCGGTGGCACGCAGATCGTGGAAGCGGTTGTTGGCGATATCGACGAGCTGGTCGTGATCGACATTGCCGGCGGCGCACAGGACCATGTGATCGCCGACGTAGTTGCGATCCATGTAGGCACGGATCGACTCGGGGTTGAAGCTGTTCACCGACTCGACGGTGCCCAGGATCGTGCGGCCGATAGCCTGATCGGGATAGGCGGCCTGCTGGAACAGGTCGAAAACGTGATCGTCCGGATTATCGCGGGCGGCGCCGATCTCCTGGACGATGACCTGCTGCTCGCGATCGAGCTCGTGCTGCTCGAACAGGGAATTCTGCAGGATGTCGGACAGGATGTCGGCGGAGAGCGCGACGTCCTCCTTCAGCACGCGGGCGAAATAGCCGGTGTGCTCGACCGAGGTCGCGGCATTGAGGTCACCGCCGACATTCTCGATGGTCGAGGCGATATCGAGGGCGTTGCGGCTCTTGGTGCCCTTGAAGGCCATGTGCTCGAGCACGTGCGAAATGCCGTGCTCGGCCTCGGTCTCGCTGCGCGAGCCGGCCTTGACCCAGATGCCAAGCGACGCGCTTTCGAGATGCGGCATGTCGTCGGTGAGGACCACCATGCCGTTGGGAAGCGTCGTACTCCGAACCGTCACTTGTGCTCCTCCAGCACGCGGGTTCGTGCCGAAATGAACTGCTCCACGCCGGCCTGATCGTTGTCGAGGACGGTAAGGCGTTCTTCCCGTTGATAAAGATCAGACAACCACGCCGGCAGTGCCGGTTCAATGCCCGACGCAGCCTTGACGGCAGCCGGGAATTTCGCCGGGTGGGCGGTCGAAAGGGTGATCACTGGCGTCTCGCGGCCGGTGAACTGGCGCGCCACGGCGACGGCGACTGCCGTGTGGGGATCGAGCAGGTAGCCCGAAGCGGACTGAACCATGCTGATGGTCGCCGAGGTTTCGGCCTCGCCGGTACGGCCGGCAGCGAAGTCGCGGCGAATGGCGGCGATTGCAGCGGCGGGGATGGTGAAACCGCCCGACTGCTTCAGCCCGCTCATCATGGTCTTGACCGCATCGGCGTCGCGGCCGGCGGACTCGAACAGCAGGCGCTCGAAGTTGGACGAGACCTGAATATCCATGGACGGGCTGATGGTCGGCTGCACGCCGGTGACTTCGTAGCGGCCGGTTTCGAGCGTGCGCGCGAGGATGTCGTTGGCATTGGTGGCGATCACCAGCTGCCTGATCGGCAGGCCCATGCGCTTCGCGCAATAACCGGCGAAGATGTCGCCGAAATTGCCGGTGGGGACGACGAAGGTGACTTCGCGGTGCGGCGCGCCAAGGGCGGCGGCGGCGGTGAAGTAGTAGACGATCTGCGCGACGATGCGGCCCCAGTTGATGGAGTTGACGCCGCTGAGTTGCGTGCTGTCGCGGAAGCGCTTGTTGTTGAACAGGCCCTTCACGATGTCCTGGCAGTCGTCGAACGTGCCGCGGAGCGCGATATTGTGCACGTTGGCATCGAGCACGGTCGACATCTGGCGGCGCTGCACTTCGGAAGTGCGGCCTTCGGGATGGAGGATGAAGATGTCGGTGGTGTCGCGGCCGCGGAAGGCTTCGATGGCGGCCGATCCGGTGTCGCCGGAGGTGGCGCCGACGATGGTGGCGCGGGCACCACGGCGGGCCAGGATGTGGTCCATGACACGGGCCAGGAACTGCATCGCCACGTCCTTGAAGGCGAGCGTCGGGCCGTGGAACAGCTCGAGCACGAAGTGGCCGGGCTCGAGCTCGAGGATCGGCGTCACGGAGGGGTGGCGGAAGGTGGCGTAGGCGTCGTCGATAATCTGCTTCAGCTCGGCGTCGGCAATGTCGCCATCAACGAAGCGGCGGATGATGTCGAACGCGACTTCGGCATAGGGGCGATTGGCATAGGCGGCGATTTCGGCGGGCGTGACCTTGGGCCAGTGCTCGGGAACGTAGAGGCCACCATCCGACGCGAGCCCGGCAAGGACCGCGTCTGAGAATCCGGGCACGGCCGCCCCGCCGCGCGTTGAGACAAACTGCATGTAGGGGAAGCGCCCCGTTTGTTCTTTCGCGTGCTGCTGGACACGCGGGGATTGGGATTGGGCGGCACCCTATTGAAACTGGGACTGCGCCGCAAGTTTCATGGCTTGGCCGGGGGTGGCGCCAACTGCCGACGGGCCCAGAAGAACAGCATGAACGGCACGAGTACGGCGAAGCCGAACCAAGTGATGGCGTAGCCGAGGTGATTGTTGGGGAAGCTCAGGACCGTTTCGCCCCCCTGCGGCAGGGCGCCGGTGGGACCGGCCGGCAGGTCGATGGTGAGCGGGGCGATGGTGGCCTCGGCGACGCTGCTCATGCGGGCAATGCGGACCGGATCGCGAACCCAGTCGACGCGCTTGGCCGGATCGGGCGCCGGGGTGAAACTGCCGATGGCTTCGGGGGCGCGTGCGAGGCCGGTGAGGCTGATGAGGCCAGGCTCGGCGGGGCCGCCATTGGTGAAGGCCGATGCCGAGGTTTCGGGGACGAAGCCGCGATTGATGTAGATGGTGCCGCCCGTTGCGAGATCGAGCGGGGTCATCACCCAGTAGCCGGGGCCGCCGTACTGGCCGCGCTGGTCGGCGAGGCTGGTGAAGACCAGCACGGTGTCGGCGGGGCGATAGAGGCCCGAGACGATGACCGGGCGGTATTCCCAGGCGTCGGGATCGAGGGCGGACCATTCGGCAACGGGCGGCAGGCTGGCGGGCGCAAGGTGCATGCGCTGCTCGACGCTGGCGATCAGCCGTTCCTTCTCGCCCAGCCGCTCGAGCTGCCAGACGCCGAGGGCGGTGAACAGCACCATCAGCGCCAACATCAGGGCGATGAAACCCCAGAACAGGCCGCCGCGGCGGGTGGTGATAGGGGGCTGGGATGCTGGGAAGGCCATGGTGGGGGTTTAGCACAGTGGCAGGGGAAGTGGAGGGCGGGCCGTGCTTAAGACCACGGCGTTTGTGGCCACCCCACCCACCGGGTCCGCCGGTCCCCCTCCCCACAAGGGGGAGGGAAATCAGCGTACTTTTGCTGCTCCCTCGTGCTGACCCTCTCCCCCGAGGGGGATGGGCGATGTGGCAGGGGCAAACGAAAAGGGCGCAGCTTGTGCCGCGCCCCTTGAAGGATCGGATCGCCCGCGATCAGCCGTGGCCGACGGCGACGCCCCAGCTGCCCCAGACGTAGATCGAGGCGAACAGGAACAGCCACACGACGTCGACGAAGTGCCAGTACCAGGCAGCGAATTCGAAGCCGAGGTGATGCTCGGGCGTGAACTCGTCGCGCATGGCGCGCACAAGGCAGACGATTAGGAAGATCGTGCCGATCAGCACGTGGAAGCCGTGGAAGCCGGTCGCCATGAAGAAGGTGGCGCCATAGAGGCTGTCGGCATAGGTGAACCCGGCCTCGGAATACTCGAGCGCCTGGACGAAGGTGAAGAACACGCCGAGCGCCACCGTGATCGCCAGGCCCCAGACGAGGCCCTGCTTGTCGCGATTGAGCAGCGCGTGGTGCGCCCAGGTGACCGTGGTGCCCGAGGTCAGCAGGATCAGGGTGTTGAACAGCGGCAGGTGGAACGGATCGAAGAGCTCGACGCCATTCGGCGGCCAGTGTCCGCCCGTCGCCGCGACGCGGGCATATTGCTCGACTGCGGCGACGTTGAAGAAGCCGTCGAAGTAGGCCCAGAACCAGGCGACGAAGAACATCACCTCGGAGGCGATGAACAGGATCATGCCGTAGCGGTGGTGGATCATCACCACCGGCGTGTGATCGCCAGCCTTGCCCTCTTTGATGACGTCGGCCCACCAGGCGTAGAACGTGTAAAGCACGCCGGCAAAGCCGATGAGCAGGATCCAGACGGGTGCAAGGTTGTGGAACCACAGCACCGCGCCGATCGCCATGACGAAGGCGGAAACGGAGCCGACGATCGGCCAGGGGCTGGGTTGTACCAGGTGGTAGTCGTGGTTGGCGTGCACGGCCATGTCAGCTTCCCTCGGTGTCGGCGGCGTAGAATGTGTAGGACAGGGTGATGTCGCGGATCGTGTTCAGATCCGCATTCTGGTCGATGTCCGGGTCGACGAAGAAGACGATCGGCATCTCGACCGTCTCGCCCGGCTGCAGCGTCTGCTCGGTGAAGCAGAAGCACTCGATCTTGTTGAAGTAGATGCCGGTCTGCTCGGGCGTGACGTTGAAAATCGCCTGCCCGGTGATCGGCTTAGTGGAATTGTTGGTCGCGATGAAGTTCACCGTGTCGACGGTGCCGATCCTGTCGGTCACGGGCTTTGCCGCGGTGACGGTCCAAGGCAGCCCGGCCTCGACGTTGGAGTCGAAACGCACGGTGATCTCGCGGGCGATCACGCCCTTGGGGTTGTCGCTGGCAACCTGCGTGGTGCCACCGAAGCCGGTGACCTGGCAGAAGAGCTGGTAGAGCGGCACGGCGGCATAGGCGGCGCCGACCATCAGCGCGACGAAGCCGGCCAGCATCAGCGCGACACGCTTGTTCCTGCCCGGGCTGCCGTGAGGGATGGTCGCGTCGGTCATCAGAGCGGCCGATCGAAAACGGAGGGGCCGAGCTTGACGATGGTCAGCACGTAGAAAATCAGGACGAAGGCGCCAAGCACGAGGGCGAGCGCGATGGAGCGCTTGCGGCGACGGGCGGCGAGTTCGGCGGGATCGATCTGGTTTTGGGGTTCAGTCATCAGAGCCATCCGACTACCCGCGCGATGTGGTCGGTCATCAGGGCGAGGAAGATGACGGCGAGGTAGCTGAGTGAATAGGTGAAGAGCGCGCGGCCGGCGCGCTTCATGGCAACGGTGTCGGTTGTCCGGAACAGGCTCCATGCGAGCCAGAGGAAGCCCAGGCCGGTGACGACGGCGGTCGTCGTGTAGATGGGGCCCATGAAGCCGGTGTAGCTGGGCACGAGGGTCGAGCCGACCAGCAACACCGAGTAGATGAGGATCTGCGCCTTGGTGACCTTCTCGCCGGCTACGTTTGGCAGCATCGGGATATTGGCGGCGCCGTAGTCGCCCTGCTTGTAGAGCGCCAGCGCCCAGAAGTGCGGCGGGGTCCACAGGAAGATGATGAGGAACAGGACGACCGACTCGAGGCTGATCGTACCGGTGACGGCGGCCCAGCCGACCATGGGCGGAAAGGCGCCGGCGGCACCACCGATGACGATGTTCTGCGGCGTCGAGCGCTTCAGCCACATCGTGTAGATGACGGCGTAAAAGAAGATCGTGAAGGCCAGGAGCCCGGCGGCGAGCGGGTTGGTGGCGAGCCCGAGCAGGACCACCGAAAAGACCGAGAGGATGAGGCCGAGCGCGAGGGCGTGGTTGCGGTCCATGCGGCCGGCCGGAATCGGGCGATTGGCCGTACGGCTCATCACGGCGTCGATGTCGGAATCGTACCACATGTTCAGCGCGCCCGAGGCCCCTGCCCCGATGGCGATGCAGAGGATGGCGACGGCGCCGACGAAGGGGTTGATGCCACCCGGGGCGAGCATCAGCCCGACAAAGGCGGTGAACACGACCAGCGACATGACGCGGGGCTTCAGCAGCGCCACATAGTCCTCGACCCGCGCTTCATAGGCGCGGGGGGCGAGGTCGTCAGTGTCGTGCATATAGGCCAATGTCGGTCGCCTTGTTGGACCCGCGGGGCGCGAACGCCCCGCGGACTATCAGATTAGTGGTCGGCCTTGCTGTCGATGCGCGGCAGCGTTGTGAACTGGTGGAACGGCGGCGGTGAGGACAGGGTCCATTCCAGCGTCGTTGCGCCATCGCCCCACGGATTGGCCGGAGCCGGACGCTTCTTCCGAGCCGCTTCGAACAGCAGGTAGAGGAAGAGGATCAGGCCGACGAAAGTCACGTAGTAGCCGATGGACGAGACCATGTTCCACAGCGCGAAGGCATCGGGGTAGTCGACATAGCGACGCGGCATGCCGGCGAGCCCGAGGAAGTGCTGCGGGAAGAAGATCAGGTTCACGCCAACGAAGGTGATCCAGAAGTGGGCGTTGGCCAGGCGCTCGTTGTACATGATGCCGAACATCTTCGGGAACCAGTAGTACCAGGCCGCAAAGATCGAGAACACGGCGCCCAGCGACAGCACGTAGTGGAAGTGCGCCACGACGTAGTAGGTGTCGTGAAGCGCACGGTCAGCACCGGCGTTCGCCAGCACCACGCCGGTGACGCCGCCGACGGTGAACAGGAAGATGAAGCCGATCGCCCACAGCATCGGGGTGCGGAAGGTGATCGAGCCGCCCCACATGGTGGCGATCCACGAGAAGATCTTCACGCCCGTCGGCACGGCGATGACCATCGTCGCAGCAACGAAGTAGCGCTGCACGTCGAGGCTCATGCCGACCGTATACATGTGGTGCGCCCACACGATGAAGCCGACGGCGCCGATGGCGACCATGGCGTAGACCATGGCGAGGTAACCGAAGATCGGCTTGCGGCTGAAGGTCGAGATGATGTGGCTGACCACGCCGAAGCCCGGCAGGATCATGATGTACACTTCAGGGTGACCGAAGAACCAGAACAGGTGCTGGAACAGGATCGGGTCGCCGCCGCCATCGGGCTCGAAGAAGGTGGTGCCGAAATTGCGGTCGGTCAGCAGCATGGTGATCGCGCCGGCAAGGACCGGGAGCGAGAGCAGCAGCAGGAAGGCCGTGACGAGCACCGACCAGACGAACAGCGGCATCTTGTGCAGCGTCATGCCCGGGGCGCGCATGTTGAAGATGGTGGTGATCAGGTTGATCGAACCCAGGATCGAGCTGGCGCCGGCGATGTGCAGCGACAGGATCGCGAAGTCCATGGCCGGGCCGGGCTGGCCGGAGGTCGAGAGCGGCGGGTAGATGGTCCAGCCGCCGCCGGTGCCGTGCATGCCCGAGGGACCCTCGAAGAACAGCGACATGATCAGCAGCGCGAAGGCGAAGGGCAGCAGCCAGAACGCGATATTGTTGATGCGCGGGAAGGCCGTATCCGGGGCGCCGATCATCAGCGGGGCGAAATAGTTGGCAAAGCCGCCCATGGTGGCGGGCATGACCACGAAGAACACCATGATCAGCGCGTGGGCCGTGGTGAACACGTTGAACATGTGCTTGCCGGCATCGAGCGCCAGGTCGCCCTCGAGGCCGTAGACCATGGCAGCGAGGCCATGGAAATACTGGATGCCTGGCTGCATCAGCTCGAGGCGCATGGCGCCCGAGAGCAGCGCACCGATCACGCCCGCTATGAGCGAGAACACCAGGTACATGATCCCGATGTCTTTGTGGTTGGTCGAGTAGACGTAGCGACGCCAGCCGGTGATGTGCCCGTGCGCATGGTCGGCATGCGCGTGGCCATCGTGAGCTTCAAGGGCGTGAGTATCGGCCATTTTTGGAGCGATCCCTTATCTATGCGTCAGCTGAGAGCCGGCAGGGTGGCGTTGGCGTCGTCGATCGAGCCGGCTTCGAAGGCGGCCATCCAGGCGGTGTACTCTTCCTGAGTGACGACACGAATGGCGATCGGCATGAAGGCATGGTCCTTGCCGCACAGCTCGGAGCACTGGCCGTAGTAGATACCGGTTTCGCGGGCGTTGAACCACGTCTCGTTGAGCTTGCCCGGGACGGCGTCGATCTTGACGCCGAAGGAGGGGAGCGCGAAGGCGTGAATGACGCCGATAGGGTCGGCAGTGACCTGCAGGCGCACGGTGGTGTTCACCGGAACGACGAGCTCGTAGTTCACCGCGAGAAGGCGCGGCTGGCCCTTGGCGGCCGCTTCCTCGTCGGTGAGGATGTTGGACGAGAAGGTCTTGCCCTGGTCGACATACTCGTAGTCCCAGTACCACTGCTGGCCGGTTGCCTTGACGGTCATGGCCGGGGCGGGAACTTCGACATCGCCGAACGAGAAGATGTTCGAGCCCAGGTACTTGCGCTGGCCATCGGGGATGGTCAGCTGGTCGGTGAGCACGCCGAAGGACGGAATGGCGATGACGACGAGGATCAGGATGGGGGCGACCGTCCAGATGATCTCGATCAGTGTGTTGTGCGTGGTCTTGGACGGGGTCGGGTTCGACTTGGCGTTGAACCGGACGATGCAGACGACCAGCAGGATCAGCACCAGCAGGGCGATCAGTCCGGCCGTCCAGAGCAGCGGGCCGTCGTGGAAGGCATGGATCGAGTCCATGATCGGGGTGACCGATCGCTGGAGGCCGATCTGGCCGGGCTGGGGATGGCCAGTTTCCTGAGCCAGTGCAGCCATTGGAAGGAGCGCGAGGGCGGCGGCTCCCAGCGAGCCAATCGAACTCAACAGTTTGCCGGTCACCTATAACCCCCTTGGAATCCCGTCTGGTCCGGTTACGCGCGGGTGGGTTGAGGCTGGTCTATGCGGCATAGCAAAACGCCGCCCCGACTCAACCTCGGAGCGCTGTAACTTGGAACGTGTCTAAACCACATCGGTGACGGCAAGGCAATTCGCGGCAGGTAGCAGATCGTGCGTCAAAACGCACCGCGGGTCGATTTTTCGCCCGCCTCACCCTCGCCTTGATTGCCGGGCGTCTATCCCGCCCGAAGCGTCCCCGGCGAGTTGACAGCCAGCCGGGGCTAACCGACTAAGGAGACGCCCTGCCTGCTCGGCAGGGATTCGCAATGCAGAATTCAAGAGTCCCATCGGTGCGGCAATCCCTCATCGTCACCCTGCTCGCAACCCTCGCCCTTTTCGGCCTCGGCTTCGGTCCTGCCGCCGCCCAGGGCGTGGTGAAGGCGCAGTATGGCGACTGGCAGATGAGCTGCGACACCCCGCCGGGCGCCAGCTTCGAGCAGTGCGCACTGATCCAGAACGTCTCGGCCGAGGACCAGGCCAATGTCGGGCTGAGCGTGATCGTGCTGCGCACGGCGGACCGGCAGGCGCGGCTGCTGCGCGTGCTCGCCCCGCTCGGCGTGCTGCTGCCCAACGGACTGGGACTCAATATCGACGGCGCCAATATCGGGCGCGTGGCCTTCGTCCGCTGCCTGCCGAATGGCTGCGTTGCGGAAGTGGTGCTGGACGACGAGCTGATCGGCAAGCTCACTAACGGCAAGAGCGCGATCTTCTTCGTGTTCAAGACTCCCGAGGAAGGCGTCGGCATTCCGGTGTCGCTCAACGGCTTCAAAGACGGCTTCGCGCAGCTCCCCTGACAGGACCCCATGGCGCCTCGACACCGTGTGATGCGACTGAGCGAGACCCATGTGGAACGCATGGCGCTGCTGGTCACCGGCGAGGACGTACGGCCACCGGAGTTCATGGCCAGCGACGCGGACTATGCCGAGTACACGCGGGACATTCTTTCGGGCAGCGACGGCTCCGACCAGGTCTGGGTGTTCGCCTATGGCTCGCTGATCTGGAAGCCGGCCTGCGAATTCGTCGAGATCCGCACGGGCCTGCTGCATGGCTGGCACCGCGCCTTCTGCCTGGGCTGGAACACGCATTTTCGTGGCTCGGAGGCCAATCCTGGGCTGATGCTGGCACTCGACCGTGGTGGCGCGTGCAAGGGCGCGCTCTATCGGCTGCCGCCGGGCAAGGTGGCGGAGAATGTCGAGCTGCTGTGCCGCCGGGAGATGGGCCGCAAACCCTCGGCGTTTCCGCCGCGCTGGGTGACGGTGGCGACCGAACGGGGGCCGGTGCGCGCCTTCACGTTCTGCATGGATCGCAAATCCGGGCGCTATGTCTCGGGGCTGAGCGAAGCCGAGGTGGCGGATGTGCTGGCACGAGCCGTGGGCAGCCGCGGCTCGATGGTCGAGTACCTGTTCAACACTGTGCAGCACCTTGAACAGATGGGGATACACGATCCGCACCTGTGGCGGCTGCAGGAGATGGTGGCGGAGCGGCTGGACGCGGTGGGTTGAGGTCCAGGCATCGCGCCTATGGCCGCCCCCTCCACCGGCTTCGCCGGTCCCCCTCCCCCGCTTCGCAGGGGAGGATAAAAAAAGCCGGACCGGTCTTTCGGGCAGAAAGACTTTGGTCCGGCAGTTCATCAGGAAACAAGGCCGGTGGGTGGACCGGCCCGAAGATGGCACAAGGGTAAGTCGTGCCAGGCGGAGGCTCAGGCCGCGCGGGGTCGCACCCTTACGGATTGAGCCAATGACGTGCGCTCTCGGCGCGGCGCTGGGCCAGCTTGAAGCCGGGGCGCTGGCTGGGCGTGTCGAGCGCTTCGAACAGGTCCTGGCGATTGATGCCGAGGTCGTCGAGGCGATGAAGGTCGTACTCGAGAAGCGACTCGAGGGCGACGCGACGGGCCCGCTGCAGACGGGCTTTGGCGAACCAGTTCACCAAGGCGCTGAGCGGATTCGTAGACGCGGCAGCCATCGACGGCCGCTCGCTGGACAGCAAGTGGACCATGGTCCTTCTCCGATTTGATCTGGCCCGGGCAAGGGGGTTGCCGGGGCGGTGGCAGCGATCGGCGGATCGCCATGGGCGGTGATATGAGCCCTTGCCTTCCATTCGTCCAACAAATAGATTTCATCCCGATCATCAAATTTCGTGATGGAGACGTGCATGACCACTCCTCTCGATCTCGACCAGTTGCAAAGCTTCTGCGCCATTGCGGACTGCGGCAGCTTCACCGAGGCGGCGCGGCGGGTGAACAAGACGCAGTCGGCGGTGTCGATGCAGATCAAGCGGCTCGAGGAACGCCTCGGCCAGCCGCTGCTATCGCGCGATGGCCGCACGGTGGCGCTGACCGAGCATGGCGATGCGCTCTATTCGCGGGCGCGGCGCATGCTGCGCATCAATGCCGAGATCATGGACGTGTTCTCGGATGGCGACCTGAAGGGCTCGATCCGTTTCGGCGTGCCGGACGATTATGCGGTGCGCCTGTTGCCGGTGATCCTGTCGAGCTTCCAGCGTACGCATCCAAAGATCGTGGTCGATGTGCGCTGCCAGCCGTCGGAAGAGCTGCTCGAGGGGATGAAGAAGGGCAAGTACGACCTCGTCGTCTTCACCCAGGGCACCAACCACGAATATGGCGAGCTGTTCCGCACCGAGCGGATGTTCTGGGTCGCGTCGCATGGCGGCCAGGCGCTGGCCACCGAGCCGCTACCGATCGCGGGCGGGCTGCACTGCTGCTGGAAGGACAATGCGATCGAGGTGCTGAACCGCATCGGGCGCGACTATCGCATCGCCTATACGAGCTCGAACGCGATGGCGATCGCGAGCGCGGTGCTGACTGACCTGGCTGTCGGGTTCCTGCCCGAAAGCGCGCTGCAGCCGGGGATGCGGGTGATTGCCGAGGACAAGGACCTGCCGCGCCTGCGCGATGCCGAGATCGCCATCATGCGCGCCAGCCACGCCTATGGCGGCATCTACGATGCGCTGGCGAGCCACATCGTTGCCTCGATGGGCAATCTCGACGGGCAGGACAGCCTGCCGATGGCAGCGGAGTAATTTGGGAGATCACAGCTGAGCTGTGGTCGTTGCTTGACGACTCTGGGCTGGCCGTCGAGAAACCGCGACGCGTACTCGCCAACCCCGAGGTCTTCCGTTGAAACTGATCGTCGTCACGCCTGCCGGGCGCGAGCGTTACCTGCGTTTGCTCAGCCACTATGTGCTGGGCAGTGCGGAGGTGGTGGAATGGCATTTGTGGGACAATTGCCGCAATGAGGCCGACCGGGCCTATCTTCAAACCCTGGCCGACAAGGACCCACGCTGCAAGATCAAGCGGCTGGCGCATGCCAATGGCACGATCCACAATATCGGGGACTTCTTCCAGTTCTGCGATGATCGCGAGGCGATCTACCTGCGGCTGGACGATGACATTGTCTATGTCGAGCCGGACTTCTTCCCGCGCTTCAAGGCACGGATGCTCGAGCAGCGCGGCAAGGCGCTGTGGTACGCGCCGCTGATCGTCAACAATGCGATCTGTAGTTCGCTGATCCAGACTCTGTCGAAGGTGGAGCTCAAGGGCCCGATCACGACACAGGCGTCATGCCCCGACAGCTGGGCGCTCCCCAGTTTCCCCATCGCGATGCACCCGGTGCTGATCGATGCGGTCGAGACGGGGCGGATCGAGGCGTTTCGGGTGCCGGACCGCGAGGTCCGACTCAGTCGCTTCTCGATCAACGCCATCGCCTTTTTCGGCGACGAGATTGTCGACATGGGGGCAGGCTTCCTGCCGCCCGACAGGAACGAGGAAGAGTGGTATTCGGCCTTGCTGCCGATGAAGCTCAACCGGCCCGGCCTGGTGCTAGGTGACCTGCTGGTATCGCATTTCAGCTTCTACACCCAGGAAGCCGAGGTGCTGCGCACGGACATCCTCGAGCGCTACTACCGGTTGGCCGGGGTGGCCTGGGACCAGAACCTGATCCCGCCGCCCAAGGTGGAGCGCAAGGGGCTGCGGCAGTTCGCCTGGCTCTACAAGAGCAAGCAGCGCGCCAAGGCCTGGCCGCAGTACCAGATCCGGTTGCCGGCTCGGGCCTAGGGCTAGATCTCGGCTTCGTCGAAGATGCGGGTGAGGTCGCCGGCCCATTCGCCATTGTACTTGTCGAGCCAGCGCTCGGCCTGGGTCTTGCCCAGGTCCAGCGTCTCGACGAGCGGCTTCAGGTAGATCGTCTCGTCCTCGCCGCCCTTCAAATGCTTACGACGGCGGAGGCCATCGCCGGCGAGATCGACGATCAGGCGGGCGATGTCGGCGACGGTGCCGCCCCGGAAGGGCGTGTGGATGGCGGTGCGCGGGACTTCGTTGCGCAGCGTCTCGCGCTCGGCATCGGTCCAGTCGCCGACGAGGTCCCAGGCGGCATCGAGCGCCTCGTCGTCGTAGAGGAGGCCGGTCCAGATGGCGGCGAGCGCCAGCACGTGGCCGCGATCGCCCATATCGGCGCCGCGCTGCTCGAGGAACTGCTTCAGCCGGACTTCCGGGAACAGGGTCGAGAGATGGTTCTCCCAGTCCTTGATGGTGGGCTTGCTGCCCGGCAGCTGCGGCAGCTTGCCGGCGAGGAAATCGCGGAAGCTCTCGCCCGCGACATTGATGTACTCGCCGTTGCGGATGACAAAATACATCGGAACGTCGAGCGCGTGGTCGGCATAGCGCTCGAAGCCGAAGCCGGCCTCGAAAGCGAAGGGCAGCATGCCGGTGCGGGCGCGATCGGTGTTGAGCCAGATGTGCGAGCGGAAGCTCAGGTAGCCGGAGGGCTTGCCATCGATGAAGGGCGAATTGGCAAAGAGCGCAGTGACGATGGGCTGCAGCGCCAGCGAGACGCGCAGCTTTTTGACCATGTCGGCTTCATCGGAGAAATCGAGGTTCGCCTGCACGGTGGCCGAGCGATACATCATCGAAGTGCCGAGCGTGCCGACCTTCTGCATGTAGGCGGTCATGATGCCGTAGCGCGACTTGGGCATGGCCGGGATGCCGGCGACCGGCCAGAGCGGGGTGGCGCCGAGGCCGAGGAAGTGGATGTTCAGCGGCCCGCCGATGGCGCGGCAATCGGCGAGATGCGCGTCGAGCTCGGCGGCGGCGTCATGGATGGTGAGCTGGGGGGCGCCCGAAAGCTCGAACTGGCCACCGGGTTCGAGCGAGATGCCGCCGACCGCGCCGAGATTGCGCAGGCCAATCGGGTTGCCGCGGTCAAAGAACGGGTGCCAGCCGGTGCGGGCTTCGATGCCCGCCAACAGGGCGTGGACGCCGTCGGTGCCGTCGTAGGGGACGGGGGCGATGGGACCCTTTCGGTAGACGTGCTTTTCGTGCTCGGTGCCGACGCGCCATTCCGACCGGGGTTTTGCGCCGCGGGCCATGACCTCGATCAGGTCGGTCCGCGACTCGATCGGCGGGGCTAGTTCTTCACCGGACATGGATACTCTCTAGGTCGTCGGAAACCCGGTTTTCACCGGCGGCGCGAAAATAGCGACGACCGGGCTGAAAGCAATGGGCTTTATCGCCAATCGCCGATGATGGCCTGAACCACCGCCAGAGCGGCGACGCCGGCCGTGTCGGCGCGCAGGATGCGCGGCCCGAGGCTGATCGGGATGACGAAGGACTGCGCGAGGAGCAGCGCGCGCTCGTCGTCGGAGAAGCCGCCCTCGGGGCCGATCAGGATGCCGACCGGCAGGCCGTCGATGTCGCGCAGCTGGCGCTCGGGCGAATGTGCGGGGGCGCTCTCGTCGCAGAAGATCAGGCGGCGGAGGCCTTGCTGCTGCTGCCAGTGGGCTAGGAGATCGGTGAGCGAGACCTCGTCGGCGACGACGGGAACGCTGAGCACTTCGCACTGCTCGGCGGCTTCGATCACGTTGGCGACGAGTTTTTCGCTCTTGAGCCGGCTGACCTGGGTATAGCGGGTGATGACGGGCTGGATCACCCCTGCTCCCATCTCGGTCGCCTTCTGGACGAGATAGTCGAGCCGGGCGGTCTTGAGCGGGGCGAAGCCGAACCAGAGGTCGGGCTTTTCAGTCTGGTGCTGGGTCTGGACGACGATCTCGAGGGTGGCGCCCTTGCGGTGATCGCTGGCGATGCGGGCCATCCAGGCGCCGTCGATGCCGTTGAAGACGACCAGCGCGTCGGCGGCCTTCATGCGCAATACGGTGAGGAGATAATTGGTGTGATCGCGACCCAGCTCGATCGTGCCGCCGGTCATGAGCGGCGCCTCGATGTAGAGGCGTGGCAGGGTCTTGTGCGATCTGGGCATCGTGGTACGCGTGACGCTGAGTGGCGGGACGGCCATTTGTTCATAGGCGAGGCCCCATGCAAACCCCCGACAAAAGTGCAGGCCGGGTCGCAGATGCACAGCGTGGCAACTGGGTCGACCGGTACTTTCCGGCCTGGCTGAAGCCCTATGGACGGCTGGCGCGCTGGGACCGCCCTACTCCGCTGCTACTGCTGTTTTGGCCCTGCGCGTTCGGGCTGGCGCTGGCGACCGTGGCCTTTCCTGAGCGAGGTTATGACCTCGGCGCGTTCCTGCTGTTCCTGTTCGGCTCGGCGGTGATGCGTGGGGCGGGCTGCACGCTCAACGATATCGTCGATGCCGATATCGACATGAAAGTGGCGCGCACACGCTCGCGGCCGATCCCGTCGGGGCAGGTGAGCAAGCGCGAGGCGGCGTTGTTTCTCGGCATCCAGCTGCTGGTCGGGCTGGTGGTGCTGGTGCAGTTCAACTGGACGACCGTGCTGCTCGGCGTGGCGTCGCTGGTGCTGGTGGCGATCTATCCGTTCATGAAGCGGGTGACGTGGTGGCCCCAGCTGTTCCTGGGGCTGGCGTTCAACTGGGGCGCGCTGCTCGGCTGGAGCTCGCAGACCGGATCGCTGGCCCTGCCGCCGCTGCTGCTCTACGCGGGCTCGATCCTGTGGACCATCGGCTACGACACGATCTACGCCATGCAGGATATCGAGGACGACGCGCTGATCGGGGTAAAGTCCACAGCCCGGCTGTTCGGCCGGCGGGCCCGGATGATCGTCGCGCTGTTCTACGCCGCGACTGTGGCGCTGTGGGTCTGGGCCGGGCTCGCGGCGGGTGCTGGCGGGGTGTTCATGGTCTTGATGCTGGTGCCGGCTGGGCTGTTCGCCTGGCAGGTGAGGACGCTCAATCCGCATGACGCCACCAATGCGATGGTGCGGTTCCGCTCCAACCACTGGGTGGGCGTGGCGCTGACGCTGGCGCTGGTGATCGACTGGCTGGCCTAGGGCGCGATAAGCCGGTTGCTTGAGGGTCGCTCGTCGCTTCGCTCCGAGCGCGCAGGCTCCGCCTGCGGGACCCCTCATCCGGCGCTGCGCGCCACCTTCTCCCTCAAGGGGAGAAGGGAGGGGGCCAGGGAAGCTTCAAAACGAAAAGGACCGACCCCGGTGGGATCGGTCCGCTCGTAAGTTTGGAGGTCGCTACG
>JAESFU010000191.1_pt1 | contig 74644 bp, 58 predicted proteins | sample 9269461 | NCBI WGS metagenome assembly JAESFU01 (sample SAMN14502556, study PRJNA617107) | algae metagenome | isolation source: Stenomitos rutilans HA7619-LM2 and co-occurring heterotrophs from cave walls | place: USA: Waikapalae cave, Hawaii | collected 2009-07-28
CCCGGCTCTTGAGCCTAATCAGAGTCGGGCCAGCGGCACGGCACTACAGTAAGGCGTCGAACAAAATTTCGGCGGGGTGTTGTGCTTTGCGACCCGTGCCATCTTTAATCTGGTGGCGGCAACTGGTTCCGGCGGCTGAAATAATAGCGTCTTCGGCTTTGCGAACGGCGGGGAAGAGCACTAACTCTCCAATTTGCATCGACAGGTCGTAATGCTCAGCTTCATACCCAAACGAACCCGCCATGCCGCAACAACCCGACGGGATTAATTGCACGGTATAGTTTTTGGGCAGCGACAGCACTTTTTTGACCGGAATCATGGACGAGAGGGCTTTCTGATGGCAGTGCCCGTGTATTTTCACGGCACGCGCTTCGGTCGTAAACAGGCTACGGTCAATGCGTCCGGCATCAGCTTCGCGGGCGAGCCATTCTTCAAACAGAAACACATTTTTGGCAATGCGCTGGGCATCGGCTTTTAACTCAACCGGAACTAAGTCAGGATATTCATCACGAAAGGTTAAAATTGCCGACGGCTCTAAGCCAATCAATGGGGTTTCGGCGGTAACAAGGTCTTTAAGCAGCGTTACGTTTCGGATGGCAAGCTGCTGTGCATCACTCACTAATCCTTTTGATAAATAAGTACGGCCGCTTTCAACGTGTTCGGGAATGGTAACGGCATACCCCAATCGTTCCAGCAACTGAATCGCTTTCTGGCCAACTTCGACGTCGTTGTAATTGGTGAATTCATCGCAGAAAAGCATAGGGCGTTGGGCTTGGGGTATGGAGCTATTGCTCGCCACCTTTCGCGCTCTGTGCTCTGTCCATTTCCGTAATGTCACCCTTGCCAGTTCGGGCATGGTACGATTGGGATGGAAACCAACCAGTTTGTTAGCCATCTGACGTAGGGCCGAGGAGCCGTAAATACCATTATAAGCCCAGGGGGCTATACTGGCCAGCGACATCAGTTTCGTAAAATTTCCGACTAATCGCGCTCGCAATGGAATGCCGGTCTTTTGGTATTTCTGCTGAAGAAATTCGGCCTTCATGCGGGTCATGTCGACACTCGATGGACACTCGGCTTTGCAACCTTTGCACGACAGGCATAAATCCAGCACATCCTGAACCGCTTCGTAATCGTGGTCGGCGGGTTTTTGGGTGTTGCTGTAAAAATGTCGAAGAATATTGGCCCGCGCTCGCGTGGTGTCGCGTTCGCGTCGGGTAGCCATGTAACTGGGGCACATCGTTCCGCCGGAGATTTCGGTTTTGCGGCAATCGCCGGAGCCAGAGCATTTTTCGGCCAGTTCGAGCAAGCCCCCATCTTTCGAGAAATCGAATACCGTTTTGGGTTGAGGAATCAACACGTCGGCTTCTGAGCGCAGTGACTCGTTCATGGGCGGTGTATCGACTACCTTGCCCGGATTAAACGTATTGTGCGGGTCCCAAAGGGCTTTGACTTCCTTGCAAAGCTGGTAATTTTCGGGACCGAGCATAAAGGCAATACACTCACCCCGCAGTCGTCCGTCGCCGTGTTCGCCGGAGAGCGAACCGCCGTATTTTTTGACCAACTGCGCCGTGTCCATCAGCAATGCCCGGAAGTTGGTTCGCCCTGCCGACGATTTGAGGTTGATGAGCGGCAGAGCGTGAATTTCACCGGCTCCGGCATGGGCCGAGTACTCTAATTTCAGGCCGTGATTTTCCCAGGCCATCCGGTCGAGTTCGTCGATGTAGTCGGGCAGGTCGTGAACATCAACGGCGGTATCTTCAATCACATTGGCCGGTTTTTCGTCGCCGGGAATGTTATACATGATGCTCAGACCCGCTTTTCTGAGCGCCCACGGCTTTTTCGTTTCTTCGTCGAACAGCGTGGGGTAGGCATAACCTAAGTTCTTCGCTTTCAGGTCGGCGACAAACTTCGCTGCCTTATGCTCTACGCCCTTAACGGTTTCGTCAAAAAATTCCACCATCAGAATCGCCTTTGGGTCACCCTCTACAAACGTGCGATTTTTGGCCTGCTCGATATTGGTTTTGGTCAGTTCGAGAATGTAATCATCGACCAGTTCCGACGCCGAACAGCTATGCGCCAGCGCGACCAGATTTGCTTCGAGCGATTGCCGGATGGTGGTGAAATGGGCGCACACTAACGCCGTTTCTTTCGGTGGAAGCGGGAGCAGGTTTAGTTTGGCTTCGGTAATGAAACAAAGCGTGCCTTCGGAGCCAGCGATAAGGTTGGCGAAGTTGAAACTCACCCCACCCCCGGCCCCTTCCCAAAAGTCTACCAGCGCATCCAGCGCATACCCCGTATTCCTCCGGGTAACGGTTGGTTTGGGATAACCGTCGCGGATGTGCTGCCGAACGTCAGGTTTAGAAAGCCAGTCGCGAAACTGCACGTACAAACGCTGTTCAAGTGGACTTACGACGTTTTCGCCCCGGCATTTAGCATCGAACTCTTCCTGCGTCAGTGGGCCGAACGTTACCTCGGCACCGTCGCTTAAAACGGTTCTGACTTCGAGGAGATGGTCGCGGGTGGTGCCCCAGATAATGGAGTGCAGGCCGCAGGAATTGTTGCCAATCATGCCGCCAATCATGGCCCGGCTGGCGGTGCTGGTTTCGGGACCGAACAGCAACCCGTGCGGTTTCAGAAAAGCGTTCAAATCGTCGCGGATAACGCCCGGCTGCACCCGCACCCACCGCTCACCTGGGTTCACTTCCTGAATTGTACCAAAGTATTTGGAAATATCGACCACAATGCCGCTGCCGACAACCTGCCCGGCCAGCGAGGTGCCAGCCGCACGGGGAATCAGCCCCAAGTCATATTGCTGGGCAAACCGCAGGAGTTTCTTGATGTCGGCGGTGGACTTAGGTAGGGCAACCGCAATGGGCATTTCCTGATACACTGACGCGTCCGTTGCGTAGAGTACTCGTTGGGCGGTATGCTCGGGTGAGTCATCAAAATAAAGGTCGCCTTCGAACGAAGGCAGCAGATTGGCGAAGGGCGGTTTTTGAGCAAGACGAAACATAGCGGCTACGTATCAAACGACCCGTAAAGATACGAAAACCGGAAGCAGATTATGGAATCAAGTAGTGTAAGGCATCAATCGACTAAAACCCTGATGGCCATGAAATCCCGACGAACGTACATGCCGATACGCATTGATTTTACGCCCTTTGTTAGCGTCGCGTTATTGCTGATAGTATTTTTTGTGTGGATGAAGAGGGTGGAACGGCCTAACCGGATGAGTATTGAATTGCCGGATGATAATAGATGTTACGAAAGCTTTTCAACTGCTGATGCCAGCTTATTTTTGCTTGCAAATAATCGGATTGGCTTTCTTACCTATCGCCCAGATGGGTTGGGGGCAGAATTTATAGAAACGGATTATTCTACAAATGGTCTTAGAAAACAACTTCTGCAACTTATGCCGAATAAGCGTTCAATAATCTTGATTTCTCCTACACCTCAGTCGATCTTTAAAAATTTAGTAGATGTAATTGACGAACGCCCGCTTCAGTAACCTATCAGTAAGGTGCATGTTAATCGTCATAATGTCCTCGTAATGAATGGACGATAATATCGGTATCAGTTACTTCATACAGTAGCCGATGTTCGTCAGTAATCCGGCGCGACCAAAGTCCGGTTTTGGTTGCTTTAAGAGGTTCTGGTTTGCCGATGCCTTCAAAGGGTGTCCGGCAACACTCTTCGAGAATACGAAAAATACGTTTTAGTGTTTTTGGCTCAAAAGCAGCCTATTCTGACAGATGTTCAAGGGCTTCGGGCTGTACACGCGTCGTCCTCATTTAGTCGCCATAAATTTCTTCACTTCAGCCATAACGTCAATTGGCTCGTTACGATCCAGTGCATCAGCAATGCGGGCAATATCGTCGTAAGGAAGCGCGTAATCGTGGTCGGCAGCTTCATTGCGGGCAATTAACTCGTCGGCTGTTTCTTCGGGTTTAACGATAACCTGAATCCGGCGATTGCCATAATAGGCTTTAATACTATCTAATAAATTAGTTCCGGCTTTATCCGCATCAATATGAAATATGAGGGGATCCATACGTTGCTTTTTTTACCAAAGATAACAGAATAATATGGCTGTTCATATTTCTCTGGCTTACCCCCGGTCGAGCGCCCGTTTCAATAACCCGCCAATGAAACTGCCTACGAACGTCAGAATCATGGATCCGTAGAGACCGAAATTCTCAATGTCGCGGTCGGCGGGGCCGTCGGGTGTCGGAACGAAAATGACATAGCCAAGCCATATTGTAACAGCCTGCACAATGGCCAAAAACCAGCCTTTGCGTGATTCCAGAAAGCCCAGCCCGGTGGCTAAGGCGGTTGCCACGAAGTAAGGCAAATGAATGGCGGGCGTAATTTTAATGCAAAACAGAATAATAACGCTGCTGAGGAGCGTTAGACCGAGATTGGTAATGAGCCGACGGTCGAAGAAAGAAGTATTCATGTATGATGTAAGATATAGGATGTATGATATACTGCGTTCACGGCATCTATAGCATACATCCTATATCTTACATCATACACCCCTCATTGGTTCACATACACGCTGCCGCTGCTGGCCGAAAGCGTAACGGGAATGCCACCGCCGTTCAGGGTGCCCCGGATTCGGTCTTTTTCGGTGTCGCCACTGAAGTTGCTCAGGGGGATTTTGATATGGTTACCGCTGAGATTCAGGCTGATGCCTTTGTCGAGAGGCATTTTCACGCGCACGTTGCCCGCGCTGGTTGTCAGCCGGATGGGGCCGGTTAGTTTGGTAATGCTCACATCAACACCACCCGCGCTGGTGTTGGCGTCGATGCTCCCGGCTACGTTGGCCAACCGCACCGAGCCGCCCGATGTGCTGGCTTTCAGATCGCCTTCGATATCGTCGCCGTTCACGCTACCGCCACTGGTCTGGGCGTCAATCGTGCCTTTTAGGTCGGTGAGCCGAATACTGCCGCCCGACGTGTGCAGGCGCATGGTACCTTCCGATGATTTGGCTTCAATGGACCCGCCCGATGTTTGGAGGTCAATGTTCTTCCGGCATTTGTCGAGGTGAATGCTGCCGCCTGATGTTTGCCCGTTAATGTCGCCCTCAATGTCGCTCATGTGCAGGCTGCCACCACTGGTGCGGAACCGTTGTGGACCGCTTAGGGTGGCGAGGTGAATGGAGCCACCCGATGTGCGAAGGTCGGTCGAAACGTTGCGGGGCGTATAGAATTTGAAGCCGATGCTAAGCGAGCGTTTCCAGTCGCGGTCGTTATTCCGGCGTTTGGCGGTGGCCACAATTGTGCTGCCCTGCTGTTCAATGACGATGTCGTAGTCTTTCAACCGTTCGTCAATTTCGGCTTTATCGAGTTTGTTGAGACCGTTCCAGTTATTAGGCCGGACATACATTTCTACTTTAGCGTTCATGTCGGTGCCGCCTTCAACCGTCAGGCTACCACCGGAGGTTTCGGCCCGCACGGCGTTAATTTTTCCCGAGAAGGTTTTGGTCTGATAGGGGGTCGGTCCGTCGTCACGGTCGCGGTCGTCGTTACGATTGTCGGCAAGAGTTGTCAATGAGAAAGCGGCTACGCCGAGTAGAGTCAGGAAGAAGTGGTTGCGTTTCATAAAGATTATTTTGTTTATGCGTCAAAGATGCTGTTCGGTTAGGGAAGGTTGCACGACGCTATCGATTAGCGGTAGCTTTTCCTTCAGATACCTATCGGCAAGGGGTATGCCAGATTATTAAAAATCTGATAATCAACAAATTAAAGTTTGTTTAGGTAGGCGTTTGTGTCCGTCAGCGGACAAGCGTCGTTCACTGACGGACATTTCCAATAGACATCAATTTTTCCAGAAAGGCCGTTTGCGTGTCGGTTTCGTCACCGAATCGTAACCTCTACCCGGCGGTTCTTACTCCGTTCGGTTTCGGTGGAATTATCGCCGATAGGGCGGGTACCACCGTAGCCTTTGGTCGTAATCCGGTCGTCGGCAATGCCGTGGCGAATTAAATAATTAGCCACCACTTTGGCGCGATTTTCCGATAGCGCCAGGTTGAGCCGTGGGTCGCCCACGTTATCGGTGTGACCTGCCACGTCGATATGCCATTGGGGGTTAGTTGCCATAGCCTGCACGACGTTATCCAATTCCGCCGACGATTCGGGCAGCAGGACGTAACTGCTTTGCTCGAACTGCACATTCCGCAGTACAAACGTTTTGCCCCGTGTGAGTTCAGGCTTTGAGTCAACAGGGGGCATTGGAGTTGGTTTGGCAGACGGTACTGATGAGGTCGTATTGCTGGCGGTTTTTGTCGGTGGCGGGTTAAGAACGGGTTTGGGTTCTGCAGGTACTGGACGTTTTGGAGCGAGGGCTTTGGGAGGCCTTGAGGTGGCTATGGCGGGTGTGGTGGAAACGGGCTTTTTCGGTACCGCGACGAGCGGACTTTTTTGGAAGAAATACTGTGCAGTGATGGGTTCACCAGGCGTAGTGAATCGGTCCAGGATCAGTCGTTTCCGGTCGGGACGTTGCCAGTAGAGAAAAATTTCTCCCTCCAGCATATCGTTAAAAAAATCGACCCGCAAATCATAATATTGCCCTGCTTTCAGCACGATATTGCCCGTAAAGCTTTTGGAGTCATTTAATTGCCACGAATCCATCACCTTCTGGTTGCCCACCCAAATTCGGATACCATCATCGACCTTAGCATAGAAATAGTATTCACCGGTGGCCGGTGCCAGTAGTTTACCTGTCCAGCGAACGGAGTAATAGGAGTGGGGCAAACCGGGCGCGGGGCTGCGATCCAGCCAATTAAAACTAATGGCGGGGTCGACGCGGGTGACTACCTTCCGCTCGAAGTTTGTGCCGACATAATAGTCCCCTTTCAGGCCCGGTTGCGCCTGTGCTGCCCCGAACAGAAACCACAATACCAGTCCGCTAATTGTTCGGGGCGTTTTCATCTCTTAGCCTTTACGGTAAAGATGACAGATTTGCCGAACAGATGCGTTCAGATTTGTATAGAAGGACGAAAAGTAGGATAATGTAACGCAGACGTATACTCGTAATGAACGAGCGTAGATTTCTACACGACTATCTGGCCATCAGTATGTTTCGTTGCTTGACTAAGTCTTCCCGTTTAACAAACGTGATGGGCACAAAATCGTCGTTAGGGGAGCCAATGTAATAGAGTGTCCAATCCTGGTCATACTCGGCCAGTAGCTGCCGGATGCACTCGACCCGGTCGAAGGTAGGTACCCGGCAATCGCTCCAGTAGAATAGTTCGACGCGGTAGTGGAGCGCCTGTTTCTGACCGTTGATGGTTACGTCGATTTCAATGTCCTGCTTACCGGGCAGTGACGAGATGGGAATGGCGATGTATGACATAGACGTACAGCAGATTATTGATTCCCGGTCCTGATACCGAAGCTCCGTTCGGTTTCTTTGATGATGGCCTGCTTTTCCCGCTCCGATTTGCCGACTACGTTAGCCGTCCGTTCAATAACTAATTCCTCGCCATCTTTCTGAAACGTGTATTGCATCCAGAGCCGCCCGTTTTCTTTGTCTTCACGAACCAGAACCGATGAGGGCGCTACGTCGCTGGGCGAAAACGATGAGGTCGTGCTGGCCTGCGCCGACTCAATTACGTTATCATCTGAATTCCAAACCGAAACGCTGTGTTCGCTATGCAACTTTTTCTTTGCCTGAGCTTCGTGTTTCCGCTCAATGATGTTGTTGTCACATTGCTCAATGGCCACCTGATCCAGCGAGTCGATGATTCGGTTTTCTAACGCTTTTACGGCCTTAGCCTCCATGTCAGTCACATCAAATGAGCGGCTGTAATGAACGGAACGGCCTGACTCCTCAATAACAACCCGAATACGTAACTGCCGACCATCGGTCGTAATGTGTTTACTCGACGACCGTTGTGCTACCGCGCCAAAGCTAATCGAAAGCAGGAACAGGGTAAATAGCGTTTTCATAAATCGGCAGAAATAATACGTGGATTAAATTGAGTAAAATTACTCCCTCTATCATCATGCCAAGTGTGCAAAAATCTGATTATCAGGTGTTTTTATTGGTTTCTGAATAGAAAATGTCCGCTATCGGACAGATTTTGTACGACAGCGGACAGGGTTCAGACACTACTCACTCCGCAGACTTTTTATTGGATTCACCAACGCTGCTTTGACGCTCTGAAAACTTACGGTTACCAGAGCAATACCTACGGCCAGCAGACCCGCCAGTGGGAAGACCCACCAGGCAATATCAATTTTATAAGCAAAATCCTGTAGCCATTGGCTGGCTGCATACCAGGCAAGAGGGGCAGCAATGACGATAGCGATCAGCACCAGTTTCAGAAAGTCCTTCGATAGCAGGGCTACGATGCTGTGCACCGACGCGCCCAGTACTTTCCGAATGCCAATTTCTTTCGTGCGCTGAGTAATCGTGTACGACGACAGGCCGAACAATCCCAGCGACGCAATCAGCACGGCGAGCAACGAGAAGAAACTGGTGATTTTACCGAAAATCTGGTCGTCTTTATATTGCCGGTTAAACTGCTCATCCATAAAGAAATAAGCGAACGTATTGCCCGGGAAAAACGTCTGGTATTTTTGCTTAATCAGGGCAATAGTCCGGTTCAGGTCCGATGTAGTTGTTTTGAAAGAATAGTAACCGCCGTTGGCGTAGAAAGGCAGGAAAATAACGGGCTCAATCGGGTGGTGTAACGACTGCTGGTGAAAATCGCTGACCACGCCGACAATCTCCCAAGCCCGGCCAAACAGCTTAACTTTCTGACCCACTGCCGAGGTTGCATCAGTAAAGCCGAGCAACGTTGCCGCCGAGCGGTTAATGATGGCATTGGTAACTTTATTCGGATTGGGATTTGGATCGGTCACGCGGAAATCACGCCCGGCCAGCCGTTGAATGCCATAGGTACTGAAAAAGTCAAAATCGACGCCCATTCGGCTGAGCGTTACGCCTTTCTCTTCGTTGGAGCCAATGCGCTTAATGTTGAACGAGCGCGGCAACCGGTCGCCGAAAAGGTTGATGGAAGCTGAGGCTGCTTTGATGGCCGGGTATTGTTTCAGTTCGGTTTTGAAGGTATTAATACGGTCAATGGAGGTGGAGTCAAAGCGCGTCAGGTCGGGGCCGGGAATAACCAGCATCTGCTCCATGTTGAAGCCGAGGTTTTCCTGCCGCATGTAGTCGATTTGTCGAAACACAATAAATGTTCCGACAATCAGCGCTATCGAGGCCGTATACTGAAATACTACCAGCGACTTTCGGACCCAGATGCCCGTTACCGAGCGTTTAAAGCTGCCTTTCAGGACACTGATTGGCTGGAATGATGAAATAGCGAAAGCCGGGTAAAAGCCCGATAGCAGCATTCCCAACGCAAAGATGACCGACAGCCCGATAACCATCCAACTCCCGCCATATCCACTGCCCGTGAGTAGCGACAGCGACAGGGGGCGACCAATCATCTCATTTAGAAGCGGTTGCAGCGTCAGCGTTACCATTAGCGCCAGGGTGAAACCGACCAGATTCAGCAGGATTGATTCTGACAAAAATTGCCGGATGAGCTGCCCTGTCGTAGCCCCCGCTACTTTCCGAACGCCCACTTCTTTGGCCCGCTCCAGCGACCGGGCTGTGGCCAGATTAATGTAATTGACCCAGGCAATGAGCAGAATAAATGCCGCAATAACGAGCATGGTCCAGACGGCCTTCCCGTTATTGACCATCCCGATTTCATACTCATAATCGGAATATAAATGAGCGCGGCTCAAGTGCTGAAGGTAAAACTTCTCGATGCTACCCGATACCTGATCGCCTTTGAAATAGCGGTCGCTGAACGCCGGAAATTTGCCTTCCAGTCCGGCGGCATCCCCGCCTGGTCTGAGCTTCAGGTAGTGCCACATATCGGAACCATCCCAACTGGTTTTCACCCACTCGCCCCAAGTCCTGACCAGCGTTTCGTAGGAAATCAGGGCACCAAATTGCAGATGCGACGCAGCCGGAACGTCTTTGATAATTCCTGTAATCTGAAAAGGAACGGTGTCCCGATCCATCAGTAAAGTTTTACCAATGAGTTTAGCGTAATCGGTCGGCTGAATGCCAAAAATGCGCTGGGCATTACTTTCTGTGAGAATCAGGCTGTTCGGCGCTTTCATGGCCGTCTGCGGATCGCCCACCACCATCGGAAAGTTGAAAAACGTCAGGAAATGGCCATCAACGAACAAACTATTCTCTTCAGGGTAAATGGCCTTGCCCCAACGTAGTTTGACGCGCCCACCCCCCACAATGGTTGTATAGGCCTCAATCTCGTCATAATCGGTTGCCATCGTTTTGCCGATGAGCGGATACGTAATGGTGCCGTGCTGAACGAGTTTCCCTTTCTGGAAACGGTCGTTGGTGACACGGTAGATCCGGTCAAGGTTGGGCTGAAACTGGTCGAAACTCAGTTCAAAACTGACGTATTCCAGAATCATCAGGCAGGCCGCAATCCCAACGGCGAGACCGAGCAGGTTAACGGCCGAAAAAACCTTGTTTTTCCACAGGTTGCGAACGGCAATTTTGAGGTAGTTGGTTAGCATGGGGCAGAGGGGAAAGCTTATCGAACCAGTTTAATTATACGACCTTCGTCGTCGGTACTGACTGTCAAAAAGGGTTTGCTCTGTAGCCGTCCTCCTCGCATCACGAGGTCAACCTGCTCATTGGTTGCTACATAGACAGCCGTTCCGACCAGATATTGTTTCTGCCGATTGGCATATGGCGCTAAGGTGAAGCCATTGGTCTCGTTACCGTCTTCGCCTGGAGTGTATGAAATCAGTGTTATCTGGCGTGGCAATGGACTGTCATTTTGGAATCGAATATTGACCAGTTTCTGTGCAGACCTGGCCACTGCCACCTGACTTGTTGCCGCCGATGGCACCTGCTCAGCTACATTGATGACCTTAGCAAACGCCTGTCTGACCTCATTGACCTGTTGGGCGTTAATACGAACAGTGGCGTTTGCCTGCGTGACCACACTGGCCGTTTGCGCCTTTAGCTTGTCTGCATTGATCATGCCATTCGCCGAGCAAACGATGCTTATCTCGTTCACCTTGCCGTTGAGGGTAACGTTGCCATTGGCTTCATTGATGAGTGCAAACGAATCGCCCCGTAAACCATTCACCGTCACGTCGCTGTTGGAGCCGTGTTTGAATCGTTTTAAGATCGGCGTTGTGATCTTGACGTTAACGTTGTCTTTACTGATCCAGAACGGCTTATCCTGCCGGTCACGAAAGGCCAGTTTCAATAGCCCGTCTTCGGCTTCAACCCACAGCAGCGAACGTAGATTGTCGTCAATGTCGATAGTAACTGCCGATTCGGTCCCGCCAACTTCTACAGTAATTGTGGCCGGAAACTGCCGGGTTTCAATAGATTCAAACCGTCCGACCGTGGGTACTACATGCACAAGTCGGCCGCTGCCGCGTAGTTCAGTGCTGGCATTGTACTTATCAGTTTGGGCATTAACACCAATGGATAATAAACCGGTTAGTATAACCAATAATCGTTTCATAAACTGCTTATTTCTACTGGTTAAAGACATTGTGTAGTATGTTTTCCGAATGCTGATAATTGGTCAACTTCTGCGCCGGTAAACCCGCTAAACGCGAACTCACTCGCTCCGTAAACTCTTCACTGGATTCATTAACGCGGCTTTTACACTCTGAAAACTGACCGTTAGCAGGGCAATGACGACTGCCAACAAACCCGCCAGGGCAAACACTCCCCACGCAATGTCGATTTTGTAGGCAAAATTTTGCAGCCATCGATTCATCACAAAATAGCCTACGGGGAAGGCGACCAGACAGGCAATCAGCACCAGTTTGATAAAGTCTTTGGAGAGAAGCGTCATCACGCTGATAACCGACGCACCCAGTACTTTTCGGATGCCGATTTCTTTCACCCGTTGCTCGGTGGCGAAGGCCGTAAGGCCATACAGCCCCAAACAGGCGATTAGCACTGATAGAATTGAGAAATAAAAGAAAATCGTGGAAAAACGCGCTTCGGCCTGATACTGCTCACCGAGTTTTTTATCCACAAAATCATAGTCCAGATGGGCGGTTGGGAAGTGCTTTTTCCACTGCGACTCGATATGGGCAATAGCTGCCTGCGGCTGATGCATGTCAATCTTCAGAATGATTCGCGAAAAGCCAAAGTCCCGAAGCACCATCGCCAGCGGTTCAACCGGATGTTGTAATGAATTGAAATGAAAGTCGTTGACAACGCCTACTACAGTTCCGCGCCTGCCGCTCATCGAAAATGGTTTGCCGATGGCCTTTTCAGGATTTTGCCAGCCAAACGCTTTCACGGCGGCCTCGTTGACGATAAAATTCTGGGTTGAATCGGTGGGTGCATCGGTAGGGAAGGTTTTCGCGAAGTTCCGACCCGCCACCAACTTCATCCCCATAGTAGCCATGTAATCATAATCGACCCGTAGGCGATAGATGCTGGTCTGTATTTTTTTACCCTGACTGTCAACTGTTTCGATGCCATTATTGCCCATGCCACCCACCAGAATACTGTTACTGGTCGTCATGTTTTTAATGGCCGGACTCTTCAATAAATCATCTTTGAACGGCTCTATCTTCCGCTGTACATCGATATCGCCGTTCACTTTCAGGTTCAGAAGGGTTTCTTTATTATAGCCTAAGTTTTTGGTCTGAATAAACGCCATTTGCGACCGGATCACCAGGATACCTACCAAGAGGATAATCGTAATGCTGAACTGTAAAACAACTAAGGATTGACGAAGCCAGAAACCTCTCCCTGATGTTGAAAAGGAGCCCTTCAATACGGCGGTTGGCTGATACGATGAAATAAAGAAGGCAGGGTAAACGCCAGATACCAAACCAACTATAACGGAAATGCCTGCCATAAAAGTGATGAGCGCCGGAGAGTCGAAAACGGAAAGGTCTTTATCTGTGATTTGCTGAAAAATGGCCTGAAATAAGTAACACATTACTAACGACACACCTAACGCACCCACTGCCAGCAAAATGGATTCGAGCCAATACTGCCCAATCAATTGCCCTTTCATAGCTCCCATCACTTTCTTGACACCCACTTCTTTGGCGCGTTTCACGGAGCGAGCTGTCGCCAGATTCATGTAGTTGATGATGGCGAGGAATAGAATAAACAAGCCAATGGTGCCGAAAATGTAAAGGTTAATCAAACTACTCGTGGGGTAGATTTCGTAGCGAACGTTTGATTTCAAATGAATGTCCGTGAGTGGCATGAGTTTGTATTCAGCCGTGCGTTTGTTAACGCCGTAACGTCGGCTGATGGGCAATATGTGCCGGTCGTAGAACTGGGGTAGTTTGGCTTCAAATGCCTTATAGTCAACTCCTTTTTTTAGTAGGATATAGGTGTAATAACTATTGTTTCCCCAAGCATCGTCTGTCGCTAATTCGGCTCGGTTATGGGCAATGAGGGTTTCAAATGAGACTAAGAAGTTAAACGTAAAATGCGCGTTTTTGGGTGCATCGGGCATGATTCCCGTAATTCGGTACGGTACGCCCTTACCCGTCGAGTCGTGCAGCATAATGACCAAACTCTGCCCGATTGGATTTTCGTTACCGAAATACTTCTTCGCCGTGCTTTCGGTCAGGATAATGCTAAACGGATCGTTGAGCGCCGTTTTCGGATCGCCGACGGTCATTTTGTAACTGAACGTATCGAAAAACGAAGGGTCGGTAAGCAGGATGCCATCTTCCACAAACATCTGATTCCCCCGTTTTACAACCGCATCGTTCAGGTCGAAGCGAACGAACTGCTCCACTTCGGGGTAATCGTTTTTGAGAGCAGGCCCCAGCGGCACTGCTGAAACCGCGTGTTCGAAACTTTCGGAATCGCCAATGATTTTACTGGCTACCCGGTAGATCCGGTCGGCTTTTTCGTTGAAGCGGTCGTAGCTCCACTCGTCGTTAATCCAAAGCGCAATAAACGCAAAGCAGGTTAACCCAACCGACAACCCGATTAGGTTCAGTGCGGAATAGAGCTTATTCTTCGTCAGATTCCGCCAGGCGATTTTGAGGTAGTTGGTTAGCATGTTAGTAGAGCCGAAGCTCCAGCTTCGGATAAGTAGTTTCGACTACCGAAGCTGGAGCTTCGGCTCTACATCATTCGCTCCGCAAACTCTTCACCGGATTCATCAAGGCTGCTTTTACACTCTGAAAACTCACTGTCAATAGGGCAATTCCTACCGCCAGCAGACCGGCCAGCGCAAACATCCACCACTCAATGGCTACTTTATATTCGATGTCTTTCAGCCAGTTGCTCATGACGTACCAGGCAATGGGCGAGGCAATGACGAGGGCGATGGCTACCAATTTCACAAAGTCCATTGAGAACAGGCTGAAGATGTGCGCCGTTGATGCACCCATCACTTTCCGAATGCCTACTTCCTTCGTGCGCGACTCGGCCATAAACGCCACTACGCCATACAAACCCAGACAGCCGATGAAAATGGCGATGCCCGCCAACAGCCGAAACAGCGCAAATTGCCGCTCTTCGGTCCGGTAGAAATCGTTAATGGCGTCGTCTACGAACTCGTATTTGAACACAAAATCGGGGTAGTTTGTCGTCCAGGCCGATTCGACGATTTTAAGTAGTCGACTGATGGCATCGGCGTTGGTATACTGCGGAGACAGTTTGATATTTAGACGGCGGTAGGCTTCCCGAAACGTAGTAAGGACGCAGGCATCCGTGCGCTGGTGAAGCGAGAACGTATTGAAATCCTTTACCACACCCACAATCGGCGTTTTGATTTTACTGCCGTTAAAACCAGACAGGAACTGACCCACAATCTGGTTGGGGTCGTGAATGCCCATCTTCTTCACGAACGATTCGTTAACGACAACCTCCCGGATGCTATCGGCGGGTTGATAAATCCGGCCAGCTACCAACTCCAGGCCATACGTGCGAAAATAGGCGGTATCCGCTGGGCGCATCACCACCGAAAAATTGGCCTCTCTGTCGGCATTACCATAGCGGAAACTCGTCCACCAGTTCCCCTGCGACGAGGGGGTGGACAGGCTGTAACTCATGGATTGAATGCCAGGCTGACCCGCCAGTTTTGCCCGAAGGGTTTCCAACTGCCCCGGCTGTTGCTTTTCGGGTACCGGCACTGTCAGGACGGCATCTTTCGTATAGCCGAGATCGGCGGAGCGGAAGTGCTGCATCTGGCTGTAGGCGATAATGGTGCCGATGATCAATATCTGCGAAATGGCAAACTGACCCACAATCAGGCTCCGGCGCAGGGTCAATTGGCCGCTGCCCATCGACCGAATTTTACCTTTCAAGGCCAGCACCGGCTGATATCCCGACAGCACGAGAGCCGGATAGAAACCCGCCAGCAGGGTTGTACAAACGGCCAGCCCCAGCAGAAAACCGAGAATGGATGGCGTAAACAGAGCCGACTGGTCTAATTTAACATCGAGCAGTTCGATGACGTAGGGAAGGGCCGCGTAGGCCACAAGCAGCGCAAACAGGACGGATAAACCCGTTAGTAAAGCGGTCTCCCCCAGAAACTGTCGCATCAACTGGGCCCGCGAACTGCCCAGCGTTTTGCGAATGCCCACTTCCTTCGCCCGGCGGATAGCCTGGGCGGTGGCTAAGTTGATAAAGTTGACGCAGGCCGTGATCAGGATAAACAGACCAATGAGCGCCATCGCCCAAATCGTTTGTTTGCTCACTGTGCGATTGGCAAAATTGCCCGTGCGCGTGTCGACGTGAATCTGGGTGAGCGGTTGCAATTCGTAGCGCAGATTTTTGGCATCTTCGGGCTTCTGATATTTGTTCACAAACCCTACTAATTGCTGTTCCATAGACTCTGGGGTTTTTCCTTCAGGCAGCATCATATAAATCTGTGCCTGGCTGGAATTCGACTGCCAGTCGTTCCAGTCTGTATTGGCGCCAAACGTTTTCAATGATGCGAACGAGAGCAGTACCTCAAACGGCAGGCTGCTCGTTACGGGCGGGTTCTGCACGATGCCCGTCACCAGAAAGTCCATTCTGTTTTCTACCCGAATTCGTTTCCCCATCGGATTTACGCTGCCGAAATACTTACGGGCCATGCGTTCCGACAGCACGACCGTGTTTGGATTCGCCAGCGACGTTTCGGGGCTGCCACTTTTCCAGCCATAGTCTAATAGCTTGAAATAGGCTGGTTCCACAAACGCCATGACGGCTTCCTCTTCCTCAAATTTCTTCGACGCGCTTACCCGAACCAGGCCCTCGGTTTCATGCACGAGCGTTACCTTGTTTTTGAGTTCGGGGAAATCAGTTCGCAGAGCTGCCAGCGCGGGCAGCGCAATCCCTACATTATGCCCGTCGCCCTCCGACTTTTTGTAGGACGTAATGATTCGGTAAATCCGCTCGGCATTGGCGTTGTGCCGGTCATAACTGAGTTCGTAGCGGATGGCGAGGAACAACAGCAGGCAGCAGGCCAGTCCGAAAGTAAGCCCCACAACGTTGATAAACGTGTAGTTCCAGTTGCGCCGAAGCGCACGGAGGGCCGTGGTGAAATAGTTTCTAAACATGCAGAATTTCGTTACATTTGACTAAACCAATTCCATTATGCACCCACCTGTTAAGTATTCAGAATGGGCCTCTCAATCGCCTGTTGTTAACGACATGAGCGTTAATGCGCCCATCATTCATCAACGCATTATTGCCCGTCTGACCGCGAAACTCTATCCACTTTACGAATCCGGGACAATTGCCTACGAACCGCTTCCCGAAATGATGCTGGGTGAATACAGCAGCCCAACCCCCGACGTAATTTTGTACGACAACACCACTGACCAAACGGCTGTCATTATCGAAGTCTGCCAAACGCGTGGCCTCAAAGGCGACGTTCAGAAAGTAATTCAACTGATTGATAGTGAATTGTATGGTATTTCCGAAGGGTTTGTCTATGACTACAAAACAGGCCACTGGCTTCGTTATCGAAAAGGCGATGCGGGTATGACCAGCGAGTCGTCGTTTTCGGGATTGCTGAACCTTGATCTGGCCTTGTACGTCTGACAATCTCCTTCATTATTCACTTCGTAACGACTTCACCGGATTCATTAATGCTGCCTTCACACTCTGGAAGCTCACCGTCAGTAACGCAATGACCACCGTGAGCAGACCGGCGGCCGCGAACATCCACCACGATATGTCAATCTTGTAGGCGAAATCCTGCAACCATTTGTCCATTGCCCACCAGGCTACCGGCGTGGCCAGTACAATGGCAATCGCTACCAGTTTAAGAAACTCTTTGGAGAGTAAACCAACAATACTCGTTACGCTGGCACCCAGCACTTTGCGAACGCCAATTTCTTTGGTGCGTTGTTCGGCCATGAACGTAGCAAGTCCAAACAGACCCAAGCAGGCAACGAAAATGGTCAATCCCGCAAAAATGCCCAGAATACGCCCGGTTTTCTGTTCGGCTAAGTACGTATCGTTGAACCGCTTGTCGAGGAATGAATACGTAAAAGGGGCATCGGGGGTGAGTTTCTTCCATTCGTTTTCCAGCGAAGCCAGTAACCCAGTCATGTCTTTGGTTTTTACCTTCACAATCACCGTACCGGCGTTACGGCCCAGCACCATGACCAGCGGAGAAATAGGCTCGTGCAGCGACCGGAAGTGAAAATCTTTCACAACGCCAATCACCCGGTACGTAGCTTTGCTGCCTTCCCTATCAGTCCGTCTAATTGTATGACCCAGCGCATCCTTGCCCCATCCTAAGGTTCGGGCCGCAGTCTCATTCAAAATCACGCCCGTCGAATCTGTTCCAAATAATTTGGAGAAATTCCGCCCGGCCACGATCTGCATACCTAATGTTGGAATGTAATTGTAATCGACGTCGTAACGGAGTGTCTTGACGAGTTGGGTGGCCGAATTTTCGGGATAAACAAAGAAATTATTATTGTTGGATGGTCCAGCGGGCAGGTAGCCAGACGTACTGACGTTCACTACGCGGGGGTCCTGCATAAGTTGATCCCGGAATACCTCTTCTTTTTTGTCGAGCAGCCACGTTTCCGGCAGCACCAGTACCTGCTCTTTCTCGTAGCCTAACTTCTTGTTCTGAATGTAATTCAACTGCCGATAAACCACCGTCGTGCCGATCATCAGCGTGATGGAAATAAAAAACTGAACGACAACCAGACCGCTACGCAGCCCAATGCTTTTCCGGTTGCCCGTAAACCGGGTGCCTTTCAACACAGCTATTGGTTTGAACGACGACAGGAAAAAAGCGGGGTAACTTCCTGCCAGAATGCCCACCAGAATACCGAGTAACAATAAGCCCGGTAATAACCAGAGATCATTACCGAAATTCAAAATCAACTCTTTGCCCGATAGGTTATTAAAGAGTGGTAATGCCAGATATACGATACCAATTGCCAGGGCCAGCGCAATCATTGTCAGCAGTAATGATTCGATCAGGAACTGGTTGGTCAGGCTTTGCCATACAGACCCCATTACTTTCCGAATACCCACTTCTTTGGCTCGTTTCGACGCGCCAGCCGTGGATAGGTTCATGTAGTTGATGCAGGCAATGAGCAGCATAAACAGCGCGATGGCTCCAAAAATATAGACGTACTGACTATCGCCGGGGGGAGTCAGATCATAACCAAATGTCGAGTGTAAATGAATATCCGTCAGCGGTTGTAGATGTAGGCTGACGTTATTGCCTTTCTGCCGAAACTGGTTGTAACTCATACCGAATGACTGCTGTAGCTGTGGCCCCATGTATTTCTCCACAGTCAGCGGCAGTTTGGCCTCAAGTCGTTTATAATCATATCCTTTAGGCAGCGTCAGGTACGTAAAAAACTCCGACGTCAGCCAGGACGTTGATTGGGCTTCGGGCAAACTGGTCATCGACAAAAATAGGTCGAAGTGAAAGTGCGAATTGGTTGGTACCTTATCAATGACGCCGGTAATTTTACAGACCGCATTCGTGCTTTTTATGGTTAGTACTTTCCCTATTGGGTCTTCATTGCCGAAGTACTTCCGGGCCATCGCCTGCGTGATAACGGCTGTATTGGGCTGAAGTAAAACCGTTTTCGGATTACCCTGAAGGAGCGGGAGGGTGAACACCTGGAAAAAGTTGGAGTCGGCGTACACAACTGACTGATTCCGAAACGTTTTATCGCCATACGTAATGAACGGGGAACCGGCCACACGCAGCCGGGTGGCTTCCAGCACTTCTGGATAATTGGCTTTGAGCGTTTGTGCAGTCGGCGGCATTACGTGTGCTTCCTTGATTGTTCCCCCTTGCATCGTTCCCTGAAAAAAGACGCGCACAATCTGGTCGGCTTTTTCATTGTAGCGGTCATAACTGAGTTCATCTAATACAAACAGGCTGATCGTCAGGCATGTAGCAAGGCCAAGCGCCAGTCCAACAATATTGATGGCCGAAAAGACTTTATTGCGGATGAGATTCCGCCAGGCAATTTTTATGTAATTTGTCAGCATAGCTGTAGTACCGACCGTCCTGGTCGGCTATTATGTACTTCTCTCCCGACCGAGACGGTCGGTACTACATTTACTCACTCCGTAGTGATTTCACCGGATTCGTCAAGGCGGCTTTCACGCTTTGGAAACTCACCGTTAGTAAAGCGATTAGCACCGTCAGGCCACCGGCCAGCAGGAACACCCACCAGTGGATGTCAGTGCGGTAGGCGAAGTCGTTCAGCCAGGTGTGCATGGCATACCAGGCAATAGGCGAGGCAATTATTAGGGCCGCCAAAACCAATTTCATAAAGTCCTTGGAAAACAGAGCCACTAAACTTGCTTCCGATGCACCCAATACCTTCCGAATGCCAATTTCTTTGGTGCGTTGTTCCGCCATGAACATCGATAGACCGAACAACCCTAAGCATGAAATCAGAATAGCAATGCCCGCAAAAATGCTGAATAGGGTTTGCTGCGTTTGCTCACGGGCATAGAGCCGGTCGAATCGCTCGTCTAAGAATTGATAATCAAAAGGCTGTTGCGGAAAAAACTGTCTATAGACTGATTCGACCCGCTTAACAGCCTCTGGAACGTTCCCGTTTAGGGGCATTGACAACCAGTTAAGCTGACCGTTTCCCGGTTGCAGAATCATCGCCAGCGCGGCCATCTGCTGATGTAGCGACTCAAAATGAAAATCCTTTGTGACGCCAATAATCTGTCCTTTGGCGGGGCCATATTGAAATGGTTTGCCGATGGCCTGCTCAGGTGTCCAGCCTAATTGCCTGACGGCTGTTTCGTTCAGCACTACCATAGCCGTATCCGTAGAGTAGGAACGGGAGAAGTTGCGCCCGGCGGCCATACCGATTTGATAGGCCGGGATGAAATCGTAATCGACACGCAGGCCGCGCAGATTAATTTTGACCGGGGCCATTGTATCGCCTTTCATGGCCATTGCTCCATAGGAATCGAGCAACCGCCCCGACGGTATGCGCGACGAGCGGCCCATGTCGCGCACAGACCCCGTTTGAATGAGTTGTTGTTTCAGTGTTTCGTAGTTGGTGGTCGAATCGCCGACGTCGCGCAGCAAGAGCACCTGGTCTTTCGCGTAGCCTAATCGGTAATCCTGAATGTATTTCATCTGATTATAGACCACCGCTGTGCTGATAATGAGTACAATAGCAATGGCAAACTGCGTCACGACCAGCACTTGCCGAAGCTTCCCGGTCCGCATCGCCGAACTGATTTGGCCTTTCAGTACGCCTAAGGGCCGGAACGACGTCAGAAAGAAAGCCGGATAGCTGCCCGCCACTAAGCCAGTTAGCAGGGTAATACCCACCAGAATGCTCAGGAAAACCGGGTCGAGCAGTTGTTGAAACGACAGTTGTTTGTTGGTAAACTCATTAAGAGCGGGCAGGCATAGCATTACCAGCACAATGGCAATGCTTAGTGCGAAAAGAACCAGCACCAATGATTCGCTCAAAAACTGCCCAATCAGTTGAGTGCGTAAGGCCCCTACAACCTTACGCATCCCAACCTCTTTGGCCCGCCCCGCCGAGCGAGCTGTTGCCAGATTCATGTAGTTGATGCAGGCAATCAGCAGAATGAATAGTCCGATTGCCGAAAACAGATAGATATAGCTGATATCGCCGGTGGGTTCTACCTCCGAGTCGGTATGCGAGCGTAAGTGAATATCGGTCAGTTTTTGCAGATTCAGTACAGAAAAAGACGAGGCTTTACGACCTTCTTCTGCCGGAACATATTTATCCTGAAAGGCTGGGAAAGCAGCTTCCATCCGTTGCGGGTCCGCCGGAGCGCCGGACCGTGCCGGTTTCAGCAGCACATAGGTATTAAAGGAGTTGTTGCTCCAGTTGGTACGTAATCCTTCGGCCCCGTAAATGCGATTATCGTTCAGGGTCGAGAATGAAATCAGGAAGCCGGGGTGAAAATGGGCTTGAGCGGGCAGTGGCTCGAATACACCCGTAACGGTCAAATCGAATTGATTATTCATCCGAACGGATTTGCCGACTGGGTTTTCGCTGCCGAAGTATTTCTCGGCCATCGGGCGCGAGAACATAATCGAAAACGGATTGACTAAGGCTTGGTCGGGGTTGCCGCTAAGGAGTTTAAAATCAAAGACTTTAAATAGATTGGCTTCGGCCAGAAACACGTTCTCTTCATTAAACGAATGCTCGCCGTACCGAATCAAACTGTTGTTGTCAATTGTTCGTACAACCTGCTCGGCTTCCGGGAAGTCCTGTTTAATCAGCGGACCAAAGGGCGGGGCCGCCTGCGCCAGCCGCAACGAGGGCGTCCCTTCTGAGGAGAGAAAAGTTCGGGCAACGCGGTAGATGCGGTCAGCGTTGGCGTTGTAGCGGTCGTAGCTGAGTTCGTCTTTAACGTAGAGCGCAATGAGCAGAAAACAGGCCAGTCCTACAGCCACGCCCGTGATGTTGATGAAACTGAACGCTTTGTGTTTCCGCAGGTTCCGAAAGGCGATGAGCAGATAATTGCGTAGCATAGGGCAAAGAGGTTAGGACTGAGGGCCAATACAGTCTGTGCCAAATGCCGTACCAGAAAGTTAACCGGCTGATTATCAGAATCTATTTTTAGTAATGATAGAAGAAATGTCCGCAAACGGACGCCGGGCGTACGGTTGCGGACAGGGTTCAGAACCGGGATTTAGCTGATTTTAGGATTAAACAGGTTGTGCTTTCATTGAAAACGTATCACAAAATCCTGCAAATCCTAAAATCAGCTAAATCCCGGTTCTGACTACTCGCTTCTCAACGATTTCACCGGATTCATCAACGCGGCTTTAATGCTTTGGAAACTGACAGTCAGCAGCGCAATCCCGATAGCCAGCAATCCCGACAGGGCGAATAGCCACCACGACAGCTCGGTTCGGTAGGCGAAATCCTGCAACCATTGGTGCATGGCCCACCACGCAATGGGCGTTGCCACAACGATGGCAATTAGAACCAATTTCAGAAAGTCTTTCGAGAGGAGCGTTACAATGCTGGCAACACTGGCACCCAGCACTTTGCGAACACCAATTTCTTTCGTGCGTTGTTCGGCAGCGAAAGCGGCCAGACCAAACAAGCCTAAGCAGGCAATCAAAACGGCCAGTACGGTAAATGTTAGCAACACTTCGCCCTGTTTCTGTTCAGCTTTGTACTGCTGAGAGAAATTTTCGTCGAGGAAACGTAACTCTGGCGTACTGGCCGGGTCAAAGGTGCGGAATACGGATCGAATATAGGTTAGCGCGTCGGGTACGTTGGCCGCCTGAACCCGGACATAGACATTGTCTTTATCTGCCGGAGCTGGCATTTGCAACACTAATGGCTCAATTTTATGCTGGAGCGAATACGTGTGAAAATCATGTACCACACCCACTACGCGGGCTTCGGCGGTGTGTTTCTCGTTGTCGATGTAATATTTCACCCGCTTGCCAACCGGACTCTTCCAGCCGAGTTGTTTCACTAAGGTTTCGTTGACCAAAACGGCCTCTCCTACATCGCTTTTCAATGACTCCGAAAAATTACGCCCACTCAGCAGTTTAATCTCCATCGTTTTGAGATAATCGGAATCGACGGAGAATTTCTGAACGGTTAGTGTAGTCGACGGAAACGCGCCGTTCTGCTCAAAGAACATCCCATTACCACCGATATTATTATTACCAATGGGGTTACTGGCTGCCGATACCCCGGCAATCCGTGGGCTGCGTAACAGGCTCTCTTTGAGCGCATCGACACGTTGGCGAACGTCCTCACTGTCGATGTGGAATGTGAGCACCTGGTCTTTGTTAAACCCTAAATCTTTTTGCATTACAAAAGCCATTTGCCGATAGACAACGGCAGAGCAGGCGATCAGCGCGACCGTTGCCACAAACTGAAACACCACCAGCGACTGCCGGAAAAAGATGCTGCCAATCTGATTGCCGACCTGCCCCTGCAGGGCCGCTACGGGTCGGAAGCCCGACAGCATCAGCGCCGGATAAAGACCACTCAGCGCCCCAATGGATACAGACAGAACCGCGACGACCAGCAGCATAGTTGGGCCGCTGCCCATCGAAAGCGATTTATCGGCCATCTGGTTGAAGTAAGGCAATGCCAGCATTACTAACCCCGCACTCACTAAACCCGCCAGCAGCGTCATCAGGATCGACTCGGTTAGAAACTGCCCGGCCAACTGCCACCGAAACGAGCCAATGGCCTTCCGAACGCCTACTTCGCGCGTGCGTTTGAGGGAGCGGGCCGAGTATAGATTCACATAGTTAATACAGGCAATCAGCAGAATCAGCGCGGCCACTATCGAAAAAATGGATACCGTGCGAGCATTGCCGTTCGGACTGATTTCGTAATCTAAATGGGAGTGTAGGTGAATCGACGTAAGGGGCTGGAGTTCCATTCGATACCTGACATTGGCCCCCATTTCTTTTTTAATGTATTTCTGGTAAAAGCCCGGCAACTTGGCTTCCAGCGTTTTGTAATCGCTGCCTTTGGTGAGCAGCAGGTATGTATAAAGGTCTGCGTTCTGCCAGCCGTTCGTATAATTATCTGGAAGGGAACGTAACGCCTTAAATTGCAAATGGGAGTTGGCTGGTACGTCTTCGATAACGCCCGTCACGGTATTCGGATAATGATTACTGAACTCAATGACTTGTCCGACAGCTTTGCGGACGTCGCCAAACAAATTCTCGGCAATGCTTTTCGTCAGAACAATGCTTTGGGGCTTGCTGAGTGCCGTAGTCGGATCGCCGTGCAGAAACGGAAAGGTAAATACGTCAAAAACGGTTGGGTCGGCGAAGAAGATATTGGGTACGTCGATTTTTTTGTCACTGAATGTAATAAGCCCACCGCCCTCCGGGTTGAACCGAACCGTTTTCTCAACGTCTGGATAATCGGTTTTCAGCGCGGGCGCAAACGGTGCTGAAGTGGGCGCTAATTTTAAATCTCCACCCTCCCATTGTGCATATTGAACTACCCGAACAATTCGGTCGGCGTTGGTATGGAAACGGTCGTAGCTCAGCTCATTGACCACATAGAGGACCATTAGCCACACGGCCGCCATGCCAACGCCCAAACCGAACACATTGAGGCCACTGAAGAGCTTGTTTTTCCAGAATGTCCGAATAGTAATTTTCAGGTAATTACGTAGCATAATCGGTAGAGGTTTGAGCCAGATTCAGGGGTTAGTGACTACCCCATCGGTTTTATTGTCCTCTCTGGTTTTCAAATGTCGTACCAACTATTTAGTTACCTGATTTTCAGAGGATTATGTGAGGGTTATATAACGGGATGTCCGTAAATGGACGACAAGCGTACAGTTGCGGACAGGATTTGTAGTACCGACCGTCCCGGTCGGCAGAATGAAAATTGTTAAGAGCCGACCGGGACGGTCGGTACTACAAAGATACCTCCAGCCGATACCCTACGCCATGCACGGCCACGATACGCACGGTTGGGTCGGGCTGGAGGAGTTTTCGAAGGCGGGAAACAAACACATCGACGCTGCGACCAACAATAATGCCTTCATCCTCCCAAACCGATTTGAGGATAAAATCACGTTCTAAAAGTTGGTTGGGATGGCGCAGGAACAGGTGCAGCAATTTAGCCTCGCGGTACGTCAGTGAGGGCGCATTTCCCGCGATGCTGACCGATTGATTCGCGGGGTTGAATGATACATTTCCAATGTGAATCAGGTGCGACGATTCGTGTATGACGCTATCTGTTATCACTGCTGGATTTGGCTTTCTGGCTGACTTCTGCCAGACAATGTATGAACCGCCCAACAATAGAAAACCAACCGCCCACGGCCACCAGACGGCGGCTGATTGGGGCCTGTTTTCGGTTGAAGCAAACGCTATTTGCAGATTGTAGCATCCCTGTTTCTGGTCGCGTCCGCCACAGGGAACTTCGTTCTTTTCCGTAACATCCAGGAAATTGTAACCCAATTGCAATTGGCCGCTTCTACAATCCAGCACAGCAACATCATAATTGTCTTTAATCCCGTGAATAGCCATCGATTGCTGCAACAAAAGCGGCAGTCGCCCGTAGTCGAACGGATGGTCTAAACGAATAATAAATGTGGTGGGATTCAGTTGCCGAACCGGTGCAATGCGGGAGATCGAATCACCGACAGCGAGCAGCAAATGATGGGCGGTTCGGCGTAGGGCCAGATTGACTTTTTGAGCAAAACGGCCATCGTTTGTACTGCGTACAACGGGAGCCAGCCAGACAAACTGCGTAAACAGCAGCCCAGCCCCCAGCAGCGCAACGGCAACGGCAAATTTTTTCATACTCCTTTGAGACGCCGGTAAGCGTCCATCAACAGCCCTCTCCTTTTTTTGACTGTTTCTTCAAGAGAAAAAACAGATTAGGGTAAAAATAGGCATTTTTTAGTTTGATGCACCGTCGGGCCGATGCGTCGCTTTTTCGGACGGGTTCAATAATCAGATCGTCGCCGAGTTTGGCGATGGAAAGCACAGATGATACATCAATTGTCTTGACAGCACATGTGGTATCCGATGCGCCTGTATTGATGATTTTTCCGTTCCGGCGTAGGTAAATTCGGAACGGAACGTTTTCAACTTCTGCCGTTTCGGGATTACCGCCTGCCATCGTCAATGTGCCCCGGCTGGCCAAAGAAAAATTGATATAATCAAACGGCCTGTCGTTCATCAGCGGGCTGCAATAATAAACAGGCTCTTCCTGCCGAATGATTTGATGCCGCACAGTCGTGACGTATGCAGATATAGGTTGGACTATTCTATCTACCGCTCCAGCGAGCAGCGCTGTCATTACAGCCAATGGTAAAATCAATAGCGTGGTTTTCATGAGATTAACTAAAGTTATTGAACCAGAATTTCATTATGTGGCAGGGCATACCGATTGCTTACCGTTAGCAAAACAATGTGGTCGCCTTTCCGGCATTTTGCCAGCACCGATTGCAGATTCACCTGCTTTACATTACTCATGGGTAGCATCAGCAGCGTTTGCGTCTGCTTATCCCGAATGGCCACCCTGAACGGAATCTTGTCGATGATTTTGCTCTTCGTTGGCGATAGATCAACTGTGCAAACGGTCAGGTTGCCGGTGGCGTTTACTGGCAGAACACATTTGCCATTGGGGGTGTAGGCATCCACTACCATTTTGTTGTTCAGAAAAGCGGCCGTGCAACTGTTGAACGACGTTTGCCCAGAACAAATGGCGGAGGTAAATATACCAAACAGCATCAGCGTAATTCCATTTCCTTTTTTCATGACTTTGGCTTCTACTTATGAACAATGGGCTAAAAGTAGAAACCCGGTTTTCGGGAATTGAAAAACCGCTGTAAAACATTGTAAAGGAAATGTAAAAGCAGCGAAGGGGTGGGGTATTATTCACTTCGCAAGCTCTTCACCGGGTTCGCCAGGGCAGCCCGGATGGCCTGCGTACTGACCACCACGCCCGTCAACAAAGCCAGCACAGCGGCCACCACCCCAAACGGTATCCACGATAAGTTGGTCCGGTAAGCGAAGTGCGTTAGCCAGTCGGTAAGAAAATAATAGGCGAGGGGCCAGGCGATTACGTTGGCAATCAGCATAATTAGCGCAAACTCTTTCAGAAACAGCCCGACAATGCCCGTCGTTGAGGAACCGAGCACTTTCCGAATGCCAATCTCCTTGGTTCGGCGGGTCACGTTCAGCGAAACTAATCCCAGCACGCCCAGCAGCACAATCACTAAGGCCAGCGTAGTGGCCAGCCGCGACGCTTTTTGTAACTGAATTTCAGTCTTATACAGTTTCTGGAGCGTATCGTCCATGAACGCATACTCAAACGGCGCATCGGGAAAAAGCCGGGCCCACTCGCGCCCAATGGCCTCTACTGTTTCGGGTAGATGGGCCGATGAGCCTGGAGTCAGTTTGAACGAGAAATAACGATAGATGGGATTGGCCCGAACGTGGAAAAAGATGAGCGGCTGAATGGATTCGTGCAGCGAACCAAAGTGGAAATCGTTCAGAATACCATCCACCCGACAGGCGTAGCTGCCTCCCTGTAGCCGAACGAGTTGCCCCATTGCATCGGCAGGGTTCGTCCAGCCCAGCGCCTTTGCTGCCGATTCGTTCAGCACCACGCGGGTGGAGTCGTAACCTTCTCCTCTGGCATGGAAAAACCGGCCTTGCTGTAGGCGAAGCCCATAGGTTTGTGCAAATCGTTCGTCGGTGGTCATGTTCATAACAACGACCGCCTGTGTGCTGTCGCGCCCCTGCCGAAACAGGCGACCGCTGCCACTGCTTCGGCCATCGGGAATTTCAAACGAGAAACTCACATCGCTCACGCCCGGAACCCGCGCCAATTGATTACGAATGCCTTCCATCCGCTGCACACCCGCCCGCGACCAATCGCGTGGTACGGAAGCCACCGTTAAGACCTGCTCTTTCTGATACCCTAACTCTTTGGTGAAGAAATACGTCACCTGGCGGCCAATCACCAACGCTCCTACAAAAACAAGAATAGCCACCGTGAACTGAAACACAATTAACGCCCGCCGAAACCCAATGCCTTTCTGCATCGAAGTCACCAATTTTCCTTTCAGCGACTCGACCGAAGGCAGCGCCGACAGCACAAAAGCCGGATACCCACCCGCCAGCAACCCGATGAGCAGCACCAGTCCCACTAAGCTCGCATAAGCCACTGGCGACCAGCCCGCCAGCGACGGAAGGGGGCGTTCCAGCACAGCGGCAAACAGAGGCCGGAAAAGTTCATGACAACCCAGCGCCAGCAGCATTGCGCCTGTCGTAAGTAGTATGGCTTCGGCCAGAAACTGTCCGATGAGTTGTTTCTTCAGCCCGCCGAGTACCTTTCTGACGCCTATTTCACGCAGGCGCGTGGCCGACATACCAATCGTGATATTGACGAAATTGACGACGGCCATCAGCAGAATAAACACTCCTATCAGCGTGAGCGTCAGCACCATTTTTCCGACCAACCCGTGCTGTGCAGTCAGATAATAAGTTTCCAGAGGACTGAGGTATGCCTGCAAATTCTCCCTGAATTCAGACGGTGCGTTCGTGGCCAATACCTGCGAAATGGGTTTGGTAAGCTGGTCGGCGGTGACGCCCGGCTGCAGTTCCAGAAACGTTGGAATGTACTGATTCTGCCAAGAACGCATGGCGGCTTCGGGCAGAAAGTAGCCAATATTCCGCATTGGAATAAACACCTGATCGGGCATGGGTCCTAAATAGGTAATGCTGTTTCTGGGCAGGTCGCGGAGCACGCCCGTCACGGTAAATACCTGCTTGCCCGATGCGGGTGTCTGCACGGTCAGTTGCCGGCGAAGCACATCCGTTTTACCGAAGCACTTCCGGGCAACGGCTTCCGTAATCACTACGGAGTTAGGTTCGAGCAGGGCGGTTTTGGGGTCACCGAAGGCCAGCGGAAAGCCAAACATTGATAATAGCGTTGAATCGCCAATCTGAATCGATTCCCGAAAATGCTTCTGACCATTGGATACTATCGCCGTAACGCCATAATTACGGTAATAATTAGCAACCAGATTGGGGTATAACTGCTTGATTGTCGGGCCGATAGGGGCCAGTGAGCCAATCTCATGACCCATGCCTTCTACTTTCCAGCGACTTTGTACCAGATGCTGCTGACCGATATTACGGAGGGTTTTGTTCACGGTTAGTTCGCCCTGAATGTAATTGCCAATGAGCAACAGAAAGGTCAACCCGACGGTAAGGCCAAACAGAGTGACGAGTGCATAGAACCGTCGCCGAAGGAGATTGCGAATTGCGATTTTAAGGTAATTCTGAAGCATGACAGGCAGGGCAAATCGTAAACAGGGTCGTTGGTGAAATAAGGGTTTCAGGCCATGAAAATATGGATAATGAAAATTCCGTCAACTCGATTGTCACGCTTCGATCCCGTTAAAAAATGTTAACCGGTCTATGCTGGCTGTTACGGGCGGTTGCTTAACATTTTTTAACGAAATGTATTCATAAGCAGTTGCTGATCAGTGGATTGGGAAGGGATTTGTTAAAAAAATATCGGTATAAAGACCAGTCAAGTCTTTATACCGATAGCGCAGGGTATGGTAGTGGAAGGGCTTAGTTCGGAATCATGCCATGCGGATCGATCACAAATTTCTTGGCGGCTCCTTTGTCGAAATCCTGATAGCCTTTCGGGGCTTTGTCCAGACTTATCACTTCCACGTTCACCGCTTTGGCGATCTGAATTTTGTCGTATAAAATGGCATTCATCAACTGCCGGTGGTACTTCATGACCGGACACTGACCCGTATAGAACGAATGCGATTTAGCCCAGCCTAACCCAATCCGAATGTTCAGATTGCCTTCTTTAGCCGCTGCTGTCGAAGCGCCCGGATCGCCCGTTACGTAGAGCCCCGGAATACCAATGGCACCACCCGCACGGGTTACGGTCATAGCCGCATTCAGTACGGTGGCCGGTAGTTCCGTACCCGCATCAACGCCGTGTCCACGGGCTTCAAACCCCACACAATCGACGGCCGAGTCAACTTCTGGTACACCAACAATTTCGGCGATTTGATCGGATAATGACGCTTTCTTACGCAGATCAATCACCTCACAACCAAAGCTTTTTGCCTGCTCCAGCCGCTCGGGGATCATATCGCCAACAATAACAACGGCGGCACCCAGCAGATGGCAGGAAGCCGCACAGGCCAGTCCAACCGGCCCCGCGCCCGCTACGTAGACAATCGAGCCAGGACCGACGCCCGCGCTTACGGCTCCGTGATAGCCCGTTGGAAAAATATCGGAAAGGAGGGTCAGGTCACGGATTTTGGCCATCGCCTGATCCTTGTCGGGAAACTTAAGTAAATTGAAATCAGCATAAGGCACCATCACGTATTCGGCCTGTCCACCAACCCAACCTCCCATATCAACGTAACCATAAGCGGCACCAGGTCGGGCCGGATTGACATTCAGGCAAATACCTGTTTGTCCGGCTTTGCAGTTCCGGCAGCGACCGCAGGCAATGTTGAACGGAACCGACACCAGATCGCCTTCCTTAATAAACTCAACGTCGCGCCCGGCTTCAATAACCAATCCCGTTATTTCGTGGCCCAACACCAGACCAGCCGGAGCCGTTGTGCGGCCCCGAACCATGTGCTGATCGCTGCCGCAAATATTCGTCGACACAATTTGCAGGATAACCCCGTGGTGGCATTGACGGTCCCCAAGGGCCAATTTTGGGTAATCAATGGACTGGACCTCGACTACGCCGGGTTCGATGTAGGCAACACCGTGATTATGACACATAATGTTGAAAAGGTTTTGGTTTAGAAGAGTTTATGAAAGTGCAGCGGAGGGGCATGGCTGCGTTATAATATCAATAAATGCTGCAATTGTTAAATTCTACCAGCTTGATTGAAAGTATTTTTATAACGTGAATGATGGGTTAGCTTAATCGCGTAGCGATCCAATAGTTGTAGCACAAATAACCTGATACGACTCCCGCGTGCCGTAGGTACGCAACAATCGGTGCTGGCTGCCCACCTGCGACACATCAAACGTTTTCAAACTCCTTAGCATACTCAACCGTGCCTTCGATACCTTTCAATCCATTTTTGGTCAACTCTATTCCCATAAAGACATCGGTTGGAACATCGTAAGGAGACCTGATATGCCATTTATCAGCAGGAACAAAGCCAAATTTTGGATAAAATTCTTTGTGGCCTAAGACAATAACCGACGAATAACCCAGCATTTTGGCTCTGTGTAAGCCCTTAGTAACCAATTGACTGCCAATGCCTTTGTTCTGATAGGATACGCTAACGGCCATGGGAGCCAGGGCCAGGCTGTTGAACGTCGTGTCGCCGTTTCGGATTTTTATTTTCGTAAATAAGATGTGCCCAATAAGTGTGTTGTCAATTGTAGCTATTAACGAAAGTTCAGGAATGAAAGCATCGCTGATCCGTAAGGCATCGACTAATTTCGCTTCGGCCTCCTGCCCGAAGGCTTCAGCGTTGAGTTGATAAACGCCCGAATAATCGGCTTCAGTCTCCTGTCTGATTGCTATTTTCATCGTTGTGAACGATAGCCATGCCGAATAGATTTACCATACTTACTGAGAAGAATCCACTACCCTCACTCCGTCCGTAACGCCTTCACCGGATTCATCAGCGCGGCTCTGATACTCTGGAAACTCACTGTAGCGAAGGCAATCAGCACCGCCAGCAAACCTGCCAGTGCAAACATCCACCATTCAATGTCGATTTTGTAGGCAAAGTCGTTTAGCCATTGGTTCATGGCGTACCAGGCTAAAGGCGAAGCAATCAAAATCGCAATGAACACTAATTTCAGAAAGTCTTTCGAGAGTAAGCCAATGATACTGCCCACACTGGCCCCCAGCACTTTCCTGACGCCGATTTCTTTGGTACGCTGTTCGGCCATGAACGCAGCCAGCCCAAACAAACCTAAGCAGGCGATCAGCATGGCGAGCGCGGCAAACGTAAGAGCAATGGTGCCGATGCGTTGCTCGGCCCGATACATATCGTCGAAACTGTCGTCCATAAACTGGTAACTGAACGGCTGACTTGGTGCCAATTGCTTCCATTTCGCTTCAATCTGTTTCATTAACGCTGGTACGTTGGTACTGCTCAACCGGAACGAAGCCGCGCCTGAGTTGTCGCTGAGAACCATCGCCAGCGCCCCGATGTTGCGCCGGAGGGACTCAAAGTGGAAATTTTTGACCACACCGATAATCGTGTATGTTTTTCGCGTTTTTCCCTGACTGTCATCATACCGCCAGACGCGCTTGCCGATGGGCGATCCAGCCGGTTCGCCGGTGCGGTTCCGGGCGTTGAAGCCTAAAATTTTCACAGCAGCTTCGTTCACAATTATACCCGTTGAATCCGAACCGAACTCCCGCGAGAAACCGCGCCCCTGAATCAGTTGCATGCCCATCGTTTTCAGGTAGTCATAATCAACGCCCCAGTTCTGCATATTAATGCCTTTGCTTATGTTTAGCTGACCCTCGGGAAAAAACACGTTGTCGCTTCTGTTGGAAGGTGTTGGCAGAAATCCTGAAATGCTTCCACTGGCCACACCCGGCAAACGCAATACCTCCTGCCTGAAGGTTTCGGCTTGCTTGCCAATGGCGTATACATCATTGATAGTCAGCACCTGATTGCGGTTGAAGCCCACGTTTTTGGTCTGGATGTACGTGATCTGCCGATAAACGATAATCGTTCCCACGATGAGGACAATCGACATCATAAACTGGAAGACGACTAAACCACTCCGCAGCCCGGCGCTTCGGAAACTCAGGTTTATAAGGCCTTTCAATACCGAAATGGGCCTGAATGACGATAGAAAGAAAGCGGGATAACTGCCTGCCAGCAACCCGACAGTTAGGGGTAGGATAATGAGCAGGGACAACCAATAGGGCGAGAGGAATTGACGGATACTCAACTCCTTGGCGGCTATCAAGTTAAATCCGGGTAGAGCAATAGCCACAATGCCCACTGCCAGCAGCATAGCCAGCACGGTTGTCAGGACAGATTCGGTCATGAATTGCCCAATCAGTTGCTGCCGCTCTGACCCCAGCACTTTCCGAACCCCTACTTCCTTCGCCCGATTGGCCGAGCGGGCCGTGGCCAGATTCATGAAGTTGATGCAGGCAATCAGCAGAATGAACAGCGCCACTGCCGAGAAAATATACACGTACTGAATATCGCCATTGGGGGCCAGTTCGACTTGTTGTTTGGAGCGCAGATGAATATCCGTGAGGGGAATCAGCCAGTAGCCTAACGTATTGCCCGCCTTCCGAAACTTGTCCATCGTGGAGCCGGTCATCTGCATAACCTGCGGGCCAATGTACTTCTCAATGATCGCATCGAAGTTTTTGGCGAACGCCGTCGTATTCGTGCCCGGTTTAAGTAAAACATAGGTGTGGTGATTGTTGCTCAGCCATTGACCCCAGCCATAATCATCACTGAGCATAGCCAGGAAGAAGTCACTGCGGAAGTGTGCGTTCTGGGGCATATCGCGCATCACACCCGATACCTTAAAGGTTCGGTTGTTATCAAACACCATCGTCTGGCCCATCGGGTTCTGATTACCAAAGTGACGCTTAGCCGCCGATTCACTGATCACGACTGTATTCGGTTCGGTTAGGGCCTGTTTCGGATCGCCCGACACGAGGGGCAGCGTGAATACATCGAACAGCGACGAGTCGGCGAACGTGATGTTGTCTTCGCGCAGGTTTGTCGGTTCGCCGGTACGTCTCACTAACCACGTGCCGCGCTGGTGCAGCCTAACAAACTGCTCAACCTGCGGATAATCTTTTTTGAGCGTTGGTCCGATTGGGTCGGGCGAAACGGCAAAGTGCATGTCATTACCACCAAACTTGATGTCGGCCTGCACACGGTAAATGCGGTCGGCTTTTTCGTTATAGCGGTCATAGCTCAGCTCGTCGAGCACATAGAGCAGGATGAGCATACAACAGCCCAGTCCAACGGCCAGCCCGAAGATATTAATGAAGGCAAAGCCCTGCTGTTTGCGGAGCGTCCGCCAGGCGATTTTGAGGTAGTTAGAGAGCATAGGTTGAAGGGATTGTCTGAACCGGGATTGTCAGGATTAAAATGATTTACAAGATTTGTTCACGTTGCCGGAAATAGCGCAGAAAACAAAATCCTATGAATCTTTTTAATCCTGAAAATCCCGGTTCAGACTATTCGGATCGTAAACTCGTCACCGGATTTGTCAATGCCGCTTTAATACTCTGGAAACTCACCGTTAACAGGGCAATCAATAAAACCAGCCCGAACGGCGCAACGAATAACCACCATTGCATATCAGCGCGGAAAGCGTATCCGTTCAGCCACTGACTAACGGCGTACCAGGCCAACGGCGTAGCCAACACAAATGCAACCAAAATCAGCACGGCAAACTCGCGGTAGAGCATCTGCACAATTTCGCCGACCGATGCACCCAGCACTTTCCGAATACCGATTTCCTTGGTCCGTTGCGCCGTAGTGAACGAGGCCAGGCCGAACAAGCCCAGACAAGCCACCAAAATCGCCAGACCCGTGAACAGGCCAAATACCTGCCCGAAACGCTGATCGGCTCGATATTGCTCATTGAAGCGCTCGTCTAAAAACGAATATTCAAACGGATTGCCGGGGAAAAAATGATCCCATTCTGTGCGGATGACCTCAACAGTATTGTTCAATTGTCCGGTGGCTAATTTGACGGAGAAGAACCCGCGCACGTCGGGAATCAGGCGCAGAATGAGCGGTTCGTAGGCGTCCCGCAGCGATTGCTGGTGGAAATTATCCGTGACACCCACCAGCGTAAATGTTTCTCCCCAGAAGTCGATCTGCTTCCCAATGGCCTGATCGGGCTGATCGAAACCCAGTTGCTTCACAGCCATTTTATTGAAAATAACCGCCTTGGGGTCGGTGCCGAACTCCTTCGAGAAATTGCGTCCGGCCAATAGTTTCAAGTCGAAGGTTTTCAGGAAATCGTAATCGACGCCAATCACCCGATACTGTTTGCTTTTGCTTTCGTCGGCTCCCTTCAGCCGGATGCCGCCCGCGTTCCAGTCAGACGCCTGCCCCGGCACTACCGACGAAGCCGCAATGTTCCGAATGGCCGGTTGGCGAAGCAACTCCTCCTTAAAAGCGACCATCTGCCGCATAAACGTCGAGTCGGTTTTGATAATCGGCGGATTAATGACCAGTGTCTGGTCGATGTTAATGCCGAGGCTCTGCGCCCGCATGTACTGAATCTGATGGAACACGGCCAGCGTGCCTACCAGCAGAAACAGCGAAGCCGCAAACTGGAATACCACCAGCGACTTTCGCAAAATAATTCCCTGCCGCGATGCACTGACTTTTCCTTTCAGGACCGACACGGGTTGAAAGCCGGATAGTACAAACGCCGGATATAAACCCGATAGAAACGCACCGATTACAAAAAGTCCAATGAGTGGCAACCAGAACCTGGAACTGCCTAATAACGAGAGCGATAAAGTCTGACCCGACAGTTGATTAAAGGCTGGTATAGTTCCGGCAACAAGCAGTAAAGCCAGCCCAACCGCCAGCCCGTTGAGCACCACCGACTCGGTCATAAACTGCCGAATGAGTTGGCCCCGCAGCGATCCCACCGCCTTCCGAACGCCCACTTCTTTGGCCCGGTTGATGGCCCTCGCCGTGGCTAAATTGATGTAGTTGACCCAGGCAATCACAACGATGAAGAACGCAATGCCCAGCAGTAGATAAACCGTTTTGCCATCGCCGTTGGGTTCGGCTTCTTCCATAAAGTGGGAATACAGGTGAATGTCGCGCAGGGGCTGAAGCGTGTACACAGCATCGGCGTCGTATTTTTTTAGTTCTGCGCCGATGGTTTTCTGTATGTACGGCACAAACTTGGCTTCGAGCGCTTTCGGGTTGGCATCCGGGCGGAGGAGCAGATACGACATAGCCCCATCCCACATCCAGGCATTGTCGGGATTATTATCCTTCCCGACTTCCTGAATAAATGTCAGGTGCGGAATTAGCAAATCGGCGTGCAGATGCGTGTTGGCGGGCATGTCCTGATAAACGCCCGTTACTTTAACCGCTTTCTGCTGATTGATTTTGATGGTTTTACCCATCGGGTTCTCGTTCCCAAACAACCGTTTCGCTACCGATTCAGACAGCGCAACCGTGTTGGGTTCTGACAGTACCGTATTGACATTGCCAGCCAGCAGCGGATAGGAGAAAATCTTGAAGAACGATTCGCTGGCAATGAACGGGCGCTCCACTTTTAGGCTTTTTTCGCCGTAATCGGCAATGAGTGCCCGGCGTTTCAGCACTTTTACATAATCCTCGACCTCGCCGAAATTAGCTTTGAACGAATTGCCTGCCGCCTGCGCCCCACCCGCCCATTGCGTGCTGAGTTTGCCTTTGTCGTAGCGCTCCTGAAGAACCCGATAGATTCGGTCGCTTTTGGTATGAAAATCATCATAACTCAACTCGAACGTAACGTATTGCAGGATAAGCACACAGGCCGCAATGCCAATGGCCAGGCCCAGAATGTTGATAGCTGAAAAGGCTTTGTTGCGGATCAGGTTCCGCCAGGCGATTTTAAAATAGTTGCGAAGCATAGGGTAGTGGGGTAAGGGCAGCGGGCGAAGGAGCAGAGTCAGGGTAAACCCCACGCCCCGATGCCATTTATTCTGAAGTTAGTGAAGTTGCCGGATTGATTTTTAAGGTTTGCCAGAGCTTGAGCATGATGGTGAAAAAGGCGATGACCAGCACACTGATGGCCGATAGGATAATGATATCTGTCGATACGCCATTGTTGATTTTAAAGACGCTGTTCATCAGCGTAGTCGCCAGAAAATAGCCGAACAGGCAACCACTGAGCGTGGCGATAGCCAGAATCCAGAGGTAGTTTTTGTGCAGAATCCAGCCAACCTGCGCGCCCGTTGCGCCCAGCACCCGCCGAATCGCTACCTCACGCATACGCTTGAGAACGTTGAGCGATATCAGCGAGAATAACCCCGAAATGGCCAGTAAGACGGTTACGAGGGCAAACACGCCCATAGTCTGAGCGATGTTTGTCGAAACCGCTTCGGCTTCGGCGAGGGCATTGTCCTGATAAAAACCGTCAAAGGGTTTGTAGGGAAAAAGGCGTTTCCAGGTTTTTTCGAGATCGGTAAAGACCTGCTTCTGATGGGGCGCTTTAACGCGGGCAATAAAATAGGCGAACTTATCGGGTAACACAGGGCGTATAACTGCCGACGTAATAGGCCGGAAAGGCGTATTCGTCATGAAGTCATACACCACTCCGCCAATTTGATAAGTAGCCGAATCCAGTTGAATCGACTGACCAATCAATGGCTTGCCGTCCCCGAATTCGTGGGCAAACGTCTCGTTGACCAATACCGTTTGCGCGGATTGCCCGTTCTGAAGCGGGAGTAGCGGTTGCCCTTCGCGTAGCCGGATTTGAAGCATATGGGTGAAGTCGTCACCTACATCGTATAGCATGGCTTCGTGCGGTTGACTATTCAGCTTAAAATTGACCATACTGTAGCCAAAACCGGGTAGGTGCTTTGTGCCACTGGCGGCTTCTATATTCGGAATGTTCTGCGTAGCGGCCTTAAACACACGCCAGCTCGATTCGTCGTACACATACGCGCCAATGAGATTATGCCGGTCGTAGCCTACGTCGGCTGTGCGGTTGTATTCGGCGTTTCGGTCAAAGCTAATACCGGCTATAACGGCGGTGAGAGAAATAGCCACCTGCATCCCCATCATAATTCGCGAAAAAAGTCCCGAACCGCCAAAACGCAATGTTCCCCGGAAAATATGCGCCGGACGAAACGCACTGACGTAAAAAGCCGGATATGAACCAGCCAGCAGGGTTGTGAAAAGCAGAAGACCCAGCAGATAGGCAAGCAGAACCGGGTCATGGTAGTCGACGGAAAGGTTCATGTACGACCACATATGGTTATACCAGTCCGTAACCGGGTAGGCCAGTGCCATGCCCAGCAAAATAGCTAATCCGCAAATCACACCCGATTCGGCCAATAATTGAACCACAAGCTGGGCTTGCGAACTACCCATCACTTTCCGAACGCCCATCTCGCGCAACCGACGGTTACAGACCGCAATGGTCATATTGGCAAAATTGAGCGCAGCCGTCAGTAGCAGCATAATCGCCATGGCGAGCGTACCCCAAACGGCCGACGGCGGAAGCGATGGATACAAGCCATTACTCCGCATATCGCGGGCGGTAAGGGCCAGCGAGCGAAGGGGCTCCGCGACAAATCGACTAATTTTCCAATCTGGGTCGGCCACCTGCTGGCGAGCAATAAACGATGCCAGCGATGTTTCTACAGCGGCCCGGTCAGTAGGATGTTTGAGTAACAGAAATACGGCATCAACACGGTATTTCCAGTCGGTATAATCAACGGGCTTATTGTTGTCGAGTTGATTCGTCAGGTTGGTCAGGAAGTCGAACCGAATGCTTGAATGCTTAAATTGCCCATCAACCACCCCACCGACCAACAGGGCCTTGCGAGTGGGCTGGTCGGCGTAGAGGATAAGCGTTTTTCCAACCGGGTTCTGATTGCCGAAATACTTTGTGGCTGTCTCTTTGGAAATCAGCACTTTCGCGGGGTCTGAGAAATCGGCGGAACCGCTCATCATATTGAAATCGAATAATCGAAAAAACGACGTATCGGCAAAGTGGATGACTTCGTTGAAGATGTGTTCGCCGTGCTTCACGACAATGCGTCGCCTATCGAACCGAACGACGGCCTCGACGGGAGCAAGCTGCCGGGCATCAAGGGCTACTGGTGAGGGACACACGCCATAAAGCGCGTCATTATCAGCTTTAACACTTTCTATTCGCACAATCCGATCCCGGTTTTTATGCCAGTCATCATACGAATGGGCGTAGCGGTAATTCTGAAACGCCAGAATGCCAAAGCCAAGAGCAATCCCCAGCCCCAGTACATTAACGAGCACATACCGCAGGTTGCGGGTCAGATTCCGAAGGGCGATTTTGAGGTAGTTCTGGAGCATGGGGTTTGGTATTTGTAGAGACGCAAAGGATTGCGTCTCATACCCGGATGGATTTACCCAGATGGTTTTTGGGCTGACGCACAGGAGACGCAAGGGGTTGGGTCTCTACTCAGATCGTAATGATTTCACCGGATTCACTAACGCTGCTTTCACACTCTGAAAACTTATGGTTAACACTGCAATACCTACCGCCAGCAAACCTGCCAGCACAAACATCCACCATTGAATATCAATTCGATAGGCGAAATCCTGGAGCCACCGATTCATGGCATACCAGCCAATGGGCGTGGCAATCAGAATAGCCATCAGGACAAGTTTCAGAAAATCTTTCGAGAGCAAAGCCATTAAGCCCGGCACCGACGCGCCCAGTACTTTCCGAATGCCAATCTCTTTGGTTCTTAGTCGGATAACGTACATCGCCAGACCGAGCAAACCCATGCAGGCGATGAAAATGGCGAGCAGGGCAAACACGCCAAAAATGCGTTGCGCGACCTGCTCTGACTGATATAATCCGCTCCAGTCGGCATCCAAATACGAGTAATGAAAGGGTTGGTTGGGTAGGTAACGTTTCCAGACTTGTTCAATCTGGCCTACGGTCGCGCCCGACTCATCGGCGCGTACCCGCACGGCGATTTGATTGTCGGTCCGGCGGAAGATGCGGTCGTTCAGGATGAATAGCGGCCCGATGCGCTGGTGCAACGATCCGAAATGAAAGTTACGCACAATGCCTACCACCGTATACGTAACGGGCGGGCCGTCGCGCTGGGCAAAGTTGTCGGGGCTGGTAATTTGCCTGCCGATGGGGTCGGTGAGGCCCACCTGCCGGGCGGCTTCTTCGTTCAGAATAACCGATAGCGAATCGTCGAACTGGCGACTGAACGGGCGACCCGCCAGCATGTCCATCTGGAGCGTTTGCAGATACTGGTCATCGACCACACAGCCCCGGCCCGTAACGGTCTCGTTATCGCCACTCTTGCGGAACGTAATACCAAAAAAACCTTCCTCACCGGGTGCGCTGCTCGTGCCGCCAACACTGGCTACGCCCGATAGTTTCGCCACTTCCTGCTTAAAGGCTTCGGTGTTTTTATCTAAAAAAAAGGCACTGTTGACTTTAACCACCGATTCCTTTGTAAAGCCTAATTCTTTCTGCTGAATGTAGTTTAACTGACTGAACACCACAATCGTACTGACGATCAGTAGTACCGAGATAGCAAACTGAAATACCACCAATCCGTTCCGCAGCCAATGCCCTTGTTTGGTCGAGGAAAACTTACCTTTCAGCACTTTTATCGGTTCAAACGCGGAGAGCACCCCGGCTGGATAACTACCGGCCAGTAGCCCAACGCCAATGGCCCCGCCCAGCAGTAGGGGCAGCGTTTCCCAGCGAACCAGCGCATCCAATGCCAGCGACTTATTGGCTAAATTGTTGAACGGCGATAGCAACGCAGCCACCAGCAGCACGGCCACCAGCAGGCTAAACAAACTCAGCAAAACGGATTCGGTTAGAAATTGGGAAGCCAGTTGCCGGGTCGTGGAACCAAGCGATTTACGAATACCTACCTCCCGCGCCCGCTCCGACGACCGAGCCGTAGCCAGATTCATGAAATTGATGCAGGCAATAAGCAGCACAAAGGCCGCAATGATGGAGAAAATGGACACTAACGACCGGCTGCCGTTGGGTTGATGCTCGGCTTCGAGGTGCGAGTCGAGGTGGATAGTACGAACGGGTTGCAGGAAATAGAAATACCCATTTCCGGCCTTCACATAGTCGCGATACGACACCCCGAATATCCGACCCACTTCACCGGCTGCGTACTTTTCGACTACGACGGGTAGTTTGGCTTCCACTGTTTCGGGGCGAGTGTTCGGGCGAAGAAGCAAGTACGTATGCGCGGCAAAGCTGATGTGATTTTGCTGCTCAGCCTGCTGAAAACCGCGCGTCGATGACAGGAAATTAAACGAGAAATGGGCGTTGCGGCTCGGGTCGGCGCAGATACCCGAAACTTCCAGTTTCGGCCCCTGCACAATTTCGAGAATCTTGCCTAACGGATTTGCCGAGCCAAATAAACGCTTTGCCGTACTTTCGGTCAGTACTACCGTGTTCGGACGGCTGAGCACCTTGTTGGCCTGACCCCGAAGCAGTGGAATCTGAAACACCTGGAAAAACGTAGAATCGACTACCAGTACGCCCTTCTCCTCAACGGTGTGTCCATTAATTTTGAACAGTGTAGGCTGGTTATTCCCCAAATTAAACACGCGGGTTGTTTGCTCAATTTCGGGAATCTCTTTCCGAACCGATTGCGCGTAGGAAGGGGGTATGATAGCGTATTTTGTACTCCGGTCGGGATATTTCCGTTCCAGCGCCATACGGTAAATGCGCTCTCCGTTGGGCCAGTGCTGGTCGTAACTCAGTTCGTCGGTCACGTAGAGCACAATGAGCAGGCAGCAGGCCATGCCAATAGCCAAACCCGATACATTGATAACCGTATTGGCCTTGTGCTTGGCCAAATTCCGAAGGGCGATTTTGAGGTAGTTGCGGAGCATGGGGTTGGGTCTCTACTCAGATCGTAATGATTTCACCGGATTCATCAGAGCGGCTTTCACACTTTGAAAACTTACCGTCAATAACGCAATGCCTACCGCCAGCGCACCGGCCAGCGCAAACATCCACCACTCAATGTCAATTTTGTAGGCAAAGTCCTGTAGCCATTTGTTCATAGCCCACCACCCAATGGGCGACGCAATGATGATGGCAATGAACACAAGTTTCAGGAAGTCTTTGGAGAGCAGGGTAACAATGCTGCCCACCGATGCTCCCAGCACTTTCCGAACCCCAATTTCTTTGGTGCGCTGCTCGGTCATGAACGTAGCCAGCCCAAACAAACCTAAGCAGGCAATGAAAATAGCCAGCGCTGAGGCCATCGTGAATACCCGCCCATATTGCTGTTCCGTCTGGTATTGCTTGTTATAGTTCTCATCGGCGAAATAAAACTCGAATGGGTTGCCCGGATAGCTGGCTTTGTAAATCCGCTCCAGTTCAGCTATTTTCTCCTGAATACGACCGCCCTCTGTAGTGGCCGTTGTTAACTGAACGGTGAGGTCACTAACCGACCGGCGGGGCATAAAAATGGCTGGCTCGATGGCCTGCTGTAGCCCCTGATGGTGGTAGTCCTTCACAACACCGACAATCTCATAGGGTTGTCCCCAGTTAATGAATTGGTTGACAGCTTTTTCGGCAGGCGTAAATCCTAACTCACGAGCGGCTGTTTCATTCACTAACAGTTTGCCACTTTTCTCCCAGCCTAATTCAGCTTCGCGAACCGTGAAATTGCGCCCGGCCACCAACCCAATTTCGTAGGTTGTCAGGAAACGGTCGTCGATGATGCCCATCGAATAACTTTTCTTATCATCGCCGGGGCGGGGGTTCTGCTTCGTAATGCCACCCGCCGTGAAGTTGTAGAAGTTACCCGGCACGATGCCTGTCTGACAGAAATTTTTCACATAGGGCAACTGGCTAAGTTCATGCTCCAGCCGGGCCGTACCCGGTGCAAATGAGTCGCTCTCTTTCACTTGTGGCCCCTGAATTACGACCCGTTGCGTTAACCGAACGCCGAGGTCGCGGTTCTGCATGTATTGCAACTGACGGTAAAGTACCAGTGTGGCAATCACCAACGCCACCGACGCACTGAACTGAGCCACAACCAGCGTTTTGCGTAACCAGCCTCCTTTCCCAGCCTGATAAGCGCCTTTTAATGTTTGAACGGGCTGAAACGAGGTCAGCGTAAAGGCCACATACCCGCCCGATGCCAGCGCCCCGGCGATGAGCAGGCCCAGCCCAGCCAGCCAGAATCCGCCAGCATTCAATGCATTAATTGACAACTCTTTCTTCACAAAATCATTAAAAACACCCTGCAATGAAGCCACCAGCACCAGCGCCAGGCCAAAGCCAACCACGTTCAACAGCAGCGACTCGCCCAGAAATTGCCCAATCAGTTGGCCCGGTCCGGCTCCGATTACTTTCCGAACGCCCACCTCCTTGGCCCGTTTCAGCGCACCGGCGGTGGAGAGGTTAATGTAGTTGAACCAGGCAATCAACAGAATCAGGCCTGCAATGCCGCTTAGCAAATACACAAACCCTAAGCTGCCACTGGTACGATACAGGTCACTGAGCGACGCGGCCAAATGCAGGTTCGTGGCGGGTTGTAGCAGGAAGGTACTTTCATCTTCAGGTTTAAGTTTCTTTTTAAGCGCGTTTAATTTGCCAGCTAACGCCTGGTAGTCAGCCTGAACGCCGGGTTGAGGTTCAGGGACTTGCAGAAAGGTAGTTAGAAATGAACCGTCGAAACCGTCTAAGCGTGCCCAGGTGTTGCCGTTCAGGTTGGCAGGGTTGGCCAGCGTTTGCAACGAGAATACTGCGTCGAAAAACAGGTCTGAGTTTTGGGGCATATCGGCATACACAGCCGTGACGGTGTAGAGCGTTTTGCCAAACTGATTATTGAGTGTGAGGGTCTGTCCCACCGGTTTTTCGCTCCCAAAATACTTCCGGGCCTGCGATGCCGACAAGGCTACCGTGTTGGGTTGTGAGAGGGCCGTAGCGGCTGCTCCCTCCACCAACGGGAAGGTGAAGAGCGTAAAGAAACTGGCATCCGCATACCCTATTTTCTCCTCCCGAAACGACTGCTGCGAACGGCCATTTTTGGCACCGGCGATACTAACAATGCCATTGGCTGAATGTTCGCCAACCCGGCAAAATTCCTTCACCTCTGGAAATTCCTGTTTAACAAGCGGCCCTACTGCCGGAGCCATGTCAACCCAGATATCACCTTCGCGGGTTTGGGTCAGCATCCGGTAAAGCGACGGCAGTTTCCTGTGAAATTTATTAACGCTATACTCGTAGGCGACATACTCCAGAATGAGCACGAAGGCGGCAATGCCGAGCGCAAGCCCAACAATATTGATGCCCGAGAAGACCTTAGCCTTCCATAAATTCCGCAGGGCGATTTTGAGGTAGTTGCGAAGCATAGTCGTATCGTTAAGCGCTATTTTAGCAGGTGAGCTGGCCGATTTCTGGTTCGCTTTTGGCGAACTTATGGGGTTTTTTCACGCATACTCAGGTTCTTATCGCCCGTTACGATCAGCTTTAGCTGGGCGGCACTGGTCGATGAATTATCAATCAATACTGACGATCCAGCCGCGAATCGAATAGTTTGCTGCTGGCCCGGAACGAACTTTCCCAACGCAATGGTTTGTCCGGTAGCCTGTCGTTCGGTAATCAAAACGGCTACATCACCAATATTTTTGGTCTTTACTGTAAACGAGCCATTCTGGTTGCCGCCCAATTCAAACTGTTTACCGGGTTGAACGGTCAGGCCTGATTCGAGCCTATTGCAACCAGTAAGTATCATAATAAACAGAGACAGTACCGATAGTTTAGTTTTCATAATGACGCGTAGCGATTGGATAAGAAAGTCAAAGCAGGTTGTATATTTATATAGACCTATTCACTCCGCAAGCTCTTCACTGGATTCGTTAGCGCAGCCTTCACACTCTGGAAACTCACTGTTACCAAGGCAATCACAATCGCCAGCGCACCGGCCAGCGCAAATACCCACCACTCAATGTCAATTTTGTAGGCAAAGTCCTGTAGCCATTTGTTCATAGCCCACCACCCAATGGGCGACGCAATGACGATGGCAATGAACACAAGTTTCAGGAAGTCTTTGGAGAGCAGCGTGACAATACTACCCACCGACGCGCCCAGCACTTTCCGAACCCCGATCTCTTTGGTGCGTTGCTGAATCGTGAGCAGCGCGATGGCAAACAAACCCATGCACGACAGCACAATGGCGATGCCTGCTGCCGACGAGAAAATAGTGGCTAAACGCTGCTCTTTCCGGTACCAGCGTTCGGTGTTTTCATCTAAGAATGAGCCGATAAACTCCTGTTTTGGCGCAATCGTTTTCCAGGTAGCTTTGACAGTCTCCATGGCAGCCGTTAAATTCTGAGGGTTTACCCGCACCAGAATATAGCTGATTGAGGAGCTGGAATGCATTTGCAGCACAATGGGCTGAGCTTCCTGATGCAGCGAATACAGATTGAAATCTGATACAACCCCAACAATCTGAAACGATTTGTCGTCAGGCTTAATGAATTTGCCAACCGGGTTAGCTTCGCCTAATGCTTTCGCCATACGTTGCGTAATCAGAATATTTGTGCTCGAATCGGTACCGAAATCAGCCCCGAAATCGCGACCCTGCAAGAGTTTGATACCCATTGTTTTCAGATAGTCGGTATCAATTCGCAGCCAGTCGCAGGTGATGTCGCGTTTACCATAGAGAAAGCCATACATCCACCGCGATGAACTGCCGTCCAATCCCGCTCCGATGTTTACCCCCGAACCCGATACGGCAACCACATTAGGCTGATTGGCCAGCCGGGTACGCATGGTTTTCAGGGTGTTGTTGCCGTTTAGTTCGTTGCCTATCGGAATGCTAATGACCTGATCCTTATCTAATCCCATCGGCTTTTCCTGTAGATAGGTAATCTGCTGATGAACTATCAACGTGCAAACGATGAGCAGACAGGCAATAGCAAACTGGCTAATAATAAGTGAGTTGCGTAATAGACCAGGGCGACTCACTTTGACCGTTCCCTTCAGGACTTCTACGGCGTTGAAACGTGTTACAAACCAGGAAGGATAACCGCCTGCCAGTAACGTAATGAATAGAAAACCCAATCCAGTTGCCAGCAGAATGCCAGGTTTCAGGAAGTCATCTAACGTCAGGTGGCTTTGAAACAGACGGTTGAAGGTAGGCAGAACGCCATAAGCCAACCCCATCCCAATGAGCAGGGCGACTAAACAAAGCATCAGGGTTTCGCCCCAGATTTGCCCGAACAACTGCCCACGTTGTGCGCCCATCGACTTCCGAACGCCCACCTCCCGCGCCCGCGAGAGCGATTGGGCAATGGTCAGGTTGATGAAATTGATGCAGGCAATAGCCAGGATGAATAGCCCAACGAGCAACAGTGTGTAGATATAGGCCCGGCTGATCCCTTCACCGTGCGTCGTTTCTGTGTCGAAATGCACATCCCGCATTGGCTCCAGCAACAGACTTTTCTGGAAACCCAGTGTATTTTTTGGGTAGCCCTGTTCCTGCCGTTCTTTACTATCCTTAGCGAAATATTTGTCGATGAAGGCCTGAGTACGTCGTTGGAGCGTTTGCGGGTCCGTACCGGCTTTCAGCTTGACATACACATCATGGTTGCCATGATCCCAGCGGGTTTTATTTTCCTGATAGTCGCCCGCATTGTCGCTGCGGATAAAAGCATCGAAGTCGAACGTGGAGTTTTTAGGCGCGTTGCTAATAACTCCGGCTACTGTGAAGGCCTGCCAGTTATCGTTCATCCGTAACTGAACGGATTTGCCAATGGGGTCGTCTGGCCCAAACAGATCAGCCGCCATCTTTTCGCTGATGACCAGATCGCTCAGGCTGTTCAGAGCGGTTTTGGGATTGCCTTTATGGAGCGGAAACGTGAACATGTGCAGGAAATCGGCATCAACCATCCGCACATTTTTACTATACGTCTGGTTTTTATATCGAACGCTTGACCCCCGGTTAAACCAGCGCGTTACCCCTTCAATTTCCGGGAATTCAGCTTTCAGCGCGGGCGAAATGGGGTAGGGCATCGTGGCGCTTTTGTCGGGAGAGCCATCGCGATTCGATGCCAGGAAATTTAGCCGGAAAATGCGGTCGGCATCGGTGTGGAAGCGATCATACGACAACTCGAACGTGGCCGTCAGGAACAGCAATACACACGTGCCAAACGCAACCGACAGCCCAATCAGGTTGATGAACGTATGGGTCCGGTTTTTCCAGAGGGTACGGATAGCGACTTTGAGGTAATTGCGAAACATGAGACTATTTTTGGTAATTTTGGTATACAATCAACAACTCGCCGATGAACTATTCGAATCCTATTCCGCAGAAGTTTTCTGTTATGGAAGATGATATGGGCGTTAACGCACCACGTTATCATCAAAGCACTATTGCGAAACTGATAGGCGGTCTTTATCCACTATACCGCGCTGGAACTATCACACTTGAACCCCTACCGGAGATGATGCTTACCGAAGGATACAGCAGTCCAACTCCTGATCTCATTTTATACGATTACACTGAAGAACAGACTCGAATTGTTATTGAGGTTTGTCAGACTAATGGACAAAAAAACGACCTCAAAAAGGTAATCTGGATGATTGAGGATAATGAATACGGTATCCTTGAAGGGTTTGTGTATAATTACAAAACCCATGTTTGGCTTCGCTACCGTAAAGGTGACGGTGGCCTAACTACCGAATCGTCCTTCTCTGAAATCCTGCAACTCGACCTGAACGCTTTTCTGTAAAGCAGCTTATTTCACCTTCACCACATTCTCGTCGTCCGCCTTCACTGTAAACGTGGACTGAATTTGCAGCACCTTGTTTTGCCAGTACATCAACCGATACTCACCGGGTCTCATGGCTGCGGTTAACGGGAAACCCGCTTCTTTATCCTTTTTTGAATCGGATTCATGCGTCATTGTGAAGCCGCTGCCATGTATTTCCAGGCGCATTTTGCCCGTACAGCTTTCACATTGAATCGTCACCTCTTCTGTGCCCGTTTTGGCTGATTTTGACGGGGGTACAGGCGGCTTGGGCGGAGCAGGTGGTTCTCCAATACCCAGCGAATCGAAAACCCGTTGTTTCAGCGCGTCTTTCTGAGCGATGCTCATGTCCTTTACATTGAAACGACGGTCGTATTTAATCGACTTGCCATCGACCAGTCCATCGACCTGAATCGACAGCGTTTTATCATCATCGCTGATGTTCGTATGCGTTGAGGAGGTGCGCGACTGCTGAGCAGAGGCACTATACCCAATCGTCAACACGAAGAGTAGGGTAAGAGCGTGTTTCATACGTATCATGACTTATTCGCGACGCAATACTGCCGGTTGAGTTAGCGCTTACACGTGGAAATTCTCCGTCACCACCTTACCATCGAACAGGTTCACGATACGGTGGGCGAAACCGGCATCGTAGGGGGAGTGCGTTACCATGATGATGGTGGTGCCTTCGTCGTTCAGTTCGCCAAGTAGTTTCATCACTTCCTCGCCGTTTTTGGAGTCGAGGTTACCCGTCGGTTCATCGGCCAGAATTAGCTTGGGTTTCGCCACAACGGCCCGTGCGATGGCTGTGCGTTGCTGCTGACCGCCCGATAGCTGCTGTGGGAAGTGATTCCGACGGTGCATAATGCTCATGCGCTCCAAGGCTTCTTCGACGCGCTTTTTGCGTTCGTCGGGTGGCGTTTTTAAATAGAGCAAGGGCAGTTCGACGTTTTCGTAAACGGTCAGTTCGTCAATCAGGTTAAAGCTCTGAAACACAAAGCCGATGGACCCTTTGCGAAGTTGCGCCCGCTGCCGTTCGGTCATTCTGGCCACTTCGGTGCCATAGAAATTATACTGGCCGTCGCTGGGATTATCGAGCAGGCCGAGGATGTTGAGCAGCGTGGATTTGCCGCAACCCGACGGCCCCATGATAGCGACAAACTCGCCGTCTTTCACATCCATACTGATGCCGTTAAGGGCGGTGGTTTCGACTTCTTCGGTCGCGAAGAGTTTCTGAAGATTAATTGTTTGTATCATATTTTTTGAAAAGTTGTAACACAGAGATGCACAGAGAAGACACAGAGATACACAGAGACATTTTCTCTTAACCCTCTGTGCATCTCTGTGTCATAGTCTTTTAAAACTCAAGAACTTCGTTATCACCAAAATTTTCGTAAGAACTCGTTATCACCTGCTCGCCCGGTTCTAAGCCGTTCAGCACTTCGTAGAATTCAGGGTTTTTGCGACCCAGCGTAATGTTCCGCTTCACGGCCCGCTTGCCCGACTTATCCACAACATAGACCCAGTTGCCGCCCGTGTCGGAGAAGAAACCGCCGACTGGCAGTAGCGTGGCTTTAGCCGCTTTGCCCAACTCTAATTGAATAGGTGTCGATTGGCCCCGTTTGATGCCTTCCGGCGCTCCTTTCGGGAAAATCATATCGACCTCAAACCGTCCGCTTTTCACTTCAGGATAGACCCGACTGATTTGGAGTTCATGCGTTTTTCCGTTGAATTCAAAGGAACCGTTCAGCCCTGAGAACACCCGGCTGATATAATGTTCATCAATACCGACGCGCATTTTGAAACCGTTCAAATCGTCGATCTGCCCAATATTCTGCCCCCGGTTGATGTTTGAGCCTACTTCCACGTCGATGCTCGACAACTGCCCTGAGACGGGGGCTTTCACGACTAAGTTATCCAGTGTCTGTTGCCAAAGAGCAACATTTTTCTGTGTACGTTGCAGCGTGCCTTCCAATTGTTTGATCTGCATCTTCGCATTTTCTTCCTGATACCTCTGCGTTTCGGTTTCAATGGTACGCTGACCACTCAATCGTTCGTAAGCACGCTTGGCTTTCAGGTAGTCTTCTTCTGACACTACTTTGTCTTTATACAGCTTGGTTTGCCGGTCATACGAGTCTTTAGCCTGATCAATTTGGGCTTCCAGATCGGCTAAGGTTTTGCGGAGCGTGAAGCGTTCGACCTGCAATCGCTGGCGGGTATTTTGTAGATCGTTGACCAGCCGGTTAGCCTCGGTTTCCGATTGCAGAAAGCTCAGTTTTAGGTTCTGATTTTCTAATTTCAGCAGCACATCGCCCTGTTTCACCGTCGTGCCGCCTTCCACTAATTTTTGCGTAACGTAACCCCCTTCGATGGCATCGAGCCGGATGGTTTTCAGCGGCATAACCACACCCGTTACGGCAATGAAATCCTCAAAAGGCCCCGTTGTAACGTCGGAGACCGTTATTTTTTCTTTCTCAACGTTCAGCTTCGACCGGCGGTCGGCAAAGAAGAGAGTGTACGCTACTAAGCCCAGAATCAGCGCACCACCTCCGAAGAGAGCGATGCGTTGGGTAGTCCAAAATCGTTTAGGTAAGACGCGATCCATTAACTTAATGAGCGAATGAGTGAATTAGTGAATGAGCGAATATAGGCTCTGAACTCTTCGCTGACAGGTGATGTGCCAATAGTCATGCCAATCGGGTAGATTGATTGATTATCAGTAAATTACTGTATGTAATGCTTTTGATTATGTCCGCTTTCGGACGGAATTTGTCCGCTTTTAGGGCTTTAAACGAACGTCTGCCAGTACATACGGCGACAGTGTTTTTGGCCGGGTTTCGGGATTGAGGAATTCATACGTCAACTGGCTGACATGATAGTAGGGGAATACAGCCAGCCGACGCACCCCAAACCCGCGTATCGTCAGCGAATCGGCTTGCTCTGCTGTCGTAAAGACTTGTTTGGGGCCAGTCTGTACTTGTTTTTGCATCGCCGAATCGGAACGGGCATAAACAGTGGGGGCATGGGCGTAAAATTCATACGACCAGAAACTGCCGCCCCCCACGCCTGAACCGGGTTCATACAAAATAGTTGTGCGTTGCGACAACGCTGCCTGCTCATTGGCATACCGGGCGGCTGTCATACCGGCCTGATAGTGTAGAAACGTCGGGTACAGAAACAGATTCAGTACCCCCGCCAGTATCAGCATGACCCCCACCATCCGACCCACCAGCGATAACAGATTCGTTTTCCGAAAAAGAGCGAATGTGGCAAACGTTATAACCATAATCCACCCTATCCCCGCGCCCAGGTCATTAGGCCGAACGAGCCACAATAGCCCAATAGAAAGCCCGATGATTAGTAGGCCAATGAGGGTTTGCCCAATTGTCCATCGCCGAAGGGCAACCGGTTTTAGATTTACCAGAAACTGCGCGGTTAGAATAGAAAAGAATGGAAAAACAATATTCATGTAATGCGGCAATTGAAAGCCCGAGAGCGAAAACAATGCAAACGTAGCCAGACCGGAACCAAGCGAAACGTATTCGGGTCTGGCCTGAATTGGTAGTGACCTTTGCTGTTTCAGCAACCCGGCCAGTTCGTTACCAACTCCCGCATATAACGGCAGCGACCACGGCAAAAAAGCCCACAAGAGCGTGTGGACAAAGAACAGTTTGTCGCCTTCGCCTTTAATCGGGCCTGTGTTGAAGAATCGCCCAAACTGGCTGTCCCAAAAGAAAAATCGAATTCCCGATACGCCCGTTTCGCCAAAAACAACTTTTTCCGGGTGTAAATCGAATTGCTGATATAGGCAATACATTTCGGGTAGCGTAAATCCGAATGAGAGCGCAACCGCCAGATACCAGCGCGGCTTGAGTAATTCACGCCAATGACCAGTCAGAACCCAGTGCAGAATTAAGCCAGCGCCAATGGGGATAAGCACAAAAATGCCTTTGGTCATTAGGGCGCAACCGGTTAGAAACGAGCCGACTATAAGATGGAAGCTGTTTTTAGATACGCCATATCCTGGAGATTTAGCGTATCGCTCACCCAGAAACACCCTATAGAAATGATAAACGGCTCCAATAATCAACGGCATTAAATACGGCTCAGCCCGAACATCGCTGTTGGATAGAACGCCGTGAAAAGCCGTCAGCAATACTAATGTGGCTACCTGTGCCACCGTTTTTGAGTGTGTCAGCCGGGCAAACTGGTATGTGTAAATCACACTCCCCAGAAAAAACAGCAGGGCTGGAAACTTATAGGCAAACGTATTGAAACCAAAAATCCGGTAGCTGATAGCCGCCATCCAGAACGGAAAATGGGGTTTGTCGAGCCAGTCGGCGCCAACGGCGTAGAGGTTCACAAAGTCGCCGGTTTGTGCCATCTGTTTGGCAATACAGGCATATAGTGCCCCGTCGAGTTCCATAATCGGGGGGAACAGTCCCGTTGCATTCAGAAACACACCAGCGGCTGCAAGGCCAAAAAACCATCGGTCGGCAAACCCAGAAGAAGAATCAGTCATTATGGTCATTTGTCGTCATTGATTGTCAGCTATGGCGTCAATGACGATTTAATGACCATTCATGACTATACCTGACCATTTATGACAATTTAGTGGTCAAAGTACGGAATAAAACCGTAATTCGTTGTTGAATCAGCACAACTGTGCAACCTATTCGCCCGGTTCCTCATCTTTAACTATATGCAAGACGCAAAACTTCTACTGGTCGATGATGACCCCGACGTGCTGCTGGCCGCCCGATTGCTCCTCAAACGCCATGTAGCTTCGGTCGACATCGAGAAAAACCCGGAAAAACTGCCCTTCCTACTCAATAATAACCGCTACGATGCCATTGTGCTCGACATGAATTTCCAGCGCGACGTGAGTAGCGGTCGGGAGGGATTTGCCTGGCTCGACCGGATTTTAGACATTGACCCCCGTGCACGGGTGGTGTTGTTTACGGCCTATGGCGATGTAGAAATGGCCGTTCGGGCCATCAAAGCCGGGGCTGTTGACTTTGTGCTGAAACCCTGGCAAAACGACAAATTCTTAGACACCATCCGGGGCGCAGTAGAAGGCCGAAAAGACGAAGGTGAGGAAACGGGTTCAGTAGGAGGCAAAAAGGCGGGTAAAGAGCAGAGCGATAAAAAATCGGCTAAACAAACCAGCATTATTGGTTCAGCCATGCGTCCCATTCTCGACACGGTTGAACAGATTGCTCCTACCGATGCTAACGTCCTGATTTTGGGCGAAAACGGAACAGGAAAAGACCTGATCGCCCGGGCTATTCACGAACAGTCGCATCGGCGCGATAAACCATTCGTTAGTGTCGATGTAGGGGCACTGACCGAAAGCTTGTTTGAGAGCGAATTGTTCGGTCATGTGAAAGGGGCTTTTACTGATGCCCGCGACGACCGCGCCGGACGGTTTGAAGAGGCCAATGGTGGCACCATTTTTTTAGATGAAATTGGCAACTTAACCCTCGGTCAACAAGCCCGATTGCTAACCGTGCTGCAACAGCGGCAGGTGACGCGTGTTGGTTCAAACAAAGCCCGGCCAATTGACGTGCGACTAATCTGCGCCACAAATGCTGATCTGGCTGAACACGTTGCTGAGCGACGCTTCCGACAGGACTTGCTTTACCGAATCAATACGATAGAACTCAATTTACCACCCCTTCGCGAACGGCCATCCGATATAGGACCACTGGCGGAGTTTTTTCTCAAAAAATACGCGAAACAATACAATCGTTCAGTCTCGGGTTTGAGTCCGGCTCTATTGGCAGAGATGAAGCAGTATCGCTGGCCGGGTAATGTGCGGGAATTGCAGCACGCCGTAGAGCGAGCCGTTATTCTGGCCCGACCGGAGCTGAGTTCAGGAACGTTGCTGGAACCAACTAATTTTGTCTTTAAAAACGGTTCGGCTGCTCCCTCGCCCGTGAGTGAAACCCTTCAGTTAGAAGATATGGAACGCCAGTTGATTCATCAGGCCATGCAAAAGCACCGAGGCAGCATCACGGATGTAGCCAGGGAACTGGGTTTGTCGCGTCAGGCACTGTATCGGAGATTAGAAAAATTTGGGTTGTAATCAAAATTGGTGGCAAGCCATTCTCTATTTCAAACGGTCCAGCAAGAGCGTCAGGATTTGTTGCTGAGTTTGTTCAAGTCGGGTGAATTTCTGATTCACTTCCTGAAATCCTTGTTGCATTTCCTGTCGTAATCCATCAATTTGGGTTTGTTGTTGGTCAAACCGCTGATCTATTTGAGTTTGCTGTTGGTCAAACCGTTGATCAACCTGCTCAAACTTTTGATCAACCCGGTTAAACCGTTGATCAACTTGTTCAAATCGTTGGTCCACCTGCTCAAATCGCTGATCCACTTTGTCGAATCGTTGATCGACCTGCTCGAACCGTTGGTCTACACTGTCAAATCGTTGATCGACCTGCTCGAATTGTTGATCGACACTATCAAATCGTTGATCGACGCTGCTAAACCGTTGGTCCACACTGTCAAATCGCTGACGCATCTCAATAGTCAGATCGGCAACGCCCCGGGCGGCAATTTCAGCGTTAGCATCAGCGCGAAGAGCTATTTCAAGAATTTGTCCGTTCGATTCAATTAAGCGGTCTGTTTTTTGGGCCACATCGGCTAATACAGGCTCAACTTGATCAAGGCGTTTATCAGGTGTCATATAATCAAAATAATTTCGTAAATATATGCGGCCTTGTTTCAGAGTTACAAATTGTTTCCCCAAAAATTTTCTGATTGCATCATATAACCTGTCCTAACTCCTCTGCAATTGCTTCCTGAGAAAGCCGCACAACTTCATCAGGCGTTCGGCCAGTGGGTTCGATGCCCGGCAGCACTGTCCACGACATTCGTGAAAAAGACGTTAACGGGAACAAACCTTTTGGGTTGAAATGGCCCGTTCCCCGAATAGCTATCGGCACCACTAAAGCGTTTGGAGCGCGTTTCAATAACGTGGCGACTCCTCCTGTTACGAAAGGTTTCATCTGCCCCGTAGCCGACCGCGACCGGGTTCCTTCGGGAAAAATCACCGCCGACGAATTGGTCTGCTGAATGAGCTTTCCTAATCGGGCAATCTCCAGAATCGCCTGTTTGGGGTCTTTGCGGTCGATGAGAGCCGCCCCGCTTTTACGCAGGTTATACGACACGCCGGGGATGCCATGCGACAATTCAATTTTTGAGACAAAGGTGGGTGTGTGTCGGCGAAGAAACCAGATGATCGGTGAAATGTCGAACATACTCTGGTGATTCGCTACGAAAATAATGGGCCGGTCAAAGGGTAGGTTGGGCTGATTAGTAAACTGAATTGTGCTGCCTGTTAGATACCAGCCGTAAGAAATGGCCGCGTTCATCCAATCCACTGTTTTTTTATGGGCAGGGCGACCAAACAGGTTAAATGCAAGAACTTGCAAAACGTGAAAAACAACTAATACTAACCCGAAATAAAGTAGATAAAGACTACTCAGTATATAATCCAGGACTTTTTTCATATAAAGCTTATCAGACAGTATGGGTTAAGCGAATGCAGATGGTTGAATCTATTTCACCTACTCTATGCATTGTTCAGCGAAGATACAGTACGCGTGTGAATTCAATATTTTTTAAAATTCATTATCTATGTGTTCTTTGCATGGCAAGGCAGAGTGTCCTGCCACACGCTCTAAAAATATGCTTATCCGAATTGTTCGCATGATATTTCAGGCCGATAAACTGCCTGATTTTCATATTCTTTTTGATAATTCTAAACATCAGATTCGCGCGTTTCCGGGGAACCATCACCTTGAACTGCTGCGCGATCCCGACCAGCCAAACGTTCGGATAACGTACAGCCTCTGGGAATCTGCCGACTCGCTGGAAGCTTATCGTCAAAGTGCGTTGTTTCGCAACACCTGGGCGGCTACGAAAGTCCTGTTTGCCGAACGAGCCGTGGCCTTTTCGGGGGAGCGAATGGAGAAAGTTTAATGTAACAAAGAGTCAGTTCGGAGATGATTAAAATTAAAGGCGAGCAGACTATGTCCCTGTAGGTAGTAGCAAAGATTTAAATCATCTGTGAGCACTATACAACCCTGTTCTGCCAGATAATGTATAACCGAATCGCTCAGGCCAAATTTGAGATAGCTTTTTGGGTATTTATCCATTGTAGCAAGGCTTTCTGAGAGAATTTCGGTCATAATCCGGGCAATATTCTGTAATACTGTTAAGGCCTGCTGTCCTTTATATGAATATGTCTCAAGAAGATTACTGGCTTCGGTTAAAATATTGGGTGTCACAACTATTTCCCTAAAGCGATCCATAAAGGAAACTAACAGGTTATAGTCATTGTGAGTATATTTATTGGTAAGGTTATGGCTTGCTATTTGATTTACATCTATACTGCCTACCACCAATAGAACCAAAAGGTTTGTGTCGATTAGAAGGCCTTTACTATTCCGTAGGTCATTTAAGGTCATTTTCCAGTGTTCTAATCTTCATCGACTCGACCTTACCATTCTGTGCGTCGATTTTGAATAATTTATATTTTCTTACCGTTTTAGGGAATAACGCAGCCGAGACGGGGGAGGCCGGGTCTGCGACTACAGGAAAACTAAGTGTTATTAGCCAATAATTGTGTGCTTCGTCGAGTTCAACTTCTTCGACTAATTCCCCGCTGATGTCTGGATAAATGTCTTTATAAAAATTTAAGGCATTTTTGGCGGCTTCTCGAACGGATAGCATAATCGTTGTTAGTTATGGATATGCAATATCATAATAAACAACGAAAGAAGGAATATCAATCCCGAAACTGCCTTGCCAGATACGTCCTGTTTGCCGAACAAGCCGTAGCCTTTTCGGGGGAGAAGCTGGAGGAAGTCCGCTCCAGGTCGCTATGAGTATAAGCCCCTCATTCCTGCCTTATTCGTGTTGACAAACGCATCGTCGCCTATTCATGAATCGCTGGCTTTCTGTTGGTTATCTGACGCTCTGCCTGCTAACTGCACTGGTGTCGATTGCGTTTGCCCAAACGACCACCCTCACTGGTACGGTGGCCGATGCCAGCACGGGAAAACCCATGCCGTTTGTTAATGTCTACCTGAACGGCAGTACGCGGGGTGCTTTAACCAACGAACAGGGGCAATTCTCGTTAAACCGAGTTCCATTGGGCACGGTCGAACTCGTAGCGTCATTCGTCGGCTATCAACCCCATCGGCAAACCCTACGCTTAGACGATACGCAGGAGAAGCGGGTTAACTTCCGGCTGAAGCCCAGCGACCAGACACTGGCTGCAGTCACCGTGCGCGGAAATCCTAAAAAGTGGGAGCGGCACCTCAAGCAATTCAAACAACAGTTATTCGGTCAGCCGTTTGGTGGGCAGTGCCAGATTCTGAATCCTGATGTACTCAGTTTTTCGGATGAGAAAGGCCATCTGAAAGTAACAGCCACAGAGCCGTTAGTTATTGAGAATCATGCCTTAGGCTATAAAATCTGGTATGATTTGCTGTATTTTGATGGCACCGCTCAGAAGGTGTACTACGCCGGTAACACCCGCTTTGAGGAACTAAAAGCCGCCGATGAACGCCAGGCAAGCCGTTTCCAGCGCAACCGGATGACGGCCTATAAAGGCTCAACCCGACATCTAATGGCCAGTATAGTAGCAGGTAACTACGAGCAGGAAGGCTTTCTGGTTTATCAGGAAAATACGGCTGTGCCTATTGCCCGAACCCTAACCAACCAGACCACCTTAACCGGGTCGGTCAAAAAGCGCCTGTTGCCGCTAAATTTGACGGATTTACTCCAGCCGGGGCGGTTGTCGTTTGAACGACGTTTGGTATCGGCCCCGCCCTTAGTGGTTTTTTACACAAACGCTACTTCGGCCTATTCCCCCTATAGCGATGCCCGTTATGCCTATTCTCAAATTATGCTGCCCAATGGGCAAATGCAGTTAACAACCGATGGCATCATTACAATGCCATTTGGGGCAGAAATTCAGGGGTCACTGGCCGATGACCGACTTTCGACGATGCTCCCCGCCGACTGGCAACCTACTAAAACAGAGGCTAATCCCGCTGTCAACACGCCGGTGGCTATGCGGGGGAAACTCCTGCCACCCGATGCCCGGTCGGGTCGAATTGCGACGGCTTTTGCGGAGAAGTTTAAAGCACTGGCTCCGGTTGTGTTTGTGCATACCGATAAGCCTTTCTATGCAACCGGCGACCGGCTTTGGTTAAGTGCTTACCTGCTCGATGCGGCCACCAACCGGCGTCCGCTGGGTGAAACGGCTATGCATGCCGACCTCATGACGTCAACCGGAAAACTCGTGCAGCACCAATGGTTGAAAGTAACAGACGGTCGGGCCACAGGTAACTTTCGCCTGTCAGACTCGCTGGCGTCGGGCACCTACCGACTGCGGGCTTATACCGACGAAGACGATGGTCAGCACCGGCCCGCTTTTGAACGAACCATTGCTGTATATAACCTCATTCAGGGAGCCACCCCTAAAATGGTAGCCGACACGAACCAATTGATGGTAGATATACAGGTCTTACCCGAAGGGGGCCGCTGGGTGGTGGGTTTGCCATCGCGTTTGGGCATTAAAGTGGTAATGCCCAATGGTCACGGTATTTCGGGTTCAGGACGGATTATTACGAAGGAGGGTGCTGAAATTACGCGGTTTACGACCAACCGATTTGGCATGGGCAGCGTTGTGCTGACGCCAGAAGCCGGGCGAGCCTACTACGCGGAAATTCTCTGCGCGAATCGACAGCAGGTGGTGCCGTTACCGGCTACTGAATCTGAAGGCTTATTACTTTCAGCAGATGCAGTCAGTGATACTAATCAACTGAAATTGAGGATTCTGGGTGTAAACCGCCCCGCCGTCGATTCGGTTTATGTGCTAATTCAACAACAGGGTCGCTTAGTTGAGCAATTGAAAATTTTGCTGCAAAACGGCGTAGCACAGGTGAGTTTGCCAACCACTTTATTGCCAGCGGGCCTCAACCAGATTACACTTTACGATGCGTCGGCTCGCCCGCAGGCTGAGCGGCTGTTTTTTTTACCAGAACGCCAGCCGCCCGTTCGTGTCATCATTGGCTTTAACAAAGCCCGTTATCAACCCCGCGAACGGGCTATCATGAGCGTTAACCTAAACGACGATGGCTTGCCTGCTGTTGCGGTGCTGTCGGCCTCTATTGCCGATGCCGCTCAGGTTCCTGCCGATACGGCAGCGGCTACCGTTCATACGCATTTGTTGCTAACAGGTGAATTGAGGGGGCGCGTAGAACAACCGAACTATTATGTACAGACGAATTCGCCCGAAACCCGTCGAGCACTGGACGATCTGTTGCTGACCCAGGGCTGGCGACGAGTGAGTGGTACGCCCTCGACGGAGTTGTTGGGTGGTGTGTCGTTGATGGGGCGGGTATTGAACGCCAAAAATCAGCCGATTCCCGGCGCACAGGTAGTTGTAGCGTCTACGGCGGCTAACCAGTCATTTGTGCGGTCGGCTGGGGCGAATGAGAAAGGCCGATTCCGGCTGGCGGGCCTGGACGTTGCCGATACGCTGCAATTGATGGTGCAGTTAGCCAACCGGGAATTGAAAGATATTCCAGCGACTGAAGCGCATATTGTGCTGGAAAGGCCAGACACCAACTGGAAAACGGATACGACTCAGGCAGTGCCGAACTGGGCGGCTTTACGGGCACAGTTAGACGCGGCCAAATCCCGTCAGGAAGGCGACGCTGAGTTATACCGTGATAAAACCGTCAAACTACTGAAAGCCGTGACGGTGCGAGCCAGAAAGCTGGATGAACGGCCCGAAGATATTAAGCGGATGAGCCTGCATGGGTCTGCCGATGCTACGCTGACGTTTGATGACAAATCGCCCCGGTTCCCGAACCTGTATGAGATGATTCGGGGGCGCGTGGCGGGGGTAACCGTAGGTCAGGCAGTAACGGGCGGATACAGCGTTCTGATTCGTGGCGTTAATAGTTTCTATAGTAGTACCCAACCTTTATTTCTGATGGATGGTATGCCCATTCAGGATACTGAGGGAACAGCTTTGTTAGCGTTCAACCCGGGCGATATTGAGCGTATTGAAGTGCTGAAAAATGCAGGAACATCGGCTATTTACGGCGTTCGTGGCGGCAATGGCGTGATTGCCTTTTATACCCGGCGCTTCCGACCCGATCAGCAGAAAAACGAAGCTAAAAAGGGCATGGTGCCCCTGCAACTGATTGGTTATCCGTCGGTTCAGCGGGAATTTTACGTGCCCCGCTACGATGCCGAAACACATTCTCCTGCACTCTCAGATCGCGTTGACCGCCGGGACGTATTGTACTGGAAACCCCTCATGCAAACCGATAACGAGGGGCGCAGTCAACTCATGTTTCCTTTATCAGATGTTGTCCGAATGGTACGCGTAACAATTCAGGGCATTACCAATAGTGGGCGGCCTGTGGTGGGTGTGGCGTTAATTCAGGTGCAGTGAAAATGTAGCGTGGGCCGCTGGTCCGTGCTACTTATTTTCCCCAATCGGGTGTTGAAGTAGTGGGGTCGAATAGTTCATCAACGTAATAATCCCGGCGAGGGCGTTTGTCACATACATCATCGCCAAGCGGGTAACGGCAGGTGGCATAAATACTACTATTGTCAGGATTCATCAGGCTGGTGTAAGCTCCCACCGGGAAGCGATCTGTTTTGTGTGCCCGCTTCAATAAACAGTGCCCCAGTTCATGAAATAGTAAGCATTCGCGCTCGTGCTGGTTGGCCTGTTGCCAGCACGAACCATCCTTGTTGATTATAATATGTGGAGGTTTGCCCGATTCCAGCGTACACTGTCCACAGACATCTTCGCTTTGCGAAGCCCCAAACGTAATAATCAGGTTGTCAGTCGAAACAGAATTGTTACGCTTTTTAGCCTCATCCCGAAATGACTGAACATAAGGCTCTACTTCAGCCGGAACGCTGTATTGAATCGGTTCAGGCTGCGAACCGCGCTGGCATCCGGCTAAGCTGGTGAGCAACAAAACGACAAGCAGCGAGAGCGGACGCATAAGAGCAGATTCAGGAGTAAAAGCTATCGCACGGATTAAGCGTTTGGCAGATTAAGTGAGTTGGCTCTTCGTTCTACCCGGTCGATTCCAGGCCAGCCAGGCAACCATAGCCAGACAACCTGCAAACCAGGCAAACGGTAGTCGCAAATCCAGCAGCGATAAAGCACCAAAGACCAGTGTCGTACCAAAGCTCGCCAACCCCTGTAATGCCTGATTGATACCGAAAATTTCGCCCCGGTCGTCGTCGGTCGTTCGTTGTGCCATCAAGCCTTCGATGAGACCCTGAATGAGTGAAAGCGTCAGGCAATCCAGCGTAACGAGCGCGTATAAGCTTATCACTGAAGTGCCAATTAATCCATAGCCTGCCAGCACGGGCACGCCCAGGGCAGCCGCCCAGATAATGGCCTTTCGCTGGTTGATGCGGTCGGCAAAATAAGTGTAAAAAACGTAGTTGATTACAATACTCAGAAAGCCAAAATACATGAAAAAGTACGAAATGGCTTTGGCATCCATGTGCATTTCTCCGAAGCTAATGAACGTAACAAAGTAATTGTAATAGCCCGTACTGAAGGTTAGGGCCAGTTGCATCAGCACCAATTGTTTCAGGCCCCCATGTTGCTGGTCTTTGGTAGTAAGGCGTTTCCAGAGCGTATGCACATTCAGCGACTGTACCAATTCGGTCTTCAGCATGGCTGTATCCACACCTGGAGGATTAGGATGGGTTTCGCGTAAAGTCCAGCTTAGCAGCATATTCACCGCCGACAATGTAACGGCCATACTGGCGACCACGTTGGCCTGGTCGGCCTGCACAACATCGAGTGTGGTCAACAGTAAACCGGCGGCTGCCGGACCAATCACGAATCCAAGCGAAATGATGGCCCCTTCGATACCTAAATTCTTAAATAGTTTATCCGTAGGCGAAATATCCGTTATAGCCGACCGAACCGTAGCATACATGCCGTTGGTGGTGCCGTCGCTGATCCGGTTGGCGAAATAATAGCCCACCCGAACAGGCAGCAGCAGGCAGTCGGACAGAAACGTACCAATGGCCGAGACAATGAAGATTGGCCTACGACCGTATCCATCCGACAGTTTACCCAGCAATGGCGCCGAAAACAGTTGCATACCCAAAAACAGACCTGTACCTATGGCCAGCCATAGTTGCGGCCGGTCCAGCCCTTTCACGAACTCCGGCAGAATAGGCCCCACAGCCGAGCCAACAATAACGTCGATGAAGATAATGGCGTAAATATGAATCAGCCGATAGTCGCGGGGCATGAATAAAAAGGTTAGGCAATGGTGGTGGCGTAGTTTTGGCCAAACAGGTTATTGCTAAAACGTCATCACATAATACTGGCAGGTGAATGTTTGACCGAATTCGTGAATAACTTTCTGGTAAGTTGGCCTGAACTGGTGCCGTTCGTAAAAGGCCATGAGTTTAGGGCGGGTGGCGTCAGTCTCTAACTGAAGTTCGTGGATACCGCGTTTCAGGCACTCGGTCCGGCAGAAGTCGAGCATGAGTGTAAATAGATTTTGCCCCGCAAACTGCCGCCGAATCGCTACTTTGTGGATAAATGCTGCTGTATTGTCAGGAACGTCAGCATAATAGAGTGGGTCTTTCCATTGCAGGATAAATGTGGCGGCCGGGGCTTCATTAACATACATCACGTAGCAGTTATCCCGCGTGTAGTCGTCAATAAGGTTGTCTGCCGTAAGCGTCTGGGGTTCCCACATCAGTTGGTCGGTATCGACGAGCCACTGGCCCACCTCGCGGAGGATGTCGAGAAATTCGTCGGGCTGGTCGTTGCGGAAGATGAGGGTCATGGAGTGAGGGTATACTCGTAAGTCAGGGGTGCGGTCTGAGTTCCCGTAAGCTACGCATACGGTTAATCACAGTCAACTCCTTCAGAGTTTTTAGGTGAACAGGTATTTTTCATCGTACCATCTACGGCTTGCCCAACCCCGACCCATCATCGACCACCTTGCTTAAAGCCGACACACCGTTTTCATCAAAGGCTTCAATCGCAAAGTAATACGGAACCCCAACGTTCAGAGCGCGGAGTTCAAAGGTGTTGGGATGGTCGTTCCAGAATTGGTAGGTTTGGTAGAGTTTATCGGGCGCAATTCCCCAGCGGATGTTGTACCCTACGGCACCCGGCACTTTGCTCCAGGTGAGGTCGGCGTTGCGCTGGTCTTTCTGGCGTTTGGCAGTGAGCATGGCGGGTGTTGCCGGAGCTTTCCCTAATCCATTGCCAAATACACGGAAAGCGTTGATGGCCAGCGTTGGGCCTGCCACATACACATGCTCATAGCGCACATACCGCGCCCGGATAGGCTTACCATCTGGACGGGCAGGTAATTCCACATACGCGCAGGCGCGGTCGCGTTTGGGTTCTTTCGTGAGGTCGGCTACTACCTCCCATTTTTTGTTGTCGGTAGAGGTCAGGATTTTGAACTGGGTGTACACCGTCGAATCCGAATCGTAAATGGTTTGCCTATAGTCAATGTAGTCCACCTGCACCGCCCGCACGTCGCGCTCAGCACCGAGGTCGAGCGTGAGGGTTTCGCCGGGTTTGTTTTGAGCCGCCACCCAGAAGGTGCGCGGATTTTCGTCCGTTGTCCGGTCGGCCGACAGTGTATCCACCGCCGATGCTTTAAACGTGGACGATGCAACGGCCGGTTTTCGATAGGAGAGCAGCATCCAGCCCGTAAACAGTTCATCGCTGTTTTGAGTAGGTTGGTTAGCCCATTTTTTGGTGGGCAGATAATGCGGAAAATCACCGAAACGGGTGTTGGCAAACAGTTGGTCGTCTCTATCGAAACCCGCCGGATTCATCACAATTCGGCGCTCCATTCCCCAGTTATGGCCAATCCAGGTGGTGCCGGTGTTCCAGTAATTACCAAAATTATCCTGAAAGGTGTTGCCATGTCCGCAGCCCGTTGCAAAGCCGCCGGGTTTATAGGCTACCGGATTGTAAGGTGCATACTCGAACGGTCCCAGCGGGTCTTTACCTACGTAAGTACCGTTGCCATACACATTGTATTCGGTGCCGGGCGCGCCATATTGCAGGTAATACTTACCGTTGTATTTCGTCATCCACGCACCTTCCGTGAACGGTTTGAATGGGTCGGAGTGGTTCGGGCCAAAGCGTTCCCAGCCGTGTTTGTAGGGGTCGAGCCAAAGCATAGCCTTGTAGGCTTCAGCGGGGTTTTTGCCCGCGTATGTTAGGTTACGATTCTTGTCCAGTTCTGCCCCGAAGAGCGGATACACATTCGAGGAACCCCAATACATATACCATTTGTCGGTATCGTCGTCGTGAAAAAGAGCAGGGTCCCAGGGGCCAATGTCTTTGGGTAGGCGGGGGAGCCAACGGTTGAAGAATTTTAGCTTTCCCTTCTCTGGTTCGGTGGAGTAAAAAATGGGCCGTTGCTCAAACGTGGATTGGAACAGATAGAGCGTGTCGCGCACCGAGAGAGCCGCCGGGGCACACATATCTTCCATCGGCCACTTGTCGGGCACGATGTATCGCCAGTTTACTAAATCTTTCGAGTGCCACCAGCCGCCCTGAATCGTCACGAACAGATAATACTCTTTTTTATGGTTGATAATGACCGGGTCGGCCCCGGAGCGGTAAGAAATTTTTTCGTTAAGCTGCTCAAAATTATACCGATAGCTAATGTCCATCGGGTTGCAGTAGGTCTTCTGCTGGGCCATCGACGGTACCCAGACTGAACAAAACACGGTGAAAAACAGGATGAATAATCGCACGACCATGAAGGGATTAATCAGGAAAGTAACTTTTTACGCCCGGACAAGTTAAGCCAATATGACAGATATAAACAAGACCATTCTGCCCTCGCTGGGCAGTGGATTAATGGGGGCTGTTGCGCTGACAATTCTCCACGAAACCGCCCGTCGGTTCATCCCCGACGCTCCCCGCGCCGACATTCTCGGGATGCGGGCTATAAAAAAAGTAATGGAAGAAACGGACGCTGAGCCGCCCGCCGACGATGAACTGCACGGCTGGGCGTTGGGCGGAGATATTGTGTCGAACACACTTTACTACAGTCTCATTGGCCTGACCAAGCCAAAAGATGCGTTGGTAGCTGGAGCCGTTTTAGGGCTGGCTGCGGGAGTGGGGGCTGTTGAGTTGCCCGGCCCAATGGGTTTGGGAACAACGCCCACCCGTCGCACCGAGGCCACGGTTACCATGACTATAGGCTGGTATATGGTGGGCGGGTTGGTCACGGCCGCAGCCTATCGTTGGCTAAAGCGAAAATGAAAATTGGGTTTACTCTGCTACGTTGATGCCTTCGTCTTCCAGATAACGGCCAATATTGAAGGTTTGCCCATCTACTAATTCTAAATCGCGGTGCCAATCCATTGTGAGCCAGGCATCGGCGTTGCGTTCGGCAATCATCACCTGCTGCGAACTGCTAAAAATCCAAATGACTTTCTCAGATCCAAAATCAAGTAATTTCTTAGTCTTGCGATTGACGTAATTGAAATCGGCCACCTTTGAAATATCGGCTTTCACATCTATTTCAATAGCCACTTTAGCAGGTACATTGACATACTGCGTATTGATTTTATCAGGTGTCAATACGCTTCGATCATAGATAGCGACATCGTGCGAGAGGTTATTGCGATGGTCGATGTGAACGCTTGCTTCATTGGAGGCAAACCAATATTTTTTTTCGTCTAACTGACGAATCATAATACGCATGAAATAAGAAACAAGCACCCACTGCAATGAACTCGAACCCATAATTTCTTCTGGTGATTTTTTGCCCACCAGTACGTCTTCATAGCCGCGATAATAGAGCGGACGGCCATCCAGCACTTCATACACCAGCGATTCGAGCGCAACCGGCTGCTTTCGGGCAGCAGGCGGGTTTCGTCGTTTACGGGGTTGCAGTTGCGCTACAGTTTCCATACGTGGTTTTTTTAGCAAGATACTCACAAATTCATTCGCTTCAGTTCGCCGACGGCATAGGCAGCCGCGCGAGCCGTTAAGGCCATGTAGGTCAGCGATGGGTTCACGCAGGAGGAAGAAACCATAGCCGCCCCATCCGTAACAAATACGTTTTTGGCTCCCCAAACCTGATTATACGCATTCAGTACCGACGTTTTCGGATCACGACCCATGCGGGCAGCACCCATTTCATGAATGCCGATACCGGGGTTTTTGTCGGTGTCGTTGCGTGTTTTGATATTTTTCAGACCGGCGGCTTCGAGCATTTCGGCGGCATCGTTCATCATGGCTTTCCGCATCCCAATGCTGTTTTCGCCCCAGGCCGCATCGAACTCAATGATGGGCAACCCCCATTTATCTTTTTTGTCGGACAGACGCATCCGGTTGTTGGGGTCGGGGAGGGTTTCGCCAAAACCGCCAATACTAAACTCCCAGCGGCCCGGTTTCGTGAGGTTGTCCTTAAATGCTGGTCCAAAACCATCCTGAGAAGCTCCGGCGGCCCAGTCGCGACGGGCACCGCGTCCCTGATAGCCAAAGCCGCGTACAAAATCCTTACGTTTGTCGTCGCCCCAGTTAGCAAAACGGGGAATGTAAATACCGTTGCCCCGCCGACCATAATAGTATTCATCCTGCAAGCCTTCGTATTCACCCGATGCCCCAGCTCCCAGATGATGGTCCATCAGGTTACGTCCCAACTGGTCAGAATCGTTGCCTAAGCCGTTCGGGAACCGCTTGGAAGTCGATTGCATCATAATCCAGGCCGTGTTCAGCGTCGAGGCATTCAGGAAGATGATTTTGGCGTGATACTCCTGCGTCTGTTTCGTATTCTGGTCGATGACTCGAACGCCGGTAGCTTTGTTTTTCTGGTCATCAAAAATAACCTGATAGGCAATTTTATCCGTAATTACCGTCAGATTTCCAGTTTTCACGGCGGCTGGCAACGTAGCCGACTGCGTACTGAAATACGCGCCGAACGGACAACCTCGGACACACAGATTCCGAAACTGACACGACGCCCGGCCCAGATCGGTATGCACTTTCTGCGCCACCGAAATAATCGCCGGACGACCAATCACCAAATGACGTCCCTTGAAATTCTTCTCAATGCCTGCTTTGGTCAGTAGTTCGATGCTATTCATTTGCATTGGCGGCACAAACTCACCATCAGGCAAAACCGCCAGCCCGTCGCGGTTGCCCGAAACACCAGCAAACTTCTCGACGTAGGAATACCAAGGCGCAACGTCTTTGTACCGAATGGGCCAGTCGGCGCCATGACCATCTTCGAGGTTGGCCGTAAAATCGCGTTCGTTCAGCCGGTAACTCTGCCTCCCCCACATAAGCGAGCGCCCTCCCAAATGATAACCCCGAATCCAGTCATACGGCCGTTTTTCGATGTATGGGAAATCGACGTCTTTGGTAAACATATGCCGCTGGTCTTCGCCGGGTTTTCCACCTGAGCGCGCATTAGCCCAATATTCTTCGGCGGCCCAAAGCTCAATTTTTCCCCGGTGCGGAAATTCCCAGGGGTCTTTCATGGCCGTCGGGTAATCCGTAACGTGTTTCAGGTCGGGGCCGCGTTCCAGCATCAGCACCTTCAGGCCCTTCTGCGTTAATTCTTTGGCCGCCCAGCCACCCGATATACCAGAGCCTACGACGATGGCGTCGTAAGTCATTGTTTTTTTAGCGTCGAGATTCAGGTTCATGGAGTATAGTCAATCAGTTAACGAGTTGGTCAGTCGGTCAGTGACTGACGCACATGTACTGGTTTTTATGTCAGTCACTGACCGACTGACCAACTCGTTAACTGATTGACTGAGTTACGTTGCCCACGCTTTTTGGCCTTCTTTCAGTTTAACGACACCTACGTATTTACCCGGAATTTTTACGTACTCCAGCGCTTGTGTGCAGCCAATTTCAGAACTGAAATAACCCAGAATGGTCAACTCTTTAACCAATTTGAAAAAGGGCGTAAGCGGAGCGTTTTTCTCGGCATCTTTCACCACAACGCCCGTTTCGGCATCGACTAATTTAGCTTGAGTTTGATCGCTGCCCGCCGGAGCAAAGGCCCCTAAAGTGGTTTCGGGATCTTTGGCTAATTTTTCCTGACGTTTCGGATGTTGTTGTGCTTCCGTTTTAGCCATTTGCTCAAACTGCTTCAGAATCGCCGTTTTCTCCTCAATCGGTAGCTCAACGAACGATTTGGCGTAGGCTTTTTTACTTTCGGCCTCAACAGCTTCCAGGCCTTTCAGAAAATGTTCCTGCTGCGCCGGTTTATAGCAATCCTTCAGAATCAACTCAATCGTTGATGCCACCTTAGCCGCTTTAGCGCCGGGGGTAGACGTCGTGGGCATAATCACTTCCGTAATTTCGTCAAGAAGCGCCTGCTGATCAGGCCGCAACGCAAATGTCGAGGGCGGCTGTTTCCTGACCCGATGGGGTTGGTAACCCGCCAAAATAGCGGCCATAGACGGGGCCGAGAGGGCGCTACCCATTGTGAGAGCTACCTGGAGAATGGCTTCTCTGCGTTTCATGATACTATCGTTGTGATAAATTTAAGCAAATGGATACTGGCTGATAGTCAAACTTCATTATCCATTTACATATTCTGCCTATAAGAGAAATAAGCGAGGAAATCCTACTGATACACTGTATCTTGGCCGTATGATTGCCGAAACACCTTCACCGCCTTACTACGCTGTTATTTTCACGTCCCTTCGGACGTATGTGGATGAAGGCTATGGCGATATGGCGGTCCGCATGGTTGAACTGGCCCACGAACAGCCCGGTTTTCTGGGCGTTGAATCGGCTCGCGACGGGTTGGGCATCACAGTATCATATTGGGATAGTCTGGAAGCCATTCGGGCGTGGAAGCAGCACGCCGAACACAAAATTGCCCAGCAAACCGGCCGGGAGCACTGGTATGAAGCTTACAAAACCCGCATCTGTAAAGTGGAGCGGGACTACGGGTTCGGGAAGTTGTGAACCTTTTTGTTTTGTAACACTGTTACAAATTCATTATGTCGCGAAAAGCAACCTATCAGGAAGACCTGAAAGCAGATATTTTACATCAGACCATCACTCTGGCAGGCGAGGAGGGATGGCCGGGTGTATCGACACGAAAAATTGCTGATCGGCTTCATACCAGCACCACGGCCATTTACCACTATTTTGGCGGTAAAGACGCAATTCTGGCCGAACTGCAACGCGAGGGATTTCGGCAACTATGCGACGCACAACTGGCGGCTTTAGTTAGTCGTGAGGGAAAACCCAAAAAACAATTGAAAGCTGTATCGTTGGCTATGTTGCACTTTGCACGTGAAAACCCCGAACGTTATGCCTTAATGTTCAATCTCGACGGGGCTGTATGTAGCGATGAACCACCGCAGGAAGCAGCGGATGGGATGCACCAGATTCAGAATGTGTTACAACAACTCACTCATGATAATATCGACTCGGTGTTTATGCATTGGTTTGCTATGATGCAGGGATTTGTTGCCTTAGCCCGACATGATTGCCAGCCTGGACAGGCAGGACGATTCGATCACTTGGTAGAGGAAGCCATTAGTCGGTTCATAAAAGGATTATAATCGTTTATTTTTTTGTTATTTATAAAACAGTGATATAAAATAAATCAATGTTATAATGAAAAAGAAAACTGCTTTATTAATTGGTGCGACAGCCGGGATTGGTAGAGAAACGGCCCGACTGCTGGCTCAGGAAGGCTATGAGGTTATCCTTGTGGGCCGCAACCAGGTCGCTGGAGAGACACTGGCGACTGAATTGAACGGCCACTTTATTCGGGCCGACGTGTCGCTGCTGAACGAGACGCGTCGAGTAGCCGAACAGGTGCGTGTCCTGACTGACACACTCGATCTGATTATTCACAGTGCAGACCTATTGAGAATCAAACGACAGGAAACAGCAGAGGGCCTGGAAGTATCTATCGCCACCAACTTTTACAGTCGATTTTTACTCAATCACCTGCTGCTGACCGATCAACCTGCTTACCGGCCCGAACGCATTATCCACATTGCGGCTGCAGGTTTTCCGCCCGGTAAAAATTTTAAAGCCAAATTTCCAATTGCTGCCGATGCCAGCAGTTTCACAAGTCATAATATTGGTCAGGTTGCCAACGATTTCTACGGGTTAGCTCTGGCCGACAAACTACGGCAACAGGGAACAAAAGTAAATATCCTCAACCCTGGCATGGTAGACACTGACATTCGGCGACGGGGCGATTTTCCGAAGTGGCTAAAAGCACTGGAACCAGTATTTGATTTATTATTAAAGCCGTTGGTCACCAGGCCGGACGAGTATGCCCGAGTTGTATTAGCCATCGCTACAGGACGCAACGCCAATCAGTCGGTGCTGATTAACAGGAAAGGCAAATCTATAAAGCCGGCAGCTCCGCTTTTGGACAAAGAATTGCAAGATTATGTCTGGACGCAAACGGAACAGATAACCGGACTTAGAACCACCTCAACTAATATTTCTTGACTCAGGATTGTGTAGGAATGCTGTCCCGTTTACTTAGCGCATCGGTTAGTGTGATACTATCCTATAGATAACGCATGTGGTGGCTGGTAATGCCGTAGTACTATTTTTTAATCGGCAGACGGTAAACCAATTCCCAGGTTAGAAACTATTCTCTAAACTGCTGATAGCGACTTTGATAATTCCCTGCAAGGTCGCTCTGGAGGGGTGCATTTTTCCGAATACGCGCAAACCCGAAATGGTGTTGTAAATGAATTGAGCTAAATCGATGGCCGGGTGTTTGGTCGTAACATCACCCTCGCGTTGACCCCGCTCCATCAGTTCGGTGAACCGACTAACTAAAATTCGCTGGTTTTCGGCGGTAATGCTGGCGATTTCGGTTTCGTGGGGAGCCAGTTCAATGGCGGCATTAACCATAAAGCAGCCTTTTTGGGAAGGATCGCTAACTATGTCGTTAACAATGCCTTCGAGCAGCTCGCGTATCAGGTCAATAACGGGCCGTGACTGGTCGAGAAGGCGGCAAACATTCTGCCGGGTAAACTGCCCGTACTCCTCAAGTGCCTGGCGATAAAGGGCGTACTTATCGCCGTAAGTGTCATACAAACTGGCGCGGTTAATGCCGAGTTCATCGACTAAATCCTGTACGGAAGTCGCTTCATACCCGCGACTGCAAAAGAGATCGACGGCCTGATTCAGAACAACTTTTTCATCAAATGCTTTGGGTCTTGGCATAAGCGTATGGATAGCCTGAGTCGCTCACCCAAGCTATCTTCTGGAATGTTTATTCCAAAATTACGCAAAAAAATTATAATGTACTCATGCCGCCATCGGCAACTACCTCAGCGCCCAGCATAAACGAACTATCGTCTGACGCTAAAAACGTTACGACACGAGCCAGTTCGCTGGAGGTGCCGAACCGACCGAGTGGAATCTGCGACTGAATACCGGCAGCGGCCGCTTCGAGCTGATCGGCGGGAATACCTGTTTTACCAAAAAGCGGGGTCGTGATGGGGCCGGGGCTAACTACATTTACCCGGATTCTCCGGCCAATCAATTCTGCCGACAGCACTTTGGCGAAACTATGAAGTGCCGCTTTGCTGGCCGAATAAATACTGGCGTTAGCCATGCCAATGTAGGCATTGATGGAGCCGTTTAGCACAATGGAACCCCCTTCGTTAATTAGCGGCAGCAAGTGTTTGATTGTGAAATAAGCGCCTTTCACGTTAATGTCGAACGTTTGGTCAAACAACACCTCATCTACATAATCAATCGGTGCGAACTGAGCGACTCCAGCGTTGACAAACAGCACGTCTATCGTGTTGGTAACGGCTTTTACCTTCTCGGCCAGTTGGGTAATGTCATCCATACTGCCGGTGTCTGAAACAATGCCTGTTGCGTTCTCACCCAACTCACCAACGGCGTTGGCAACGGCCTCGGCGTTGCGGCCTGTAATAATCACTTTGCTGGCTCCTTCGGCCAGAAATTGCTGGGCGGTGGCAAAGCCAATACCACTATTGCCGCCGGTAATGACAGCTACTTTTCCTGTTAAACGGCTCATAATTTTGTTTTAGAATGATTGTTCCAAAACAAAGGTAATGTTCTTAATCTGACGGTTGCAAGAAATACATCAGGAAATTCGATTATTTTTTATAATTAACTGAATATCAGTTAATTATAAAGTAAGCCAGCCTTACTCTTTACTTAATATTCGTTTCCGATGCTCTATGCCCCATTTCCGTAATTCGTCGATGACTTTTCCAAGCGATTCGGCGTAGGGTGTTAGCGAATATTCAATGACGACCGGGAACGAATCATAAACGGTTCGTTTAACTAACTGATTCATTTCCAGGTCTCTTAATTCCTTTGAGAGCATTTTGTCGGTAATACTCGGAATCTCTTTGGCAATCTGGCTAAACCGTTTATTGCCGAACGTCAGCGCGACAATAATGGGTAACTTCCATTTCCCACTCAAAATATCTAATGCATCCCGCACGGGAAGAATCATTTGTGTGCATTCACTATGATTTACATGAGTGACTACGCTGGGGCAGGCAGTATGCTCAGAAAGCTGGGGTGCGGCTTCTGTTTCCATAATTATTGAGGTGGCTATCCCGAAGTATAGCACTATCGTTTGGTATAGTACTTTATTATGTATAGCAAATATAGGTAAGTTTGCAACGGTTAACAAGAAAGTTAAACAGAAAACTTACTTCTATGAAACGGGATAAAATAATTTATTGGGTATCAACGGCTGCCATTGCCTTAATGATGGCTTTTTCGGGCTTTAATTACTTCACAAATCCGGCCATGCAGGATGGATTTCGGCATCTGGGATTCCCCGATTATTTTCGGATAGAACTCGGTGCGGCTAAACTGATAGGGGCTGTGCTTCTGGTTGTTCCTGCCATACCGAAATGGCTAAAAGAATGGACGTATGCCGGTTTTGGAATCACGTTTGTTTCGGCGGCAATTGCCCACAGCAACAGTGGCGACCCGGCGGGAATGGTTGTGGCTCCGCTTGTGTTCTTGATTTTTCTAAGCATTTCTTACGGCTACTTCCGTAAACTGAATTCAGTAGAAGGTAAGTTAGCATAAGTGAATCAATGGATAATGTACAATGAATAATGGCTAATGAAATTCTCCACTCACTCATCATTATCTATTCTAACAAAGATGAATAACACAACCCAACCCAACATGCAGGTCGAAATCTGGTCGGATGTGATGTGCCCGTTTTGCTACATCGGTAAGCGAAAATTTGAAACTGCACTGGCGCAATTCCCCGATAAAAACGAGGTGGAAATCATGTGGAAAAGTTTTCAGCTTGATCCCAATCAGCCGACGGTTCCCGACAAAACGGTTCAGCAATATCTAGCCGAACGGAAAGGAATGAGCGTTCAGCAGGCGCAGCAGATGACCGACCACGTAACGAACGTAGCGAAGCAGGCGGGACTTACGTTTCATTTCGATAAAGCCGTGACAGCCAACTCGTTTGATGCCCATCGATTGTCGCATCTGGCCAAACAGCATGGCCTGCAAAACGAAGTGGAAGAACAGCTATTTGCCGCTTATTTCACGGAAGGCAAAAACACCGCCGATCATCATACACTAACTGAACTGGCTGAGAGCGTAGGATTAAACGCACAGGAAGTAACGTCGGTTTTGCAAAGTGAGCAGTTTGCCGACGACGTGCGGGCCGATATCTACGAAGCTCGCCAACTCGGTGTGCAGGGCGTTCCGTTTTTTGTGTTCAACCGGAAATATGCTGTTTCGGGCGCACAGGAAAGCCAGACGTTTTTGAGTGCCATCGAAACCGCGTTTTCGGAATGGAAAAAATCAAGCCAATCATCTGAACGGGTCACCGTGGAGGGACCCGTCTGCACAACGGATGGGGAATGTACGTGATTTTTTTAACCTATAAGGTCTCCAAAGACCTTTAAGACTGTATTGGAACTGTCTCTTTGATGCTTTCCCCGTCGCTGTGTTCTCACAGCGACGGGGAAAGCAAACCAGTAAAATATCAAAATACGCACCTACCATACACGGGGCAGTATGGTAAGTGCGTATTTTGCATTCTCGCGCAGGCAAGTTGAGGTCATCAATGAACGTGCATTTTGCATTACCAACGGCTAAATTTACTCCAAATTTCATGATAGTAGACTGATTGTGAAATGGTTGCCGAAGTGCCTGATTAAGTTCTTGGCTTTGATGTCTTTTGAGTATTATTGCAATACGCTAAAATTCTTTGTATATTCGGAGAGTTAGCTATAACCTTAGCTGAGCCACAGACAGTATGATAAGTCAAGAAGATTTATATCAATATTTATTAAAAGAACAATGGAAAGAGATACTTGATATTTTATACAAACAGAAAGAACATATTAAAAATGACACTTTATTGAGTTTTGCTACAAAAACTTTTGAGGCTGAATTTTTGAAGAAAATTAAACATCATGATAATTCACGCTTAGATATAACGGAATATTTAGAAACACTTTATCTATTACACCACGGAAAGTTTTATAGACTAACAGATGAAAACTATAAAACTCTAATTATTGAAATTGTAAAACGGAAAAATCTAAAAGAAGCTTATACTTATGCGACTAAGCTCCCGAATGAAGAAATTTGTAAAAAAGTGATTTCAGAGTTTAATTTGTTAAAAACTCAAGAAGAGAAATTTAAACTTAAAGAGCATAGCAAATTGCCAATGAACTGGATAGAGGTCTACAATAGAATTTTCGAATTAATAAATAACCAAGGAGATACTGCCACTTATTTTTCAGGCCCGAGATTTATTGAAACAGTTAGACAGTATGAGCCATATTTCCCCAATTATAATCAATTTATAAATCAAAGAAATATTGAAGGAAAAAGTACAAGTAGAAAAATATTCTTCTATGATATTCTACTTGGGCTAAAAGAAGAAGTGAGACAACGGGTTGTTAACCGTATATTAGAAATAATAAAGCCATTTTCAGGAGAGAAGGTAGCAGAGATTGAAAGTATTTTAGAAAACAGAAGGCCGATGTTAAAAGTTGAGAACAAAACAAATTCTTAGAACGTGTTGGGGAATTATATTTTGCAATAGAGTTAGATTCGCTGAAGCATTAGTTGAATGTTAGCCAAATACAGCCAACTGACCGAAGATGATACTGTGTATTCATAGTCTTTGACGATTCG
>JAESFU010000192.1_pt1 | contig 73783 bp, 75 predicted proteins | sample 9269461 | NCBI WGS metagenome assembly JAESFU01 (sample SAMN14502556, study PRJNA617107) | algae metagenome | isolation source: Stenomitos rutilans HA7619-LM2 and co-occurring heterotrophs from cave walls | place: USA: Waikapalae cave, Hawaii | collected 2009-07-28
TGAAAAATTATTTCACGTGAATGAAACGCCGCGAGAAAATTTCGTTCCCCGGTTGCGCGTTGATATGACACGGCAAAAAGCGGGTCAGGACCTGATCCTTGAAACTGCCATTCAATTTCTCAATAGGAAGTAGCGCGATTCAATGATCGATACTACTTGAAGTTCTTCGGTGCCTCGCATCTCTTCCAATACTCCATGATCACTGTTATCGTTTTCTCAAGTTCTGCGGCAGTATTTTGTTTTACAAAGAATCCCTGAACCGAAAGGCTATAGGCATCTACAACCGCTTTTTGACTGGAAGCGGTTGTAAAGAAAAGATAAGGGATACATTTGATTTGCAAAGCAGCATCAGTCTTCACTTTCCGGCGAAGCTCGAAGCCGTCGAGTCTCGGCATATTAATATCAGAGAGTATCAAAAACGGAACAACGGTTGAGTCGTTCAGAAAGTCGAGAGCTTTGTTTCCATCCGTAAAAAACAGCAGCTCGTTCGGGTACCCGAGTTTGGTAAAAGCATCTTCAAAAAATGACTTATCGTCGACATCGTCTTCAATAATGATGATGGGCCCGAGGCTGTTCATGACTGCGGTTTTTACAATTTAGTGCATTCATGCGGCAGGCGGGCTGGAAACTAAGTGTCAGCGCCTTTGAGCTGCCTGCCTGACTGATATTCGCTCAGTGTTGCATGGAACAGCCGTCACCCGTCATGACTTCTACTCGTTCGGTTTCGGCAGGTTAACTATCTCATTTACAATGCACATCATTTTTATCGAGATATCTGTACCGTCCGAAATCGAACATTTACTGTACGGATTCGTTGACCGCCGGGGCATAAAATTTTCAGCAGATTTCAGAACCCACAAAAAACGCCCCTTATGGTTGAAGAGGAAATCTGGATTATTGATTCTGACAAAGATGATCGTGAATTGATCAAAGAAATTGTATCGGAGCTGGAGCTTCCCAATAAGGTACAGTTCTTCGATACAACGAAGGATTTCATGAATCATCTCGAGGAAGCCCCCACTGCGCCTTTTATCATTCTGTGTGAAGTCAATCCTGTAGATGGAGATGGCTTTAAACTGCGTGAAAAGTTATTGGCAGAACCGAAGAAGAAGTTCCACAGTGTGCCGTTTATATTTTGGTCGACCGCGGCTTCCGAACAGCAGATCGATCGTGCCTACAAGCTAAGGGCTCACGGATTTTTCATCAAAGAGGCGAGCTTCAGACAATGGAAGGAAACACTTGTGACAATTATCAACTACTGGCGACATAGCAAGATGCCATCGAAAGTCGATGCTGCCGATGCATCGTTGATCTAAGCGAGATCATTTTCAAACATTCTTTAGATTAGGTTACCTAATCAAAGGAAGTCCGCAGCAGGAATTACAGGCCCGTTTACTTACAAACGACATTTGCATGCCTGGCAACCAAGATCCAGCTGCTGTCTTTTTTCATCCAGATGTTTGTATACCGTCTATTGATTGTCTTGCCTTCCTGTGATTGATCAGCAGGTACGACAACGGTTTCGCTGCCCATCGCGAACGCCATATCACCCTTGAAGATCACTTGTTCGGTGTTCCTGGTAAATGAAAGTCGGGATCTTCTCATGACGGGTCGATCGAGAGTTGTTTTCCCCGGGAAGACAACTACATTATCGGGTGAATTGACAACAAAATTTGGATCCCACAACTTCAGTAGCATGATCGAATCTTTTTCAAGAACTGCTTTCACCTCACTTTGTTCAAGCGTCCTGATATCTGACTCGGATTGCTGGTTTTGGGCACTTACTGCCTCGAAACAAAATAACAATGCGACCAAATAGTATGCTTTTTTCATTGAATCGGTTTGTCTGCGACAAGCAGAGAACTTAAGGTATGCTTTAATTTCTAGAAGCTAAGAATTACTGAATACCCGAAGCAGCACCGTAAACGAATCGCTGATTTAAGCAAGATCTCGGTACCCGATACTTACCCGTCTGTGTTGGTTTCAACCATGTGACGGATATCTGCGACAGAGGCTTTAGCAAGGGCTTCCACAGAAAGGTGTTTTCCTATAAGGCCATGCTGTCCGTTAAAGGCAAGGAAGCAAGATTTTGCCGGCATTGCATTGCCATACAAGTCGCTTTCCATAACGAAAACGTTTGGCAGATGGGGATACTCAAAAACCCTGGAGCCTTGTGCTATCTGTGCGTTAATCGGGGTTTCAGAAATGCGAAGCCCGATATGCTTTATTGTAATGTCATCTATGTTGTTCATGTTACGGCTTCTTTGTTTGATTACTTATCTCCAAATTGATAAACAGTAAAAAATATGGAGAGATGTAAGGTAGGCTTACCATACCGTTAACGGTGTTAAAGCATTTGCCTGCGCCAAGATTTTCAAAGCGGTTGCCTTTGAATAGAGAAATTATGCAAGGCTTTTGCACAATTATGTAAGGTTGACATGCGTGACGAAACAACTTCAATTGTAAGACGAAAACAGATGTTGACTCAATGAACCACAAGAGGTTGACATGTTGAATAGAACACGTGGCACGGTACTTGTCCCCTTAGCCACTAGTAACAATAAGATAGTATGTCGCAAAAAATTAAAAAGCAATTTGGAGTTTGGATGGATACACATCATGCAATAGTTGTCGGAAGAGCAGATGCCTCCGTCTCAGAATTTAGCATATTGGGCCAGGCCGGTAATGCAGGTGCCGCAGCGAACAGTAGCGAGAAGACCGAAAACAATGATGAAAAAACATTAAAGCACAAGTTTTATAAGCAAATATTGGCCTACATGCCAAATGCGGAAGAAGTGCACCTGACAGGTACCGGCACCGCACAGGAACAATTCATGCACTACATGACAGCAACCCCACAGTTTAAGGATACCGTTACACATGAAAGCACTGCTACCAAAATGAGTGATGACAAACTGGTGGAATACATACATGCCAGATTTAATCAGGGGATCGCGGTTAAATAAATAGCGTGTTAGCGGACTCAATCATACTTAACAAACGTCGCTTTAATTTTCGTTTGCTTCAAGTCCGTAGTTGTTGTATTCGATGATGCTGTTGTCTTTTCTTTCTTTTTGCCATTAACAGTTGCACCAGTTGAACTTGAAGTACCGTAGACTTCTTCTTCCATAGAAAATATTACACCGTCGGCTCCTTTTTGTTTCGCTAACGTGATGATTTTCTGTTGTGCCTTTTCCAACGATCTAAAGCCTTTTAACAGTTCAGCTCTTCCCATTACAGTATATGACTTCCTGACATCACTACTATCAAAATACTCGTCAACTGTTTGTGTAGCAGGATAGCTTTTTCCAAAATACTTTTGTGCTTGTGTAACATTCCAACCAAGAATGCCGACGAATAGAATTACGATTCTCTTTTTCATTATTATTTATTTACTCTCGAAACTTCCGCCATTCATTGCTTTCATAAATACCTGCGGATTCCAGTATTCGCGATAGTTTACAATCAATCCATCTCTAAAGGTTATGAAGGTGGCATAGCTCATTTCATAAGGGTTGCCGTTGGCAATTACTTCGCCTGAAACACTCCATTCAGCAATAGCAACATTGGGATTATCTGTTTCATAAACCTTCAGGGTTGGTAACGATTTTACATTGATAAAACTCGGGTAGTCTTTTAAATAGGCATAGAACGCTTCTTTTCCTTCAAAGCGATTTTCGGAACCTTCGGGAGCAAAAGGGAACTCAGCTACTACATCATCGGCGCAAAATTCTGACCACCCTTTCATATCCTTAGCAAGAAACCTTTTTAAGCTTTGGCGAAATAGTTCAGTTGCTCTAGTCGTTTGTAAACTTTCCATTTTTATTATTTTATGCTGTTTCTGAATGAACTCGTCAACGGCCGCAACTTGCAACGAACCGTTCGCAATGATTAAAATCGCGCTTTTTCGAGACAGGCTCCTCTACTAGCTATTGCTGCACAAACTTTATCAGTTCGGCATTAAATTTTTCCAGTTCTTCAATGAACAGGGCGTGACCGCTTTTCTCAAATGCTACCAATTTTGAATTGGAGATAGCTGCATGCATTTGTTCTGCTAATTCGTACGAGCAGATCTTATCTAATTTACCGTGTAGTATAAGAGTGGGAATTTTAATGCTTTTCAAGTCTTCTCTTAAGTCTGCATCACGAAGTGTTTTCAACGCCTCGCCCATTGCATACGGTGAAGCCTGCGCTTGTATAGTACCTAACCAGGCACCATGACCCGGAGAAATACTGGTCTCGTTGGCGGAGAATATTTTACCAAAACTTTCAAACAAAGCTGGCCGGTTCGTATTGTTAAGTGTAATTAATCCCGTGACATCTTCTTTCGTCCATAATCCGTAATTGAAATCGGATCGTTTTGTCCAAAGCGGGGCAGCGGCACCAAACAATGCAAGCTTCGATACATGTGCGGCCTTGTATTTGGCCACATAATGAATGACTGTCGCGCCACCCATCGAAAACCCGCCTATCGTAGCATCCTTAATCTTCAATCTGTCAAGTACTACTTTGATATCATCCGCAAAAACATCATAATTGTATTTACCGCCCGGCTTATCCGAAAGCCCAAACCCTCTCAACGTAATTCCAATTACCCGGTAATTTTTTTCAACCAATGCTGCATACTGATACTCGAACATCGCATCGCTTAATGGCCATCCGTGAATGAGTACCACAGGCTTGCCTTCTCCAAGGTCGGTAACATGGAGTTTAACGTTGGGCTCCACTTCAATAAATTCCTCTCTGCCTAAGCTGCCTGGTGGTCGATTTGTTTGCGCGGCAGCATCAAATGTTTCTGTCGCCAATAAAGTTGTTAGTGCAATAATGGTTTGCTTTAATTTGATTTTCATCTTAAACCGTTTTCTTTATTGAATTAATCTGACCGTATTTCCCAGCATAGAAGTCCCTGTACGCATTTGCTATCTCTTCCATTGAATTCATCACAAAGGGACCTTCTGCAACCATCGGCTCTGTATATTCCTCACCTCCAAACAGTATAATGTCAAGACCTTTATCAGAAGCGTTTTTGATTTCAATTTCTCCGGCTTCTCTTCCAAATTCTACAAATTCTCCTGCCTGAAATTCGAGACCATTGAGTAATGCATCTTGATTTGGCAAAAAGGCTGCAACTTCAATCTTGTCTTTTACATCAATCGAAAATTGCCTGCCTTCTTCCAAGTGGATGTGGTATAAAAACTGTTCTGAATAGTCCGGAATTTTAGAACTTAAGTCTTCATAATTCCCGACAATCACTTTGATCCAGCCGCTGTTATTTTCTAATTCTTTTTTAGGAATGTCTTCTGCCTGGACAGCTATGTGGGCAGGACTTTCTGCCTTATTTTTTGCAGGCAGATTGATCCAGAATTGAAATCCTTCCACGTATTTGCTACTGGTTTGAGAATCGTAATTGAATTTCTCATCGTGAATAATTCCATTACCAGATTTCATCCACTGCGCACCACCCGAATGTATCTTTCCTGTGTGTCCAGCACTGTCAAAATGCTCCACTTCACCTTGAAGCAAATAAGTTAAGGTAGCAATGCCCCTGTGTGGATGTGCTCCTATACCGTCTTTGGAAATCGCTTCTTTTATTGCCGGGGCCACATAGTCCAGAAAAACAAACGGACCTACACGATCAGCATATCTATTCGGTAACAATCTGTTTACCGTTAACGGACCTACATCCGCCCTGGAACCGCGTGTCGAAAAACTTGTTTCCTTTTTCATAGTTGCTGCTTCTATGATGTAAAGGTTCTGCAAAGACGTAGTGGAAGACGATGCTATTTGATAAAAAAAAGCATTGACATTTGTCAACGGCTTCTGGAAAATGAAGATTGAAACGCTATACCGATGATGCTTCGGTATGATCAACAACTTAATGTGATCAATTCTTTATGTTACGGGTTGCAGTCTGGCTTGTTTGGCCATTTTCATTAAATTCGGATGGCAAGTGCTAAAATCAAAAGAATGTATCAAAACCTCTTCAACTATATTTCTGACTATTCCAAAATGTCAATTACCGTTGAGGAGGAGGAATTGATCATAAGTCATTTTCGACCAAAGAAGCTTAGGAAGAAACAATATTTCCTTCAGGAAGGTGATGTGTCCAAATATACAGGGTTCATTACCAAAGGTGCTATGCGCCAATACTATACTGATAACAATGGTGACGAGCACGTCATTAATCTTTTCGTAGAAAATTATTGGGCAACGGACCGCGAAAGTTTCCTCAATCTCACTCCTTCAGCCTTTTATATCGATGCATGGGAGGATACAGAACTGTTGATGACGACCAGAGCGGATATGTTAGAACTGATAAAGAAAGTACCCGCCATAGATGCGATGATCCGGATGATGGACGACCGAAATGCTATTGCAACTCAGAAACGGATAACCTCCATCATCAACAATACCGCCGAAGAACGATACGAAGCATTTGTAAAGAGCCATCCACAGTTTATTCAGCGCTTTCCGCAGCACCAGATTGCTTCCTATTTGGGTGTAACCAAAGAAACCTTAAGCCGTGTAAGAAACATTCGCAGATAATGCGGATTTACATCAAGTACAACTAGGTAATGACGGTTCGAAGCTATTAATGAGCAAAGCTCAAAGTTTCACTATCACCTGAATTATCGACCGGCCGAATGGTTGCTAGCGACCATTCGCTTACGATTCCCTGACAGACGCTTCTTTAGTGTTCTCATCAGCCAGTTTATCTGCCCCCTTTCTCTTACCACCGGCATACACGGCGCTCACTTTTTTGCGGGTGATTCTTTTGTGGACCTTCCTGGCAAGATCAATGATTCGATTTTGCAGCGGATTATAGATGAAGTACATCTTCTTCGGATAGAAGATGTAATCGCCGCCAAAACCTCGTTTGAACTGATTCACAAAGAATATTTGGTCAGTCTCGTCAACAAAATGGTTGTAGCCCCAAAGGTCAAAGGTTTCAAATCCCTCTTGCCGGAGTAGTTTAAAACTTTCCCAGAACGCCAGATGCATCACTGGCAAATCGCGTGCAGCAGGGTCCGACGCGCCTCGGTAATACCGCACCACTTTGCCCTGGTACACAAGAATCAGTCCGCCGATTACCCTTCCTTCGCTGCTTTTGACGATCACAAACCGGCCCGCATGGTATTGGTCGAAGAATGTTTTGAGTGAATTGGTGAATTCATATGTTTTTGACTGATCGTACGATAATCCGCGCTGACTGGTCATCGATAGATAAATACCAATGAATTCCTGCAGTTCTTCATGAGTGTATTCAAAGTTTACACTGATGTTCAGACTGACTGCTTTTTTTATATGACGCTTATGTGTTTTAGATAAATTTTTAAACAGCTCCTCTTCAGTAAGCCTTAGATCCACAATGACCGACGACCAGTTGTCGCGGTCAAAAACATACCGTACCGGCAGCAGTCTGGCTACTTTATATTCAACCAGATCGGCAAGTGCCCCGGTGGGAAATGCGAGTTGTACGGTTAACTTGGAAAACTTTCTCTTCCTGTAATGCTCATGGATATGCGCGAGGCTCTGTACGAGTACATCTGCATCACTAAACAAAGGGCCCATTTTCAGGTCTGCATATTGAATGCCCAACTTTCTATATTCCTGAATTATCGCAGTGCAGACTATTTTTTTCTTCTCATCGAACGCGATAAACCGGCATGCATTCTCAGCCGACCTGTTTTCAGGCCAATAGGGATGCTGCTCTACTGAACAATGATCGACAGATTGAAAAAAAGCCAGTACGGCTGGGTCATGATCCGAATCGGGGCCCCGTAGAAATTCATAGGTCATTACTCGGGCTTTTTAAATACAAAATGATTATAGACCGAGATGTGCTCTATGTAAAACCGGCCGGTTCGTTCTTTATACCCTGTCGTTTCTTGATGCACGAAGCCTTGCCTCGTGGCACTTTCAATGCAATAGTCATTGGAACAGTACATCATCCATGACCCTACCGGATCGTAAATGTAAACATGCGGCTTGAATGCATTGAATGTATTCTTTAACATCCACAGTATACGTCTCGGCCGGTAGTATTCGGGTGAGAAGAAAAGCGATTTAATATTGTGACTTGAAAATGCCAGATACCCGCCTTTTTTCAAGACCCGGAAACATTCAGCGATAACTTTTTCCCGTTGTTGAATCGGGTATGCATGATCGATGCCGTTATGGGAAATGAAAATGTTATCATACGATTCGTCTTCTTCTTTGATGTCGGAATAGTCGCCTGTTTCGAAACGTATGTCAGGAAACTTTTCCTTAGCCGCTGCCACCAGTACGTCCGAGAGATCCGTTCCTTTTACCTGATAACCCTGACGAAAAAGATTCACCGTAGTCCGACCGCTCCCGCAGGCAAGGTCCAAAACGCTACTTCCCTTCCTGAAAAATTTGTCGAAAATATGTTGCTCGTTAGGGTATAGGTCATAATTCGAATACTTTTTCAGCGCTTCCTTACTGCGGTAAGCCTGCTTGTTAAAATCAATGATGTCAACCATAGTAGATAAAGTTTTTTATCGTCCCAACCACCTCATGTTCTTTATAATCCATTCTTGATGTTCGATTTATTAAAGATAAATTTATTTCGCAACTGACTTAAAAGGGCATCGATCTGCAAGGAGAGTGCCTCGTTGATCCTAAAGGCCCTGGTGGCTGCGATCAGCACAATGTATTGGGCGATCACTGCAATGCTCAATGCGACCCATGGGTTCACCGGGGACAGTTGCTTGAAAATAATAAAGGTCAGAAATGACATCGCGAGATTAATCGCGATGAAGACGCAGAAAAGCTTTAGTATCTTATCATAAGACATCAGGTTGAAATAAAGCTTTTCAAGAAAGTAATAAAAAAATGTTGATACTATGTACACGCTCACGAGCGCAACCGGATACCCGATCACTCCAAACCGCCTGACTGCAAAATAAATCAACACGACCTGAACCAGATTAGCGATAAACTGGAACCAAAATGCTTCTTTCACCTTTTGACTGGCCATAAAAAGCCTCGCAAATAACGTGTTGCTCACATAAAGAGGCAGCAATAATCCGAGATACTTAATGAACGTGCCCATATTGTCTGCCACGTCTGCCTTGATCTTTATAAAACTTGAAAGAATACTTACTATCTCGTCGGAATAAAAGAAAATGATACAGCTCAGTGGGGTCATTATAAAATGCAGAAAATTGGCGGTCTCACTAAAAATCCGTTTCAATTCAACAAATTTCTTATGCGCATATGTCTCGTTGAACTTAATACCCGCCACCGAGGAGAACTGGTAGGTGATCAGTGTGTTTGGTAAAGAGGATATCTGCTGGGCTAAGGTTAGTGCGGTGATGATCCCGGCGTTGAAGCCACTTAAAACATACATGGGTGTATAACTCGACAGGCTGCTTGTTACATTGGCTGACAAAGCAAATCCAATATTTTTCCAGATCCTCTTTTCACGCACGGGTCTTACAATCCCGAACCGCCAGCGCAACTTTCTTTTCATCAGGAAGATAAGGATGGCGAGATTGATCGTATACGAGGCCAGAAGGCCGAAAAGGATTGTCTGAATGCCATGGTTGTTAAAAAAGCATACAATGATCAGGGTTGCCGCCCCATTGATGATGCCGATCATCATAGGTATCGTAAAATACTTATGCGAGGTAAGGATGTCGGTAAGAAGGTTGATGATTGTTATCAGCAAAAAGAGTGGCAGGGAAAAATACAGGAGAGCCCGATACGTGAGCAAGTCGGCATAACTAAAATTAGACAACCGACTGAAAACAGTAACTGGCTGCAAAGCCAAAGGAATCAGGCAAAGCGCAGTAAGCAGTGCATACAAGTAAAAAAAAAAGTTCAGGAAAGCGATCGACCTGGTGTTTCCCTCATTCGCCCGGATCATCATTGATTCGGGGATGATCACCGTGCTGTTCAGGCTTGAGAAAAAAGCGCCGAGCAAGAGAAGGGATGTGGAGACATAGAAATAAATATCTGTACCTGTGCCGACTCCGAAGAAGTAGGCGACCAAAATTCCGTTGAGGAAGGTTAATCCCTTATTTAGAATGCTGAACGCGGTAGAAAGTACGATCCCTTGTTTATATGATTCGACGCGTAGCAAAGTCAATTAGCCTACTAATTTTCGAGACCAGTTAAATTTTTATGTGGAGTTTCGCTATCGCTATAAAAAGTGAAACACCCTGATTAAGGATGTTTCACCATGTGCCCAGAACAGGAATCGAACCTGCACTTCGTTGCCGAAACCAGATTTTGAGTCTGACGCGTCTACCAATTCCGCCATCTGGGCATTGTAACCAATGTTAATTACCTGAACCGCCAATATTACGCAATTGATGAATTTTGTCCAAAATGCGATCAAGGTATTTTTTTCTAAAGTAGTAGTCTTTCACTTGCAACAACTCTTTTTCGGAAGTAACACCTTCCTTATAATTCGTAATAATCGGTTCCACATCTGTATATATTTTCGACAACAATTTATTAGCGGCTGTTTCTACCTGTTTCACTTTTTGTACGTCGGGCTCAAACTCAAGTTCCATCAGCTCCTCATTGATGTCCATTACTTCCATCAGGAACGCAGGGTTCAAATTGTACTTCTCTTCCTCTTCGGTCAAACCTTTTATTGTTAGCACATACCGGATCAATTCGTCGTCGTCCTGAAATGTTTTGAATGCTTTATTCACATCGGAAGAGAGCGTCAGCGCATTCGCTTGCTCATCCTGTTGCGACATAGTGAAAAAATCCGGATGATACTTACGGCTGAGTTCGTAATACTTCTTTTTCAACAGGGCCTTATCTACCTGCAAACTCACAGGAAGTCCATACAACTCGAAGTAGTTCATGCACGCAAAAGTAACGGCTTTCGATTTAGCGATGGGGGCCTCACAAATCCTTTAACATGCAGCTTGTGAGTTTCTTTTGGATTTTATTTCTATGGCTTCTTTTTTGCTGATGTTGAACAATTAACCTTAAAGATTGCGTTAATGACCTGTTGTTGGTTGTTCAATTTGCTTAAAAGACAGGCAACATTGTTAACTTGCACAATAATTGACGACACAGAACCCGGGTTCAGCAGGTAAAAAATACTATTCTCTTTAATTCAATCCTTTGAAGGGTACCATGAAAGCCGACGGCAATGCCCTCGGCTTTCTGCTTTAGTTATCTTTGCGTCCGATTATGGTAAGAATTGGACTCATCAGAGAAGGAAAAATTCCCCCGGACAATCGTGTCGCGTTTACCCCCGCACAATGCAAATGGATCAACAAGAACATCGAGGGGGTTGAAATCATTGCACAATCCTCCGACATTCGCTGCTTTTCGGACAAAGAATACCGGATCGCAGGGGTGAAGGTGGAAGATGATGTCAGCGATTGCGACATCCTGTTTGGCATCAAGGAAGTTCCGGTATCGATGCTCATTCCAGGCAAGACGTATTTTTTCTTTTCACATACTAAAAAGAAACAGGCACATAACCAGAGGCTGTTTCATACGATTCTAAAAAACAAGATTACACTCGTCGACTACGAGTGCCTTGAATATGAAGATGGTCAACGAATCCTGGGGTTTGGATTTTTCGCAGGAGTAGTGGGTGCACACAACGGGATAATGGCATTCGGCAGAAGAACCGGCGCGTATCAGCTTGACCGTGTATACAAACAACGAAGCTTTCGTGAACTGATCCACAACTATTTTGGACTCAGACTTCCCAATATTAAGATTGCGGTGACCGGATCGGGGAGGGTGGCACATGGCATCCTCGAAGTAATGAACCTTCTGGAAGTTATTGAAGTGGAACCCGCAGACTATGTTGCTCGTTCGTACAATTATCCGGTGTTCACGCAACTAAAGGGAGCCGACCTGTATTGCCCACCAACGGGCAAGTATAACCGGGAAGACTTTCACCGGCAACCCTCGGCCTATGAGTGTCTATTCTATCCCTACACCAAGATCACGGATATATTGATGAATGGAATTTATTGGGATGAGAACGTGCCAAGATTATTCGAGTGCGAACACCTTGCGGAGCCTGACTTCAAAATACAGACGATTGCTGATATCACCGACGATAAGGGCGGATCGATACCCTGTAATCTTGGCGACGGTACAATTGAGGAACCTGTATATGGGGTCGACAGGAAAACACTGGAAAAGACAGAGCCGTATCTGACGGGATCGGTAGATATCATGGCTGTAGGCAACCTTCCCAATGAATTGCCGCGTGATGCTTCGAGGTACTTCGGCGAACAATTGATGAAGCACGTGTTGCGTGATCTTGTCACGAACGGATCCTCGATCATCGACAGGGCAACCATTGTGAGAAATGGTGAAATCACAGAGCATTTCGCATACCTCGGGGACTACGGCAGATTGGCATCCAACAACTGAAGAATTGAAAGCGGAAACCTTCTAACGAAGGTTGGTCCAGATCACATTATGTTTCGATTTAAACAATTCTCGGTAGTCCAGGAGCAATCGGCCATGAAAGTTTGTACCGACTCATGCATGTTCGGTGCATGGGTTGCGCTGCGTGTACAAAGTGAACAAAGGATTCTGGATATCGGTACGGGAACCGGATTGCTTTCGCTGATGGTTGCGCAAGGCTCGCAGGCTTTTTTCGATGCCATCGAGATAGATATCGCCGCGAAAGAAGAAGCGGCTTTGAATTTTCGGTCAAGTCCTTTTGATCAGCGGTTGACAGCTATCAATGCAGATGCACGAAGGTTTCAATCGCCAGGTTCTTATAACCGTATCATTTCAAATCCGCCGTTTTTTCGCAACCAGCTACGATCGCCATCGGCGCGTGAAAACCTGGCGAAGCATTCGGCGGAGTTGACGTTTGATGAATTGTTGTCCTGCGTCGACCGGAACCTTGCTCCGGCAGGTACTTTTAATGTTTTGATTTCTTACGAAACTGAAACGGAGTTTTTGCGGTTGGCAGAAACTGCAGGATTTTATTGTTGCGAAATCGTCAGGATAAAGAAAATAGCGGGGGGTGGATTTTTTCGCTCGATGCTTGAACTCAAAAAGTCGCCATGCGAAATGGAAGTAGGTGAAATAACGATCCGCGCTCAGGATGGTGATTATACCGATGAATTTAAAAAGTTGCTGGCGCCGTATTATTTGAGGTTGTGAATTATGCGCGACGACGAGTCCTCCTACGGAGAGACTCGTCTGGGACTATAATTTTTCAACTGCTATGTCCACCCCTTCCCCCGTCCCGGCTGAGCCGGGAGGGACAAAATCCACCGTCAACTGTCAACCGTCAACTCACTAACTTGCATGGTGCCTACGATCCTCGCAATCGAATCGTCATGTGATGAAACCGCAGCTGCCGTGTATGCGGACGGCCGGATTCTTTCCAACATCATTGCCAATCAGTCCGTTCACGAAAAATACGGCGGCGTGGTTCCGGAACTTGCGTCACGCGCGCATTTACAAAACATCGTACCTGTTGTAGAGCGGGCGATCGTTGAGAGCGGTGTTTCGAAACAAGACATCAACGCCGTTGCGTTTACAAAAGCGCCAGGGCTCATCGGTTCGCTGCTTGTAGGTGCCCAGTTTGCGAAATCTCTCGCACTCGCACTTAACGTTCCATTGATCGGAGTAAATCATATGCAGGCGCATGTGATGGCGAATCTCCTGTCTGACCCACCTCCATCTTTCCCGTTTCTATGTCTTACAGTAAGTGGTGGACATACCCAGATTGTTCTTTGCAAATCACCGTATGAAATGGAGGTCGTGGGCCAAACACTCGACGATGCCGCAGGTGAAGCATTCGATAAGTCGGCAAAGCTTCTTGGCCTGCCGTATCCCGGTGGCCCGCTTATCGACAAGCACGCACTAACGGGCAACCCTAACCGATTTAGATTTCCCGAACCGCAGATACCCGCACTCGATTTTAGCTTTAGCGGGTTAAAGACTGCCATACTGTACTTCCTGCGTGATGCCACGGCCGAAGATCCGCAGTTTGTTGAAAAAAATGTGAGCGATATCTGCGCTTCCATTCAGCAGCGTATCATAAGTATACTCCTGAATAAATTTAAAAAGGCTGCTATCTGTTATGGTATCGACAACCTTTGTATAGCAGGAGGTGTATCGGCAAACAGCGGATTACGAAAGGCGTTCACCGCGATGTGCAGCGATAATGGATGGAAGAGTTTCATTCCCGCTTTTCAATATTGCACCGATAATGCAGCAATGATCGCAATCACCGGTTACTACCAATTGCTGAAAGGTGAGGTGGATGATTTTGAAGTGGAAGTCAGCGCAAGGAGTTAAACTTGTTCAAATCGTGTTGGCACATTCAAACATTTAAACAAATTCATCGCAAAGGAATCCCGCTATGCCGGGACAAAGGGCCCCAACAAATGCCGACCGCTGATTGCTGATAGCTGATAGCCAAACCCGATAAATCGGTCATTTACTTCTTATCGCCACCACCGGATCCATCTTAGCTGCGATCGATGCAGGTACAATGCCCGCCAATACGCCAACAAGGATGCAAATGCCGATGGCCATCAACATTATTTCGAGTGAAATGTAAATCGGAAACCCGAGCGCCATCGTGAACACCTGCGTAAGGATGAACACGAGAAGCAGTCCGATCAATCCGCCAAGTATGCATAGGAATGCGGCCTCAAGCAGGAATTCCATCAATATCGTTGAGCTTTTTGCCCCAATCGCTTTTTTCAATCCGATCTGACTCGTTCTTTCACGAACCGTTACGAACATGATGTTTGCGACACCGAACATGCCAACTACGAGTGACAACGCCGCAATCGCCCAACCTCCAATATTTACATTGCCGAAGATCTCACCCATGAACTTGCTGAATCCGTCAATGTCGTTAAGTGAAAAATTGTCTTCCTGGGTAGGTTTCAATTTCCGCAGCGAACGCATTGCACCGGTAAGCTCGTCTTTCAACATCGCGATGGGAATTTCAGGTTTGCCCTGAACAATGATTTTGGGGTTGGCCCATTCCACCGGGATCATCTGCTTGATATATTCCGAGCTGCCGATTATTGAATTGTCGAATTCCCATAGCTCCATGATACTCTTACCCTGCTTCTTGATCAGTCCTACAATATTTGCAGTTTTACCGCCGCGAAGGATCACCTGTTTGCCCACCGCATTCGGCGCACTTCCAAAGAGTTCTTGCGCGATCGTGGCACCAATCAAAATAGAATTCATCGCCTGATCGTAGTCGCGATCCTGCAAGGTTCGTCCGAGTATTACCTCAACGGGCTGTATGTTGAAAAATTCATTTGAAACGCCATAGTACCGCACGTCCTTGAGTATCGCGTCTTCAAACTCAACGTTGTCGTTTAATTCGATTTCAAAAGCAATGTTCTTTGCACTCGGCACTTTCTGTTTCAAAATCTCCACTTCGCGGAACTTCGGTTCCGGACGATTCACGTATTTCCACCATGGATAATCGTTGCCACCGGAATATTCCCACTTGTCGATATACACTGTGTTTGTTCCGAGCGATTTGATGTCTTTTTGTATTGCCTGTTCAAGACTCCCGACTGTTGAAAGCACACTGATGATGCAGAAGATACCGATCGTTACACCGAACAGCGAAAGAAAGGTGCGCAGTTTATTGGACCTGAATTCCTGCAGAGCCATCTTAAAACTGCTGATAATGATCTCGAAAAAACGGCGCATATTCAAATGTAATGAGAGTTTCAGTATTCCGTGTCTGCCGATTCGTTAAACATGCCTGTTTCATTTGCGTTCTGGTCAATTACCTTGGCCGGGCTTGACTTTTCCCCAGGGAATCAAAGGCTTAGTGCGTGCGCCCTAATGCTTTAATCGTTTATCTTCCGTTCATGATAAGGCTGCAATCCGATGAACTTCAGGTTTCGATCAAAATGAACGGAGCTGAACTTGCGAGCATGTACTCGACAACGCATGATCTCGAATATATGTGGAACGGAGATCCGCGGTTTTGGTCCAAGCATTCTCCGGTATTGTTTCCTGTAGTTGGTGCCCTGAAGAATGGAACGTATCTCTACAACGGGGCGCCGTTCAACCTGCAGCGTCATGGCTTTGCCCGTGAAAAAGAATTCCGTGTCGAAGAATCTTCTGATCAAAAAGCAGTGTTCCTGCTACAAGACGACGAACTCACGCGCGCGACCTATCCGTTTTCATTCGAATTGCGGCTGATATACCAGTTAACCGGCTCAACTCTTCGTATTGAATACGAGGTATTCAACAAGTCGTTACAGAAGATGTATTTTTCAATTGGTGCACATCCTGCATTCAGGGTGCCGCTTGTTTCCGGCACCGAGTACACTGATTACTATTTGAAATTTGAGAAAGCCGGTAAACTCGATCGCTGGTCGGTTTCAGAAGCCGGGCTTATTAAACGCGAATACGAGACGATCTCTGAGAATTCTGATCACATCGAACTCACGAAACCCTTGTTTCATCATGATGCGCTCGTGTTCAAAGATTGGCCGGGCGAATCGGTGTCGATCCTCACACAAAAATCTCAGCGCGGCATAAAGGTGACAGCGAAAGATTTTCCTTATCTCGGAATTTGGGCCGCAAAAGATGCCGACTTTGTTTGCATTGAACCCTGGCTTGGAATTGCCGATCACGAAGATGCAGATCAGAACATTGCAGGAAAAGAGGGAATACTATCACTGCCGTCGGGAGAACGGTTTAGCGCTGCATGGACCATCGAATGCTTTTAGTGCTTCAACGGTCGTTTCTTGATCATACCGCCCTTCGTGTCTTTGATGCTGTGCATTACAACGAACGCATCTTCATCGAGCAACGCTATCTCACTCTTAAGTTTTGAGATTTCAAGACGAGTAACAACTGTGAATAGTATTTCGGTGTCTTTACTCACATAACCCTGTTTCCCATATCCCCCGGTGCCCTTGTAAACTGTGACCCCGCGACCGAGTTTCTCACTTACCATTAGTCGTATCTCAGCGCTTTTGTGTGAAATGATGGTCACGCCCATGTATTCTTCGATACCTTCTATCAGAAAGTCGACTGTTTTCGAAGCGGACAAATATGTGAGCATTGAATACAAGGCGGCTTCAACGCCAAGCAGGTAAACCGCGCTACCAAAGATGAGGATGTTGATGACGAGGATAACGTCGCCAATCGTAGAACCGGTTTTCCGGCTGACAAAGATTGCCAGCACCTCCGTTCCATCGAGGACGCCGCCACCCCTGATGGCGAAACCGATACCCGCCCCGAGGAAAAAACCGCCAAAGACAGCAACAAGCACCGGATCTTTTGTAATCGTCGGGTAATCGACGAACGCAATACATAGTGCGAGACCGATAATTGCAAGAATGGTTTTTATCGCGAATGCCCGGCCGATCTGCTGATACCCCAACAATATGAATGGAATATTGATCGCAAGAAGGAACACCGGCAGCGGCCAACCAAAAACGCGGGCCAGTAAAAGTGAGATACCCGTGGCACCACCATCGATGAAATCATTCGGAAGCAAAAAACTTTTAAGGCCGAAACCCGCACTGAAAATGCCAACAATAATGATCAAAGCGCTGCGGAAATTCTGAAGAGCACCCTTTCTGGCGCGGTAAAGCGCTTTGGCAAGCCGGTAATTGCTCACCGGCTCCTGTCGCATCGCGGCAGGGCGGCTTTTTTTCACCTGTTCTACAATATCGTCAAGCTGTGAATCCATTCGTTTTTAAGATACAGTTTTTTTGCGTTCCATTCACTCACCGCTGCTTCAATTTCATGTATTACTGGTTGTTAAACGCTAACTTTGCGGCGGCAAAATATGAAGTATCAGCACCAAATAAAAAAGCGCAGAACATTTGCGATCATTTCGCATCCGGATGCCGGAAAGACAACTCTGACCGAGAAGTTTTTGCTGTTCGGTGGCGCTATTCAGACTGCGGGCGCGGTGAAAAGCAACAAGATCAAGAAACACGCGACGAGCGATTTCATGGAAATAGAGCGCCAGCGCGGTATCTCTGTTGCCACCAGCGTCATGAGTTTTGAATACAACGGCACGCTGATCAACCTGCTCGACACACCGGGTCACAAAGACTTTGCTGAAGATACTTACCGCACCCTCACTGCCGTGGACAGTGTGATCCTCGTTGTCGACAGCGTGAACGGTGTCGAAGAACAGACGCGCAGGTTGATGGAAGTTTGCCGTATGCGAGATACTCCCGTGATCGTGTTCATCAACAAAATGGACCGCGATGGAAAGAATCGCTTTGACCTGCTCGAAGAAATAGAAAAGGAATTAAAGATCAGTCTGCACCCAATGACCTGGCCGATCAATAGCGGCAAGGACTTCAAGGGCGTATATAACCTCTACGATAAGAGTTTGTTGCTTTTTACAGCGAACACAAAAGCGTCGGAGGAAGATTCGTTGCGCATCGACGACCTTTCGGTTCCGATGCTCGATGATAAGCTCGGCGAGAATGATGCACAAACATTGCGCGAAGATATTGAACTGATAGACGGTGTGTATGGCGAATTGAACGCAAGCGATTATCTCGCCGGAAAAGTGGCTCCGGTTTTCTTCGGAAGTGCAATCAACAACTTCGGGGTAAAGGAAATGCTCGATACATTTATCAGAATCGCTCCGATGCCACGCAGTCGAGAGACGTCGGCGAGAACAGTAGATGTACTTGAGGATAAATTCAGCGGATTCGTTTTCAAGATTCATGCAAACCTCGATCCGAAGCATCGCGACAGGATCGCGTTCCTTCGAGTCTGTTCCGGCCGTTTCGAGCGCAATAAGTACTTTCATCATGTTCGCTTAGACAAGGACGTTAGATTCAGCAACCCGTATTCATTTCTTGCCCGAGACAAGGATGTTATCGAGGAGGCGTATGCCGGCGATGTGGTTGGATTGTTCGATACCGGAAACTTCAAGATAGGCGATACGCTTACGGAAGGAGAGGACTTCTACTTCACGGGCATTCCGAGTTTCTCGCCTGAAATATTCAAAGAGGTGGTGAACAAGGATCCGATGAAGACAAAGCAATTGGAAAAGGGACTAATGCAATTGACCGATGAGGGAGTGGCTCAATTGTTTACTCAGTACGGCGGAAACAAAAAGATCATCGGTTGCGTTGGTGAACTGCAGTTTGAAGTGATCCAATACCGTCTATTGCAGGAATACGGCGCTTCGGTTCAGTTCAATTCGGTTCCATTTTATAAGGCATGCTGGATAACGAGTTCCGATCAGGCAAAACTCGACGACTTCATCAAATTCAAGTCATCCAATATTGCGCAGGACAAGGACGGACATCTTGTTTACCTCGCCCAAAGCGAATGGTTCCTGAATACAGAGAGGAACAATAACCCGGATATCGAGTTTCATTTTACGAGCGAAATTCACAAGGGAGTTGAAAGTTGAAGGTTGAAGGTTGAAGGTTGAAGGTTGAAAGTTGAAGGTTAATACATTTAATTTCCCCTTTTCACTTTTCACTTTTCACTTTTCACCCGCCTCGGCTAACGCCGATTCGGGCAGGGCTTTCCCTTAGCCGCTCCAACCCTCAAAATTCAAATTCCACCCCCACATAATTCTCCGGCCTGATCTTCTTCAGCTCACGTTTAAGTGTAGCCGAAACATCAAGCTTATCGATAAACTTCCTGATGGTTTCTTCGTCAATCTTGCTGTTTCCTCTTGTCAGGTCCTTCAGTGCTTCGTAGGGTTTCGGAAAGTTCTCGCGTCGCAGAACCGTCTGAATGGCTTCCGCCACCACGGCCCAGTTGTTGTTTAAATCCGCATTGATCTTTTCCTGGTTCAGAAAAATTTTACCAAGTCCCTTTTCGATCGAGCGGAGCGCAATGGTGGTGTGTGCAAAAGGTACACCCAGCGATCGCAATACCGTCGAGTCGGTGAGGTCGCGCTGCAATCGTGATATCGGCAGCTTTGCCGACAAATGCTCGAACAGTGCATTGGCGATGCCAAGGTTTCCTTCGGCATTTTCAAAATCTATGGGATTCACTTTATGCGGCATCGCCGAAGATCCTATTTCGCCTTTCTTTACTTTTTGTTTGAAGTAGTCCATTGAAATGTACATCCAAACATCCCTGCAAAAATCAATCAGTATGGTATTGATCCGCTTGAACGCATCAAGATGTGCGGCGAGATTATCGTAATGCTCGATTTGAGTGGTGTATTGTTGGCGTTGAAGTCCAAGTACGCCTTCCACGAATTCGTTGGCGAACTTCACCCAGTCTTTCTTTGGAAACGCAACATGATGAGCATTCAGGTTGCCCGTTGCACCCCCAAACTTTCCGGAAAACGGGATTTGAATAAAAAGTTCAACCTGGTTTTCGATCCGCTCCACAAACACCATGAACTCTTTTCCGAGCTGCGTAGGACTGGCAGGTTGGCCGTGTGTTTTTGCCAACATCGGCACTTCTTTCCATTCTTTCGCGAGCAACTCCAGTTGGCGATTCAGATTCAGCAATGAAGGAAGGTATTCGAACTCCACTGCCTGCTTCCACGCAAGAGGGATCGCCGTGTTGTTGATGTCCTGTGATGTCAGTCCGAAATGGATCCATTCACTCAACTGCTCATCTGAAGTGCCCGACAATTTTTCTTTGATAAAGTATTCGACGGCTTTGACATCATGATTGGTGACGCTTTCGAATTCCTTGATCTTTTGAGCGTCTTCGATTGAGAAGTTTTCACTCAGCTCTTTCAACAACTTTTTGACGGGAGCAGAGACAGTGAAAAATTTTTTTTGCGAAAGAAAGAGGAAGTATTCAGCCTCAACCAGCACACGGTACTTCATCAAAGCATACTCGGAAAAATACTCGTCCAGATGCTGAACCTGCGTTCTGTATCGGCCGTCGACGGGAGAGATTGCAGTGAGAGAATTGAGCTCCATGTACGAGTGTGATTGGACCTTACCTTTGCGCCAAAATTAGTTGAATTGGGTAAGATTAGGGTTGGAATAGTCAATTATCTGAACACAAAGCCTCTTTTATACGGACTGCAGAACGACTCGATCGCTGATGAAATTTCAATCGTAGGAGATTACCCTTCACGCATTGCCGATCTTTTGATCAATAAACAAATAGATGTCGGACTTATTCCGGTAGCGGCCATACACGATTTGCCCGAATGGTCGCTTGCGGCGGACTATTGCATTGGCTGCGATGGTGCGGTGGGATCGGTATGTCTTTTTAGTGATGTAACCCTTAACGACATTCAAACGGTATTGCTCGACTATCAAAGCCGGACTTCGGTTATGCTTTTACGTTTGTTGCTGCGCGAGTATTGGAAAATTTCTCCAGAAATAAAGATTACGCATACTGATTACCGTGATCAGATCAGGGGAAATTCGGCAGGACTTGTGATTGGCGACAGGAGTTTCGAGCAAAAGGAGCGATCCCGGTATTCGTTCGATTTGGGTACTGCCTGGAAAGAATGGACCGGTCTGCCATTCGTTTTTGCCGCCTGGATCAGCAACCAGCCGTTGCCTTCTTCGTTTGTTGAGCGATTCAATAAGGCGAATGCATTCGGGGTAAGAAATATTGAAACCGTCGCTGAACTCAATCCGCATCCGTTGATCAGCAGTATCGAATATTTCCGGTCATACATCAGTTATGATCTCGACGATACCAAAAAGCAGGCGCTCAAGCTGTTTCTCAGGAAGATAGAAAGCCTTTCAAAATGAATGAAGTCGTTATCTTCGGCGCGAATTCAAGGCAGATTATCACGTTATGAAAGTTGTCATTTTCGCTGGAGGTCTGGGAACGCGCATTGCCGAAGAAACGGAGACGCGCCCGAAGCCGATGGTCGACATCGGAGGCAAGCCAATCCTTTGGCATATCATGAAGATTTACAGCCAGTATGGTTTCAATGAATTCATCATTTGCCTTGGCTACAAGGGTTATCTGATCAAGGAGTACTTCATGCATTATTATCTGCACAATTCCGATCTGACGATTGAACTGGGCAGCAACAAAGTAGACATTCATTATTCAAACGCAGAATCGTTCAAAGTAACGCTGGTGGAAACCGGTCTCAACACTAAAACCGCCGGCAGATTACAACGTGTTCAGAAATATATTGGCGACAGCGATTTCATGCTCACGTATGGAGATGGAGTTGCGGACATCAACATTCCCGACCTTGTACGTTTCCATGCTTCACATGGTAAAATTGCAACAGTTACCGCGGTACAACCCGAGGCACGCTTCGGCGGAATGGAACTTGCGAAGGATGGTCTGGTAACAAACTTCAAAGAAAAGCCGAAAGGCGATGGTAAGTGGATCAACGGAGGTTTCTTTGTGTTGAAGCCCGATGTTTTCAGGTACCTGCAGGGAAATAAGGATGAAACAATGTGGGAAGATGGCCCGATGGAATCGCTCGCAAAGGATCATGAGCTGGTAGCGTACCGTCATGATGGCTTCTGGAAGTGCATGGATGCAATGCGCGATAAAATCGAGCTGGAGTCTATATGGCAGAACAATCAGGCGAAATGGAAAATCTGGTAAGCATTCAGAAGCTAGCGGAATTTTACACCGGCAGAAGGGTGTTTGTTACGGGTCATACCGGTTTCAAAGGATCCTGGCTTACGGCGATCCTGCAATCATGGGGTGCTGTTGTAAAAGGATATGCTTTGGAGCCTGTTAACCAGGAGGGACTATTTTCTTATCTCCCGACAACGCAGCTCACATCTGTAATTTCGGATGTACGTGACCGTGAGCGTTTGTTTTCAGAAGTTGCCAGCTTCGAACCGGAGATCGTATTTCATCTGGCCGCTCAGCCGCTGGTGCGTCGCTCATACCAGCTTCCATCCGAAACGTTTGATGTTAATGTTACCGGCACGGCAAATTTGCTTGAGTCTGTCACCAGGTTGAAGAATCGGTGTGCGGTTGTTGTTGTCACAACCGACAAAGTATATAAGAACAGAGAACAGGATGTGTTGTATGCAGAAGACGACGAACTCGGAGGCTACGATCCTTACAGCGCCAGCAAGGCATGTACGGAGTTGGTGGTTGAATCATTCCGGAATTCTTTCTTTAATCCGGGAGATCATGCAAAACACCAGAAGTCAATTGCGTCTGCGCGGGCTGGTAATGTGATTGGTGGTGGAGACTGGAGCGAGGACAGAATCGTTCCCGACATCGCAAGGTCGCTTCTCACAGGACAAACCGTTGCGGTTCGTAATCCGGAGTCGGTACGCCCCTGGCAGCATGTGCTTGAACCGCTGCACGGATATCTGATGCTTGCCGAGGCCCTTCATAGGGACGGCGTTAACTATGCTTCCGCATTCAACTTCGGACCTGTTCCCGGCGACCATCTCAGAGTAAAAGAGCTCGTACAACAGGCTATTGATATCTGGGGCGCTGGAGAATGGAAGGACGTTTCGGACAAAGAAGCACCGCACGAAGCCATATTGCTTAAGCTTAACATTACAAAAGCCGCTGAAGTCCTGCGATGGAAACCAAAAATGAGTGCAAGCACTGCCGTCACACTTGCAATTGAATGGTATAAGCAACCTCAGGCAAGGCGGCTTGCAACAGCCCTGCGTCAAATCGAAGAATATTTTGTTGCATGAATTTCGTGTCAACACCTTTGACTGGCAGTTATGAAATCACGCTGGCTCCGTTTGAAGACAACCGCGGGTGGTTTGTACGTTTCTTTGACAAGACAAGTTTTGCCGACATCGGCCATACGGCAGAGTGGGTTCAAATGAATCATTCGTACACCAAACAAAAAGGTTCGATTCGTGGAATGCATTTTCAAAGGCCGCCACATGCAGAGATCAAAGTCGTCAGATGTATACGAGGAGCTGTATTGGATGTAATCGTGGACCTGAGAAAGGGATCACCGTCTTTTTTGAAGCATCATTCGTCCAAACTAACGGCTACGAACAACCGAATGTTATACATTCCGCAGGGATTCGCACACGGATTCCAGGTGCTCGAAGATGATACCGAATTGTTGTACCTGCATTCAGAGTACTACAGCCCCTCTCATGAATCGGCTTTGCGATTTAACGATCCGTTGTTAAGCATCGCATGGCCGCTGGAGGTGACGGAGGTTTCCGAGAAGGATAAGAACCATCCATTGTTAAACGCTGATTTCGAAGGCATCAACATATGAAATGCAGGTTTTGTCATACTGAACTCGAACATGTATTTATTGATCTTGTGAATTCCCCTGCTTCAAACTCGTTTTTGACAGCAACGGAATTGAACGAACCCGAGGTGTTCTATCCTTTGAAAGTGTTCACTTGTCACAAGTGCTTTCTGGTACAGGTAGACGAATACAAAAAGTCAGACAACATTTTTACAGACACTTACGTATATTTTTCTTCCTACTCGACGAGCTGGCTGGAGCATTCTAAACGGTACACGGATGAAATGACTGAGCGTTTTAGACTTAGCTCAAACTCTTTGGTGGTCGAGCTCGCCTCCAACGACGGTTACCTGTTGCAATATTTCCAGGAGAAGAATATCCCTGTACTTGGCATTGAGCCGACGAAGAATACCGCGGATGTTGCGATTTCAAAGGGCATAGAAACGATCGTTGATTTTTTTGGTACCCGTCTTGCCTCGGGTCTGGGCAGCCGAAAAGCCGATCTTCTTCTTGGAAACAATGTGCTTGCGCATGTTCCGGACATCGTTGATTTCGTTGGCGGAATGAAGATCGCTTTGAAACCGCAGGGTGTAATTACCATGGAGTTTCCTCACCTCGTGGAGCTGGTTGATAACAGCCAGTTCGATACGATCTACCACGAGCATTTTTCTTATCTGTCTTTTACAACTGTATCCAGGATATTTGAGGCCGCCGGCCTGGTGATGTTTGATGTAGATAGATTGCCAACACACGGAGGGTCGCTGCGCATTTACGCAAAGCATAAAGACGATCAGTCTAAACCCATAAGCAAGAATGTATCCGACTTGCTTCAATATGAGGCATCGAAAGGTTTAAACGATCTTCAGTACTATGCCGGCTTCCAGGTGAAAGCGATGCAGGTGAAGTTGTCGGTGCTTGACTTTCTGATTACGCAAAAGCGTGCAGGCAAAAAGGTCGCGGCATATGGAGCGGCGGCGAAAGGAAATACACTTCTTAACTTCTGCGGGGTGAAGAACGATCTTATCAATTATGTAGTTGATGCCAATCCGCACAAACAGGGAAAATTTTTGCCTGCGAGTCATATACCTGTTGTCAATGAGTCGGAGTTGAAGGCAGACAAACCTGACTTTGTAATGATACTTCCCTGGAACCTGAAAACGGAGATAACGACACAGCTCGCATATATTTCAGAATGGGGTGGAAGGTTTGTGGTTCCGATACCTTCCCTTCAGATTCATTGAACATGAAAAAGATCCTCGTTACCGGTGCTTCGGGTTTTATTGGAGACTATCTTGTTTCCACCTTGCTCGATGCCGGCCATGAGGTGATTGCAAGTTCCGCGGATCCTGAAAAGATCCGTAATCGTGAATGGTACCGGCGTGTCACCTATCTTCCGCTTGATGTAGGCGCGATCGATGAATCAGCAGACTATTTTGAATATTTCCGTAAGCCCGAGCTTGTCATTCATCTTGCCTGGGAGGGTTTGCCAAACTACCAGGCGCTGTTTCATTTTGAAACAAATCTGCCAAGGCATTACCAGTTCTTGAAGAACATTGTTGCACATGGTTGCAGCGATCTAACGGTGACGGGTACCTGCTTTGAGTACGGTATGAAGGAGGGAATGCTTACAGAATCGATGCCTGCCGAGCCGGCGAACCCGTATGCAATCGCGAAATTTTCCTTGTACAAGTTCCTGGACGCACTGTGTGTGAAAACGCCTTTTTCTTTTAAGTGGGTTCGGTTATTCTATATGTATGGGACGGGGCAGAATCCGAATTCTTTATTTTCGCAACTCGAACGGGCGTTGGAGAATGGCGATCCGGTATTCAACATGAGCGGAGGTGAGCAGCAACGAGATTTTCTGCCGATTGAAACTGTGGCCAGGTACATTGCTTCGATCGCTTTGCAGAACAAGGAAACCGGAATCATCAATTGTTGCAGCGGCCAGCCAAGAACCGTGAATGAACTTGTAGATGAAATCGTCTCGCGGTCCGGCAGGTCGATACAGTTGAATCGCGGCTTTTATCCATATAATACGTATGAGCCGATGCATTTTTGGGGCGATGATTCGAAACTCAACAGAATATTGAACAATGAGTAACGCAATAGAAGAATTCAGGGATCAGACTGCAGAGCGCATCAGCAACAACGGGCACAATGCTGCGTTAAAAGACGCTGCGGACGCGTTCAATCTTGAATCGAACAAGGCTCAGTACTCGTACAACTTTACATGGATGGGCCGACCGATCATTCAGTATCCACAGGATATGGTGGCAATGCAGGAATTGATCTGGAAGATTCAGCCCGATATTCTTATTGAAACAGGAATCGCACATGGCGGATCGCTGATCTTTTACGCGTCTTTGTTTGAGCTGATGGGGAAGGGAAGGGTCATTGGCATTGACATCGACATCCGCGAACACAATCGTCATGAGATCGAGAACCATGCGATGTTCAAGCGTATCAATATGATTCAGGGCTCGTCGATCGATCCGAACATTGTCACCGACCTTCGCGCAATGGTCGGCGAAGGAAATGTGGTGCTTGTGTGCCTGGACTCAAATCATACGCACGACCACGTTCTTGAAGAGTTGCGGTTGTACTCGCAGTTCGTAACACCCGGTTCTTACCTCGTTGTATTTGATACAATCGTTGAATTTTTGCCCGACGATTATCTGCCCGGCCGTCCCTGGGGCAAAGGCAATAATCCATTTACTGCGGTTGATGCTTTCCTTGCCGAGAACAATGAGTTCCAGAGAGATGAACAGATTGATTCGAAATTGCTGATCAGTGTTGCACCGGGTGGTTATCTGCGACGCAAAAACGGATGATGAAGATGTCTGAAAACACCGACTACCATGCAGACGAACCGTGGGTGAGTTTTTGTATGACCACTTACAAGCGTCCGGCTTTCCTTCACAAACAGCTCACTGCTATTCGAAAACAAACGTTTCCTCATTTTCGGGTGATCGTTTCGGACAATGACGTTGACGCCTCTGCAAAAGATGTGGTAGAATCTTTTGACGATGTACGTTTCAGTTATTTTAATAATGGCGCGAACCTTGGAATGGTCAAAAGTTTCAACAGTAGCCTCGCTAAAGCAACAACACAGTATGTCGTGATGATCACAGACGATGATCCGCCGTACCCTGAGATGCTCGAAACACTGTATGATCTTACAATCCGTTATCCCGGTTATGGGATGTATATGGGTGGATGTGATATTGTTTGTGAAAACCCTGTCGTCGCCCGCTCCTCACGTCTCAAGGTTGGCACCAACAGTTGTCTTGCAGATATTCCAATGGGAACAATCAGAACCTTCACGGGGAGAGACTTCCCTTATGCATATTTTAGAAATAGCATTGGTGGACATCTGCTATGGTCGACCGGAATTGTCAAACGCGACATTGCACTGAAAATACACGGCATGCCTGATTTCGGTGCGCCTTATAACACTGACTTCGGTTATATAGCCCTCGCCGGCTCTTACGAGGGAACTGTACTCATCAACACTTCGTTTGGTGCGCAGGTGGTGCATGGGGCGAATTATGGATTTACTGAATCGGACTTCGAACGCTTTTACGTAACGCCTGTGGCCTTCGTAAATTGGATAATGGATCATTTGCCGTCTTCCGCAGACTACACTGGTTTGAAAAGTCACGTGGAAGTGTTCACTGCCAGATGGGTGGTAGAGTATGCAGTTTCTGTAAAGAAATTTTTGAGAACCAACAAACTGCCGCAGCAAGATTTTGACAGAGTCGTTTCGAAGATATTTCAGATCCCATTTCTTCGGAAGTGGCGTTATAAATACTTGCTGGCAGTAAATAGCCCGCAATTGTTTGAACTAGGCTTATGGATGAGATCCCGATTTGTTAAGCCTGCTCCTGTTTCGACTGATGGCAAAATATAGCATCATATTGCCTGTTCGCAATGGTATGAATTACCTCAAGGAATGTATCGGTAGCATTCTAAAGCAGGAATTTCCAGACTTTACGCTCCATATTCTCGAAAATGCAAGCACGGACGGAACTGCGGACTGGGTTCAGTCTTTAACAGATCCACGTATCCGTCTGCTGCCGTCCAACTCACCTCTTTCAATCGAAGAGAACTGGGCGCGTATAAAGAGCATTGAGAAAAACGAATTTATGACCATGATCGGCCATGATGATGTGCTTGAACCACACTATCTGACCGAGATAGAAAAGTTGACCAGAAAATACCCGGACGCATCGATCTATCAGACACATTTCGATTACATCGATGCGCAAGGCCGTCACCGGCGCACTTGCAAGCCGATGGATCATGTTCAATACGGTTACGAATTTCTTGCATCACAGATGGCCGGTACAATCGACAGCATGGGCACAGGGTATGTGATGCGGTCGGCGGATTTCAATGCGGTGGGGGGCATGTCCCCAAATTATCCTAACCTGATGTTTGCTGATTATGAGCTTTGGATCAAGCTGACGAATATAAAATATAAGGCGGTTAGCCAGCGGCATTGCTTCAATTATCGTGAACATGACAGCGTTTCGCGGGTAACCAACGGCATGACGTATCAACAAGCTTTCTCAGTATATCTGGAATTTCTATTAGAACAAAAACGTACCAATCCTGATATGGAAATTGTGATTGAACGGTATGGCAGGGAATTTCTAATGAAGTTTTGCGAGAGTTTGGCCCACCGCCTGTTGAAAACTCCTATTGCGCTACGTTCGATGTCCGTCAAACAACTGGTAGAGCGATTCAGCGGGTTTGCTGCGCAGCTGATTCCTACTCAGGGTTTCAATCCCTACGCTATACCACGCATCAGATACGCTATTTCTATTGACCAAAATCCGATTGCACGAGCCTTGTTCACGTCATACAAACGATATTCTGCCCAGCGCTCGTCGAAAAAGTAAGCGACCGATTTGGAGTGACAGGACAAAACATTAACTTTCGCTTGTACTATTCACCCCCAAAAAATCGTTTATGCGCGCCTTGTTACTTTGCCTTATCCTTACGTCCGTTAGTGTTTCTGGTTGCAAGAAGGAAATTTTTGACCATCATGGTTCGATCCATGGCTTATGGATCGGAACATATTTAGTAAACAACCTGAACCAGCCAGAACAATATTTTAGCTACATCATTAAGCCGGATGGAACTATTCTGGTCGAGAGTAAAAGCCCCGGGAAGTCGTATCTCGCTAAAGGTACCTGGAAGCTCGAAGGAAAAAATTTTAGCGCTGAATATACATACCTGGTTTGTCCAGAAGACGCTGTCGGGGTTTCTCAAACTGCAACAGCCACGTATGACCCGAAAGGCAAATTGAAAAATGGAACCTGGGAAGATCAATACAATACCGGTACCTTCAAGATGGAAGAAGTAGAGTAATTAATCTCTTTGAAGAAGTCGCGATCGGGCATTTGTCCCGGTCGCGATTTTTTTTACCCTACCAGAATCTCCCGGTAACGCTTCAGGAACGAGTCTTTGCCAAAGTGCTGCTGCGCATACGCATAGGCGTTAATCGACATGATCTTCCATTGATCAGGTTGTGAGATCAAATAGGAAATCATTCGAATCCCCTCTTCCACAACTTTTTCTTCGTTTTCGATTTCATTTATCAGCAGAGCATTCGAAGTGTGAGTCAGGTGTTTCCTGTTGCCGGGAAGCGCCGTCACCACAGGAACCGCACCATTGGCCATTCCTTCTTTGATGAACACAGGAAAGCCCTCAAACGCAGAGGTCATCAACACAACATGCGACGTTGTCAGAAGTTCATTCATGATCTCACGGTTTGCAACTTCTCCATACACCGAACTTGCGGCAATCACCTGTGTCGAAAGATCGTGTTGCACCGGACCCGCAAAGTGGAACTTCACCGGCATATTGAGATTGATAAAATGCCGTGCGATCCTGTCGATCAGCCACACACGCTTCTGTTCGCCCGACCTTCCGGCATACAGAACATGCAGGATGCCATGTTCTTTCTGCGGATAAGGCGGAATATCAACACCAAACTCAACCATTTCTACCCGTTTCATATAGTCGGCACTCACACCGAACTCGCGGTATTGTGCATCGATATCGCGGTAAGTGTTGTCGTCGATCACCATTCGTTTTTTGATCAGGTGCACATTGGCCAGTCCAAAGAATTGCATGCCGTTTTTGCCAGGCATAAAATTGTGTAACAATTCAATCGGATATGAAGAAGGTTTGAGGAAGGGGAGGAGGTCGTAGTAAAAAGTGCTGTTGGCACCGAACACAACAGGGTTGTGATGCCGGTTTACAAAGAAAGCAAAATAGTGTACCGCAAATGGCCGAAACAGCAGCATCTCGCACCAGAATGCAACGTCCCTGACAAATGAATTGGGAAGAGAAAAGAACACCGACCGCAGTCCTCCTTCACCGGAATTGCGTGTGAAGTATATGCTCTTCTGTTTATCACGGATACTTTCAATAATGTCGAGATGCACCTTTTGAGCGCCTCCTACGCAATACCTGTCGAAGAAAAAAAACAATGAAGAGGTTTTCTTTCGCGCAAAGGCAGCAAATGGAAATACAAACAACAAAGCAAATGGGTAAGTGATCCACAGAACCACACGAAACATCCTGATTTTGGAAAGATTATGCATCGATCATTTTTGCAGCTCTTTCAGCGATTGAGTCCCAATTATAGTGATCATAAAAAGCTTGTGAGGTTGTTGCCGGTTGTTCAAACGATTCAATCAGGCGTTTGTTGAAAGCCGGCCAGTCTTCGTCATTTACTATGCGCAATTTTTCACCGGCAAGATCTTTTCGTATTCCCATCGCGCCGATTGCGGTCGAAACAACCGTACAGTTCATGGCGATCGCTTCGATGGCTTTTGTCTTCACTCCCCCGCCTGAAATAATTGGATTTAAGAAAATGTCTGCAGCCTTGAAATACATGCTCACATCATCGACGAATCCGGCATATATTATTCGCTTGTCGCTATATTCCTTCAACTCATTGAATTCATCGGGCAAGCCCTTGCCGCATATGATGATCCGGTAATCAGAAACTCGGGATAAAAGATAAGGATTTATCTTATCAAGTATGATGCGAACCGGTTCGTAGTTGGTATGATGATACAGGGCTCCGTTGAACAGTAAGATCTTTGTATCCTTCGATAGCGAATAACGTTCTGTCATTGTTTGTCGTGCAGAATCAATATCCGCCGGCAACGACTTCTGCATGATTCCATAGTCGACAGTAAACGATTTTTCCGGCGATACACCGAGGGTATCCAGCGCCAATTGCCTGTCGGTATCAGATATGAACAGGTTAACGTCGGCATTCCGGTGCACCCATCCTTCATACCATTTCAACATTTTCCACCACCGTCTGCCGATTGAACGGGATCGCTGATATTCGATGTTCTGCGAACGTACTATCCACTTTACGCCGGTTGCTCGCTTCAACAGGTAAGCCAGCCATCCGAAATAAGGATGTTCGATCATCAGGTGGCTCGAATGGTTTTCCCGTATCAGGCGGCGGAGTTTAACGAATAACCCAACATTCACATACCGAAAGCGCGAGTCGGATAGAATATTCAGTAGTGAAAAATTTTTCGCAGATGAAGTGTCGTTGCTCTTAACTGAAACGGCTGTGATAGGGATGTGCTGCGCCAGTTTTTCTGCAAGGATCGTTATGCTCTTTTCGCCGCCCATTTTTGCGGGCAACACCCTGTATGGTATCAGCAATAACAGGTGTTTTCCTGCCATCAGGCCGCGGGTTTTTGGACAAGAATGAAGATAGAAGTTGAAAGTACCGGCATCTGCGTCGTGTTGCGCCTGAATATGTATTTGAGGAGGAATCGTTTTAGAGAACCTTCTTTCAAAACGTCCATCGGTGCCGTGATATAACGCGTATCAATAACCGAAAATCCGTTCTTTTTCATCAGCGATGCGATTCTGCCCTTTGTATATATGCGCGCATTGGCGAAACGTTCGTGAATTGGTCTCGGGAGCCACGAAAAAAATGGCACACGGTTCCATGGCAGCAAGGGCAGTCGTGCCCCATGTGTTTCGAACACCCACCATTTGTTAGGAACGCTGATAGCCGCCATGCCGCCCGGTTTCAGGAGGGCAAAGAACTTTGCTACCGTTGCCTCCGATTTGAAATGTTCAATCACTTCGAACGAAATGATCCGGTCGTATTGCCCGCTATACGAGCTGGCTTCAAGATCGATTTGCTCGAACCGCGAATTTACGGCCTTGTATTTTTCTTTTGTGCGTTCAAACGCTTGTGCATAATCGTACAGATCGATGCCAACGGCATGTGTAAAAAGCTGCGCCAGCCGGTTGACTGTTGCTCCACTACCGCATCCTATTTCGAGCAGCGTGCAATCTTTGCAAAAGAAACTTTCGTATTCCTGCAATATCTCAATGCGCCGCGTCACGATCCTGTCCTCTTCATCTGCAGGCTTGCCGAGATAATGATCGCCGGTAAATAGGGCTTTGTCAACTCGCGCGTTGTTCATTGCTCGCGAATTTCGGTACTGCAACGATATAAATGAAGGGTGCCATCACTGTAGCCGACTTCCCGATGGATTTTATCAGGCTATTCAGCGCTTTTGCTGCAAGATTCATCAACGAATTACGGTAGTGTGTATCCCAGAATCCAGGCGTAATGATCACGGTGTACCTCGACTCATTGATCCATTCCCTGAAAAATTTGAACGGTACCAGGTTCTCCGCCCATACGCCCGACTTCGGATCGCAGGTATTTGTTCCGATCACTCCGGTCCGCGGCAATCGCTTCGTCGCCTTGAAGTCTCTCACATATTCGCGCATATCCGGAAATGCGAGTCCACGGGTCTTCGCCGATATCAGTTGAAGTTCAGCCTCCGTCAAATCTGTAAATTCATTTTTGAGCCAGTCGAACCGTTCTTTTCTGAAAGGCTTTTCCCATTTTGCATGCCATCTGCGGTGCTTCAATACAGACGCAGGGTTTGAAATATTTGCGGTGGTCGAGGAATAAATAATTGCCTGCGGCTGATGCTTGTTTACGGTATCAAAAAATATCCACGGCTTGTAAATATGCTCAAGTACGTTGCGTGAAGTGATGATATCACAAAGGATCCTATCCTCCGACAATTCGTGAACGCATTGATCGATATCACCAACGATGTATTTGTCGATCGGAACTCCGATCGCCGCTGCGATGAGCTCGGCGCTTTCCTTCCATTCGGGAAGGTGATCGTTGTACACCACTTTTTTGCAACCCACCATCTTCGCCAGCAGGAACAGCGTTCCCACTCCGGCGCCGTAATCCATTACCGTAAGCTCCGAAACCGGCTTATTGGTAAGCGTGAAAGAATTGTACAATATATGTGCGCTCGTTTCAATCGAAAAAAACAAACGAGTTGAATGACTTTTTTTGAAGTAATCAAGACATGCGAAAGGCAAGCCCAGATCATCAACTTTGATACCTGATAATCTGGTGTGAAGGATTTCTGCCTGTTGCTGAATAAGGTTCGCTGTTTCGTCTCGGTGTGGAAGGAACCTATCCATTTTCTTTTTTCGCGGGATTTGGTTGTCGTGTTTTCGACTGTCTGTCTTTTTTATACCTCAGGAATGCGGCAGCGAGCATGATCATGATCGAAACGATTCCTATGAAATTCGAGATTCGATCGCCCCAGATGTATGATGCAGGTTCAAATTTGAATTCGATGGTATGATTCCCTTTCGGAATCGAAAGACCGCGAAGCACATAATTCACTCTTGCAATCGGCGCTTCTTTACCATCTATAAACGCCTGCCATCCGCGCGGGTAATAGATTTCGCTGAAGACCGCAAACTGATCCGACTGCGAACTGAATGTGTACGTAAGCCGATCATTCAGATTTTTTACAAAGCTTATTGTTGCTGCCGAATCTCGTGTTGGTGTAACGGTCACTTTTCCCTTTTCACGAACATCGATGATGGCCGTGTCGCGGGGATTAAACACATCGAGCGCGCGCATCTCTTCATTTGCATTGTTCACATACCTGATGTTGCTCACCAACCATGCAGGTCCGAGGGCTCCATCGTTCTGTTGCGCGACTGGTTGGCGGTCCGCAGGGTTCGGTACGATGAAATATTTCGTATTGAGCATGTTGTACACCTGAAGGTTTCCTTTCGCAAGGTGCTCTTTCATCAAGTCGTCGTACAACGCAAGTTTCGCGGGGTGGTAGCCACCAACATTGTTGTGAAAGTAGCTGGTGCGCGACGAACTGGCCGACAGTGCAAATGCTCCGCCTTCTTCGGTCTGATCAAACACGCGGTAATATGAAGTATCCTGCTGGATCTGAAGGTCGGCACGATTGGCTACGAATACATCTTCGAATTGCTGCGGCTCAACATAATTCCTCGCGCTGAGGTATCGAAGGTCGACACCAATGAGATCGATCAACCCCAAAATGCAAAACGCAATGGCCACGGGGACCGCCGCCAGTTTTCTCTTCTGATAAGCGAAAAGCAGCCCTGCTGCCAACACAATGAAGATGGTTGACCTGACAAGGTCAGAACCATAGAGGCTTTGCCTGTCTTCTTTCAGTGCGTTGGTCACGGCACGTGCAAAGTCTTGCCCCTGCTGTTGCATTTCGGGCGACGGTTGTGCTCCCTGCGCCATCTGCTGAGCCATCGAATTTGCAAGGCTCTCACGCATCTGAGGGTCTGTCGGACTGCGGAAATCCAGCATGAAGTACATAAGTATCAGCAGACCGAGTAAGGCGGCGATGCCATACATGGCAAATTGGAAGCGTTTTTCAGGGACCCTTTCCTTATCCGTCTTAAGAAACTGATCGAGACCCAGCACTGCAAGCAGTGGCATCGTGAGTTGCGGAATGACGAGCGCCATCGATGGTGCGCGAAACTTATTGTAGAATGGCAGGTGGTCAAACAGAAAGTAATTGAATGCTGAAAAATTTTTGCCCCAGGCAAGGAAGATCCCAAGCACCGTTGCCGCAATGATCCATCCTTTGTGCGGACCGGTATAAAGAAAAAGGCCGGCTACGAATAGTGCACAGATCACGGCTCCGAAATACACGGCTCCGGAAGTGGGAGATTGTTCACCCCAGTAAGATGAAAGCTGGTTTACGAATTGGCTGGCCTGATCCGCGGGCATGCCGGTTCTTTCGCTTAATACTTCGGCGGTTCGTGTTTCTTCCGGAAACTCGCCTACATACTGGTTTTCGATCACTCGCGGCGTGCTTCCTCCGTACATGCGCGCAGAGGCGATGGTCAATACCTCCGTGATCCCATAGCTATATCCGAAGGCGTAATCCTTATTCAATCCCCCTTTTGTCTTGTTTTGATTATTTGCATCCGATGGATTGCCAAGTTCGGAGCGTCCCCCGCGCATTGTTTCCTTGGCATAGTCGTATGTCGGAAAAAGAACCACGGCATACGAAAGCACACTCATGATGAGCGCCGCAAGCGCAAGGCCCGCCGTCTTTCCAAAATGAACAAAGTCCCGGGTGCGGAACGTACGAATGATGAATGCGACACCAAAGCAAAATGCAATAAGAAAGGTGTAATACAATATTTGCACGTGATTCTGATAGGTCATCAGCGTGCCGAAAAGAAGTGTAGTGACGAATCCCAGCAGGTACTTTCTTTCGCTCAACAGGACGAGACCGGCGAGCAACGCGGGTGCATATCCCATTGTTGAAAACTTACTGGTATGCCCGACCGAAACGAGGACGGCATTGTACGATGCGAAGGCATAGGCAATCGATCCGAGTATCGCGACCCATACATTGATGCGCAACGCCATGCATAAAATATAAAAGCCGGTGCAGGCAAGAAAGAATAATCCTGCCGGTGAAGGCAGGAACAGCACAAAAAGATGATGAAGATGAGCGAGAGTTATGTTGAGTTTCGAGCCGACGAGTATCTGAAACGCAGGCATTCCGCTGAAGGTGCTTTGCGTCCACAAAGGATAATAACCGTAAGTTTCTTTGAACTCGATGGATTGCTGTGCCATTCCCTTCCAGCCCTGAAGGTCATGCTGAGAAACCACAAGACCCTGAAACGCAGGAAGACAGTATAATACCGAAGCAAGGAAAAAGATTCCGATGGCAATGGCATGGGGCCGGCACCTTTGCCATAACGATACATTCATCAGTTAATCCGTTGAGTGAGTGGGCAAAATAACGCAAATTTGCAACGGCCGATGCAGAAATTATCTTTTTTCTCACGCGTTGCGTTCGTCTGCAACATTTGCTTTTTGCTAGCTCTTGCACTACAATTTTTACGATGGAACGCCAACAATGCATTTACCTCAACGATAATAATTCTAGGGCATGTAGTTGCCATATTCGTTAATATTACCGTGAACCTCGTGTATCTCACAATTGTTGTAACCCGTTCACGATTACCATGGACAGTGCCGCGCTGGCTGGTTGTAGCGAATTTCGTGTTCGTCGTGATTCAAATAATCTTTCTTCTCAAATGATCCGGAATATCATCGGCGATAAATCAACTCGACTGTTCCTCATACTCGGTGGATTCTTCATTGCAAATGCGATCATCGCTGAGATAATCGGAGTGAAGATTTTTTCACTGGAAGACACATTGGGTATTGAAAAAGCGAGCTTCTCTCTTTTTGGCACTGACAATCTCTCCTTTAGTTTGTCAGTAGGAGTAATACCATGGCCCGTGATCTTCGTGATGACAGACATCATCAACGAATATTACGGTGTTAAGGGCGTCCGTTTTCTTTCGTTCCTGACAGCGGGCTTGATTGCATTTGCATTCTTTGTTTTTTATTTCGCCATCAGAACTTCTCCGGATACCGGATATTGGCTCAGCTCGAACCAGGAATTTGGCGTGCCGGATATGCAGGCTGCGTTCGTGGCCATCTTTGGGCAGGGAATGAACATCATTGTTGGATCGCTTGCTGCGTTTTTATTGGGCCAGCTGACCGATGCATTTGTTTTTAGAAGGATCAAGTTTTTAACCGGCGAAAAAAGGATCTGGATGCGGGCTACCCTGAGCACCCTCGTTTCTCAACTTATAGACAGCTTTGTTGTCACTTACATCGCATTTTACCTTTTCCGTGGTGTGAGTATAGGGCAGTGCACTGCGTGGGCGCTTACTGCGTACGCGTACAAATTCACAATTGCGGTTTTATTCACCCCCGTTGTGTATGTGATCCACTGGGTCGCCGAGCGGTATCTGGGCACCGACCTCGCAAGGAAAATGAAGGCCGACGCGCTGAGTCGTTAACGTTATATAAACATTAGTGGTTTACTCTTACGATGCTTAAGTCTCTCTGTATATTTTGATTATTCAGTAGCACGCGAAACATAATCCCGGAGCGGATTTTGACTCCCTTTGTTCAAACTACCACTATGCCTTCTACCAAACCTGTGATCATTGTTGACGACGATCCCGAAGAGAGGGTTTTGATTAAAGAAGCCTTCATCGAAAATAAGTGGAACGTAAATTATCTGTTGATGGAAAACGGCAACCAATTGATGTCGTATCTGCATGAATCCGCCGAATCTCAGTTGCCTGCCCTCATCCTTCTGAATTTGAAAATGCCCATAAAGAACGGGAAAGAAGCGCTTAAGGAGATCCGGGAGGACCATCACTTCGACCAGGTGCCTGTTGTTGTATTCACCACGAGTACAATGCCGGGCGAAAAACAGGATTCATACAACCTCGGCGCAAACTGTTTCATTACGAAACCAAACTCTTACAAACAGCTTCTGAATCTGACGAATTCGATGGCGACGTTGTGGCTGTGAGCTGTGAGCTATGAGCTTTGAGCTTTGAGCTTTGAGTCCGGCCGTAATAGAGTGGCCGTTTGACTATGCTAAGTCAATACGCACCGCGAGACTTAGAGCAGTGTGAATACCGAACTACCCGATTGCTGTCGAATATGATATAAAGCTGTGTGCTGATGGCTCATAACTCATAGCTCACAGCTCAAAGCCCAAAGCTCCTCAATTCGAATCCTGCCTCTGTCCACTGCCTGTCGCGCCGGTGCTTTCGTTCGAACTGTCTGGCAGGTCGTCATCTACCAGGGGCTGCTGGTCTGGAGGCGTTTCGCGCGTACGAACATTTGCCATTGTTCCTTTCCTTTCAATTTCTTCCTTTTCCGCAGGATCGTCCGATGTTACCCCGGTGTTGAAGTCGCCGCCCAGGGTGGTTTTCTCATTCGTTCTCGGAAGCGGATCCGTTTGGTTACCACCTCCATAGTTGCCAGCGGTTGGTTTCTTTTCGTCGGGTGTTTCGTTGTTCATATAGTTTTTGAATAAGGCAGAAAAAATTGTTCCACCAGCCCAATGGGGTTGTGAGCTTTGGGCTATGAGCTATGGGCTTTGAGCTTGGCCTTAAATGCCCGACAACCGATTAATAATCTTTCAACACTACTGACATTCTTGAATCGCATTCTTAAAGCCCATAGCTCATAGCTCAAAGCTCAAAGCCTCCCATCTGTTCCAATATTAATTTTCCCGTTTTTCCTCCGATTCAATAATTTCCCGATCTGCAAAATCACCGAAATGCGAAAACTGCTTACGATTTGCCTGCTTTCTTTGTCTCTTTCTTCTGTCGTTGCACAAAAATATCAACCCAACTGGTCGTCGCTGAACACCAGGAAAATACCTGAGTGGTTTCACAACGATAAGTTCGGCATCTTCATTCATTGGGGTACGTATGCGGTGCCGGCGTATGCTCCCGTTATTCCAAACAGCGGAAACAGCTACTCGGAATGGTATTGGTGGCGCATTCATGAAAAAGAAAAATCTTTTGCAGAGTTTCACAACAAGAACTACGGCGATACATTTCAGTATCAGTCGTTCGAAAAACAATTCCGGGCAGAATTGTATGATCCTGCGTACTGGGCCCACGTGTTCAAGAAGTCGGGAGCGCGCTACGTAGTACTCACTTCAAAGCATCACGAAGGTTATTGCTTATGGAACAGCGCCGAAGCCGATCGAACCTGGAAACGTCCATGGAATGCGGTTTCCGGAACGCCGAAACGCGACTTGCTGGGCGACCTGACAAAAGCAGTGAGAGATTCGGGCCTGAAGATGGGTTACTATTATTCTTTGTACGAATGGTTCAATCCGCTTTGGCTCACGGATAAAAAGCGTTATGTGGACGAACACATGACTCCCCAGTTCAAAGATCTTGTTACGAAATATAAACCATCGGTAATCTTCTCGGATGGGGAATGGGATATCTCTGATACAGCATGGAAAAGCGAAGAGCTTCTTGCCTGGCTGTTCAATGAGTCGCCGGTGGCAAAGGATGTTGTAGTGAATGATCGTTGGGGAAGTAATACAAGGGAAAAGAATACGGGATCGACTTACACCACGTCTGAGTACGGAGCGGGTATGGATCCGGGAGTCGTGTGGGAAGAAAGCCGAGGAATCGGTCACTCGTACGGCTATAACCGAAACGAAAAGCTGGGCGACTATAAGACCGGCCGCGAACTGTTGCTGATACTGATTGACGTGGTGGCGCGCGGCGGCAACCTGCTTCTGGATATAGGACCCACTGCAGACGGACGAATCCCCGTGATCATGCAGGAACGACTGCTTGAGATGGGAGAGTGGCTGAAAGTAAACGGCGACGCGATCTTTAACACATCCGCATGGAAAGAGAGCTACCAATGGAGCCCGGGCAAACGTCCTGAGAAAAAAGGAAAGGCGTTCATGGCAGGATACGATGTTGCTGAACTCATCAAGGCAAAGTCGAACGCGGCTCATGTTGAGATGTTCCTTACCAAGAAGGACAAGGACCTGTTTTGCATTGTACCGAATTACACACCCGAACTTCGAATTAGGAATGTTCTTCCAAAAGCCGGCAGTTCCGTCACATTGCTTTCAAACGGAAAGGCATTGAAGTGGAAGGCGTCCGGAAAAGATTGCATTGTTGATCTTCGAACTGTTTTGCCTTCAGATATCGTTTCAGGGATACTCACCGTTCGAATTGCGAATGTCTTATAAGTACGATTAATGAGTGAATTCATCTATACCACCGAACTGGACAAAGGACCTATTGGCATCAACCCGGAGCATATTATCACGATCAGCAAAGGATCTATCAAATCCACGGGAGAAGAAGTAACGATGGTAAGACTCTCCGACGGCAAAGAAGTGGTGGTGAAGATGCAGTTTGATGCGTTCAGGGATGCGCTGAAGTAGTTGAAAGTTGACGGTTGACAGTTGACAGTTGACAGTTGACAGTTGAACGCGGGAAGTTCCGTTGAACGATTTCCTCATTCCAGCGAAAACCGGTTTATCGTTTTTGGACGGGGTATTGTTCATGTTGAATGTGCATCATTCAATAGATATGCTCAAGCAGGCGGCCGCACCGTCAACCTTCAACCGTCAACTGTCAACTTCGCCGTCGGGTAAGCAGGCGAATGCGTGAAGACCGGACTCAGTTATAAACTCGCTTCTTGCTTTGAAGATATTTCTCGTGGATCACATCACTCATCGGCCGTTCAAACACTTTACTTTCCACCCATGAAATGATGTCGAGATACGCGAACGCACGCGTTTCAAATCTATTCTTTTCGAGGTGTTTGATCTTGTTCAGGAATTCAGCAAGCTCCTGCTTCATCTTATGTCTCGAAACATAAAACGAGTGACGCAAAAATTTGAACATCTCTTCCTCGATGACCGTCAAATTTTCCATTTTCGCCATAAACCTGTACACCGACTTTGTAAGCGACTCCATCAGTCCAAAGTTCCCGAGTTCATAATGCGCCAAGAGGTGCAACAGTCTTGAATAACATTGAAGATCGCCGCGCAGGTCAATCGGCTCGTTGATGATTTTCTGGAGGTAATCGATACAGGTTTCATAGTCGCCGCTTCCAAAGTATAGCGACGCGATCTTATAGTTGAATACCAGTACCCGGTGTTTATCGAGGAACAATGCAAATTCTTCCATCTTCTCTTCGATCTCGGGTACAAGGCTCAGACCTTCCCTGAACGTGCCTCGCATAAAGTGCCGGTTGATCTTCGCCTGGTGTATGTACACAAATGTCTGGACACGAAAATTGTCGTGCTGTTGTACAACATGCGACGGCGCAAATTCCTCGAACGCTGCCAATACATCATCAAAGCGCTGATGATTGCGCAAATCAAAATGCGCGTTCAATAAATTGTGAATGCCTTTGATGTAATGACCGGTCTCAACACTGATCATTTCCTTGTGTGCTTCAAACAGGTCGACCCATTTTTGCGTGTAGCGATAGTATTGCAGGAAGTCCTGGCGAATGAATGCGTACCAGCAATAACTCTGGTACAGATAGAGCCGTTCGTAAAAGCCGGTCTGCTGGTGAGCGTTCGCAGGAAGATGTTCGCGAAAGAATGTTTTGATGCTTTCTTCGTCTTTTTCATTTCGCGCATGTCCGTTCTTAATATACCAGCTGTATAACCGCAATGCAAGATTCGAAAGCTGTGTGATCATCTTTCGGCGTTCATGCACTTCATTGGCCTCCACTGCAAGATGATCGGCTTTGTCAACCATGCTGCGTGTGATGTGCAGCGTTTCAATTTTCTTTTCAAGCGATATCACCTGGATGAGGATGGTGTCCTGATGGAAATTGATTGCTGTTTCTTTTACCTTTTCAAGGATCCTGAGGCTTTGTATATATAACCCTTTGTAATAAAGGATGCGTGCATAATCGAGTTGCTCGTTCAATTCAACTTCAAGGTTTTCGGTTCTTTTCAACAAGCGGAGACTTGCCAGAACCTGCCGGTATAAGTGTGTTTTAAGATTGGAGAGTTGAGGCTTTTCGATACCGGGGAGTTTCCGCAGCAGGATCTTTTCATCATAATCCTGCATTTTATCCAGTGCATCAAAAAGCTGGATGATCTTGAGGTCTTCTTTGCCGGAGCTTCGGCGGATGTAAAGCTTGAAGTGCCTTTTTTCTGATTTTTCGAGGGAATGGATCAGCTGGTATAATGTGTCGGAAAAACGGGTGGGCATAATGAAATGTTTCTAACCAAACACAGTACCGGTACGGCTTTTACGCATATTACTCCCTTTTTGGCATAATAAAGTGACTTATTATTTGAAAGAAAAGGGAAGAAATCCCGGTTTATATTTGTCATACAACACGGGCTAATCAAAAAGGCAGCAATCGTTAGAAGCAAGAAATCGAAGACGCCCAGTTCTTGAAGCTGTGAATCAGCTCAAAAAATATTGATCTCTTTTTTTATATGGCAAGCAATCGTTAGACGCCCGCTGTTTCTACAGTGGGCTTTTTTTGCGCCGTGAAGATAACATTCCGATAATACTGGCAAAAATTTTTACAAATTTTTTTTCACGCTCGTGGGCGGCTTCATATGGCTGAATGAGCCCGACGAATGATAACTTTAACGCACAATCCAAGATTATGCGTTGTGTGTTACTGTTGTTTGTCGCTTTCAATTTCGCGGTGCAATCCTTCTCTCAGACTCTTGTAATGCCTGGCGATCATCCCGATCCTTCCGTGGTAAAGATCGGCGACAGTTATTGGGCATCTGCCACCACTTCAAACTGGATGCCCGCCTATCCACTGCTGGAATCAAAGGACCTTTTCAACTGGACCACGCGGGGGACCGTTTTCACGCAGTTGCCGGACTGGGCAGACTACTACTTCTGGGCACCTGAAATCAGCTACGACAGCGGTAAAGTTTATATCTACTACAGTGCGCATAAAAAGAATGGGAACCTTTGTGTTGCGGTCGCAAGTGCCGACAAACCAGAGGGGCCGTATAAGGACCATGGTCCGCTGATCTGTCAATCTGTTGGGTCAATTGATGCCTTTCCGATGCGGGATGAAAATGGCAAACTCTTCATCATCTGGAAAGAAGACGGTAACAGTGTAAAGCAGCCTACACCTATTTGGGCCAGCCAGATGAACGAGGAACGGACTGCATTGATCGGAGAGAAGGTTGAATTGTTCCGGAACGACCAGCCCTGGGAAGGTAACCTGGTTGAAGGCGTTTCAATGATTAAGCGCGGTGAATACTACTACGCATTTTATGCTGCAGCCGGATGCTGCGGCAAAGGCTGCAATTATATCTCCGGAGTTGCGCGCTCGAAGGCTTTGCTCGGACCCTGGGAAAAATATCCAAACAATCCATTGCTGTCTGATAACCCAAGTTGGAAGTGCCCCGGGCACGGCACACCTGTTGAAAAGAACGGCAAGTATTATTTTCTCTATCATGCATATGACCCCGCCACGAACGTATATACCGGAAGGCAGGGCGTATTGAAAGAATTCGTATTTACGGAAGACAACTGGATACGATTCGTTGATACGGATACTACAGTTGCAAGGGTAGTAACAAAAGAGTCGATGGACGAATTCGATGGAAAGCAACTGTCGATCGACTGGCAATGGAGTGTATTTCAACAGCCGAAGTATGAAATCAAGAAAGGAATTCTCAGCCTGAGTGGTTCGATGGACAGTGCCGGCAGTATGATGGCTCAAAAAACACTAACCGGTAATTACACAGCAACTACGCGTGCGATACGATCAAGTGCTGAAGCAGGGATCGGCCTCATTGGTGATGAAAAAAACCTGATCAAGGCAACCTATTCTGCGGGGAATGTCTCGGTTGTGAGAATAAAGGGCGGAGTTGTAGATACGCTTGCGATACATGCGCTCGATGCGAAACAGCTGAACCTGCAGATGCAGGTTCGTGAAGGCCGCTTTGTGAGCTTCAATGTGAGTACTAACGGAGTCGGATATGCGAGTTTGCTTAATCAACCCGCGGATGCTGCCGATCTTCCTCCATGGGACCGCGCCTTGCGGGTCGGATTATTCGCAAGGGGGAAAAAGGGTTCTACCGCCAGGTACGATTATTTTGTGCTTGCCAATGAATAACTTCATTCCGTCACTTATGGGCGACAAATTTAGATAAACGCAACGACGGAACGGTTTTATTGCATGGATAATGGATATCATCTGTAGTTAAAGAAGAGCAACACATTGGCATTACTCGAAAAGCATCTTGAAGTCAGAAAAAGCAGAATACCCGGTGCGGGTCTTGGCTTGTTTACCAAAGTATTTATTCCAAAAGGCACCAGGATTGTTGAATACAAGGGTCGCGTGAGCAGCTGGAAAGAAGCCGACCACAAGGATGGCCGCAATGGGTACATCTACTATCTGAAGCGTGATCACGTGATCGATGCCAGCAACCATGTGAAATCGCTCGCACGGTATGCGAATGATGCAAAGGGTATTCAGAAAGTTTCGGGGTTACGCAACAACAGCGATTATGTGTCCGAAGGCGTGCGTGTATTTATCGAATCCACGAGAGACATTCCCGCGAACAGCGAAATACTTGTTGACTATGGAAAGGAATATTGGGATGTGATCCGGTTCAACAGGCGCCTATGGGCGAAGGAGGAGAAGGAGAAGCAGAAGCTGAACGGGAAGGTGCATTCGAAAAAAAGTTCCCGGCGCTGAGTGTAAACACTTACTTGCGAGGTTGCATGTTTCGGAAGGTGTTTGTAATTTGGTTTAAACACATCTTCCAATGAAAACCTTAACGATCTATCTCGTTGCTGCTATTACAGATTTTCGTGCGTTCATCAAACATCCTTTCGCGAAACGCGGTTCAAATTTTCTTCCGAGTGTGGGGAGGTTCTTTTCAACGATAAGCTATTAGGAAGTGAAAAGTGAAAAGTAAAAAGGTAAAAGGGATCGCAAATTTTAATTGTGATCCCTTTTGCCTTTTTTGCTTCTTTACCCAGCGCTCTATGTGTAACTGCGCTTCTTCCTACTCGTTTATCCCTTTTTACTTTTCCCTTATACCTTTTCACTTTTCCCTTCCCTTCATTCCGCCCGTAAGTTCTTCACCGGATTTGCAGTTCCTGCTTTCAAAGCCTGAAAACTGACTGTCACGAATGCAATGAATATTGCAATCAATCCTGCGATCACGAACATCCAACCGGTAATTGGCTCACGGTACGCGAAGTCCTGAAGCCAGTTGTGCATCAGGTACCATGCAAGAGGCGTTGCAATAATGATTGATATTAGTACGAGTTTGAGGAAGTTGATTGAAATGAGTCCAACTATACCCGAGAGGCTCGCACCAAGTACTTTTCGAATTGCTATTTCTTTCATTCTCTGTTCCGCGGTGAAAGCAGCGAGACCGAATAGTCCCAGGCATGATATCATGATCGCAAGGATCGTAAAATATTTTACAAGCGAAGCAAAGCGGTTGTCGGCTGCATAGTTTTTTGCAAAGTCTTCGTCCATGAATGAGTACTCGAATGGTTCATTTGGATTTAGTTTCGTCCAAATTCCTTCCATCGTTGCGAGCACCTGTTTTATGTTTGCGGCTGGTGCATGAGCAACGAGATAATTGTAGCCGTTGCCTGTGGCCAACTGAAATGCATACGGTTCAATGGTGCTATGCAGATCCTTGAAGTGAAAATTATTTACAACGCCGACTATTTCAAATCGATAAGTTTCACCTCTCCAGTCGAACATTACTTCCTGCCCTACGGCCTCCTGCGCGGTTTTGAAACCGATGTCCTGAATTCCTTGTTTATTGATAACAAGTTTCATGTTGGTGTCCGCCGGAAACTGGTTCGAAAACAATCTTCCGGCGATCAACTCGAGATTGATGGTTTTCAAAAAATTGTCATCCACATAATTCATGTATGTCTGCTTTCCATCGCTCACGGCCTTTCCTTTTTTATAAAGCATCATGTCGCTGGGATTCATCATGCCCGGATAATAATAGCTGGCGCCGACTGATCGGATGCCGGAATTTGTTGACAGCACTTCTTTCATCGAAGGGTAAATCGATTTCGCGGTCGGGCTCCGTAATGGTATAACGATTTGTTGATCTTTTGCAAATCCGAGGTCCTTCGAACGTAGGAACTGCATCTGATTTGAAATCACCACAGAAGCAATGATGAGTACAACGGATACGACAAACTGAATTACAACCAACCCCTTTCGAAGCGATATGGCGGTGAATGAATTTTGAAATTTCCCTTTCAACACGCGAACCGGTTGAAATGATGACAGGTAAAAAGCAGGGTAGCTACCTGCAATGAGACCGGTGATCACCGACAGAACGAAGAATAGCCCAAGCAGAGTGGCATGTTCCTTAAATGAAAAAACAAATTCGGATCCTGTGACTTTCGAAAACACGGGCAGCAATAGTTGCGATAGCGCGATCGATAAGAAGAAAGCGAGAATCGCCATAAGCACGGATTCGCCTAGAAATTGCTTTATCAGCAAAGATCTTTCCGCACCCAACACTTTTCTTACACCTACTTCTGTTGAACGGCGCGAAGATCTTGCAGTTGAAAGGTTCATGAAATTGATGCATGCAATGAGCAATGTGAAGATTGCTACCGATGCGAGAATCTTGAGATACGCCACATTCGCTACCGGTGTCACATTTTCTTTGGTATTTGGCGACAGGTGAATCTTGTCAATACGCGTGAGGAACTGACGTTTGTAAAAGCCCACTGCGCGAAGGTCTTTGCCTGCATACTTATCAACGAATGCCGGAAATTTCTTTTCGAGGTTTGCTGCATTTGTGCCGGACTTCAGCAGCAGGTATGTGTGAAACATGTTGTTCGACGCGAGATCAGTCTGGCGACGTATGAACTGTTCCATATCACCACCGTTCATCGACATGAAAAATCTTGCATCGATGTGAGTGGGCTTTACATGCCGGCGGAAGACGCCGGTAATTTTGAAGTCGTAGTTGCCGTTGGTGCTGCTGCTTACATGAAGCACTTTACCGATGGCATTGTCGTTGCCAAAGATCTTTTTTGCAATTTCTTCTTCGATAACGAGCGTATTGGGTTGTGACAATGCGGTACGTGAATCGCCTGCGATGAAATGATAGTCGAGAACTGAAAAGAAGTTCGAATCTGCCAGGAAGCCGGAGTGTTCGTAGAACGATTTCAGTTTCATGTCCGACTCACGGTATTGAAACAGCGTTTTGTCGTCGGAGAATGCGCGCATGATGCGTGTCGCTTGTTCGATTTCCGAGAACTCGTTCTGAAGTGCAATGGCAAGTGGTGCCGGTGTATTAGCGCTCGTCTCTTCTACTCCCTGTTTGATAAAACCGGTTCCCACCTGGTAGATGCGGTCGCGGTTGCGATGGTAGCTGTCATAACTGTATTCGTTGTACAGGTATAGGGAAATCAGGAAACAACAGGTGAGGCCAGCAGCGAGCCCGAATATGTTGATGAACGAATAGCCTTTGTATTTGAGCAGGTTTCTCCAGGCGACACTCAGGTGGTTCCAGAACATACGAGTTGATTTGAAACGGATAAGGCGTAATGGTGAACGGTATCGTTCCTTCAATGACAATTGTACCAAATCAGTAAGAGCTTGTATTTAAGTGACATAGAAAGTTTGGCGATGGCGATTGGTGTTCGGAACTGGACAAAATATGTCCGCTAATGATACACGCGGGTCGATTTTCCGTCTGTTATCGCAAGCGTTGATGGGCCTATCGTTGCATTTGTGTTAAACCATTCCGCCCCATGTACAGGCAGATGCAAAGAACCCGTTTCAATGTTAAATTGAGTAACAATGAAAGTTATCCTGATAAGCATTGCCCTTGCGATGGGTAGTCTTGGATTTGCTCAAACTCCGGCGTCGCGGGCGACCGAAAAGAGCGCGACAATTGATGATGCTGCTGCGGTGTTGATTGATCATATTATGGACGCGGTAGGCTTGAAGGCAAACTTTGTAGTAAAGCATGCGAATGTGGCGAACGCTGCAGCAACGACCATCAATGGGCAGCGATGGATATTATACAATCCCTATTTTTTCAAGAAGCTCATTGCCGCGACCGGCAGTAGTTGGACGGCTGTGAGTGTATTGGCGCATGAGATTGGCCATCACCTGAACGGACATACGCTTGGTCGAAAAGGAAATAGCCATGAAAACGAATTGCAGGCTGATGAGTTTTCGGGATTTGTATTGCGGAAAATGGGTGCCTCGCTGGATGCGGCGCAGGCGGCAATGCAGGTGTTGGCGACGGAGCAATCTTCGGCTACACATCCCCGTCAGTCGGACCGCCTGGTTGCAATAGAGCGTGGCTGGCGGGCAGCCGCAGGGGAGAAGATGGAAGACGTTGCGACCAATGATAGGGCGGAGCAAAAGAAGAAAGAACAGACGGTGCTGGATTCAAAAGATATCTGGAAGAAGATTGATTTTGCAGCGGACAGGAAAGCGGATTATTACATCACCACCGGATCGAACGTGGTGATGGTGAAGGATAATGAATTGCGGCTGTTGGGGGTGATGAAGAAAACCACGAGTGAGGATGTGCCATACATTATTGAGTTTCTGAATGAGCGGCGTGTTGCGATTACTGCAACGGGGAAAATTGTAAACAGCGAGGGGAAGACGGTTGGGAGTGTGATGTAGGCCGTATGGTTCAAAGTTCAAGGTTCAAGGTTCAAAGTAGTTGAAGGCCTGCCCGAATCCGCGTTAGCGGAGGCGGGTTGAAAGCCGGAGGCCGAAGGCCGAAGGTCCTGACGAATGTCGGGATGAAGGTTGAAGGTTTTTCAATATCTCCCCCGCTGGCGGGGGAAGGGGGTGGACTAAAATCCGAAGTTGACGGTTGAAAGTTGAAGGTTGACAGATGAACCCAAGGACTTTGCTAAAAAATGAAGCCCTTCGCTTTGTAGGCGACGGGCTGTATCATTTGTTTAAGTTTCCGAGGCAGAAAGCGCTGTAGATCAGCGGTTCACATTTGTAGTTGTGCCTCCGGTCGTTCTATGCCTATGGTCGTCGTCTTTTCTTCTGAGTCCCAGCAGACCAAGTAATCCGAGTAATCCTGCAAGTCCCCATTTGCCATTGTCATCGTCATCGTCGTCGGCGGTATTTGCGTTTGTTGTCGTTGCATTGTCTGCGGTTTGCGAGATAGCCGGCGTACTTGTTCCAAGGAATGCACAGAAAATCAGGATGCCCCAGGTCTTTGTAATCTTTTTCATACTAAATGAATTTGGTTGTGTGATAAAGCATAGGGACTTTCAAAAGTCACACCATCAGCAGTAAGACGACTTTCCTTATATTTGCGGCCTTGCCCAGATGGCGAAATTGGTAGACGCACTGTGTTCAGGTCGCAGCGTCCGCAAGGATGTGCTGGTTCGAATCCAGTTCTGGGCACACAACTAGAAAAAGGGCAATCGTCAACATGGTTGCCTTTTTCATTTTGCGCTAGAACCCGCTTCAGTGGCGGGATACAGCCGAATAATGAATTCACCCGAGAGGTTCGAACAACATCTTTTTTCTTGTCATACCGAATTCCTTCGGGAAACACCAGCTTTTGTAATCGTTGTTTCGTTTCATATCCTCCGGAAGCCCAGCTGTGACTGAGGTTTGCTGCAATTTGCAATCCTTTTTCTACTGCTCTGTCCAGGTTCGAACTGTCAAATTGATATTGCCCTAAAAGTTGTTCGGCTCGCTGTATTTCCCCGGCATATTTCTGCGAAAGTCTCTCAAAGATGGCTAACGAAATTTCGCCGAGAGCATACCTTTCTTCAATCTTCTCCAGCTGACTTCGTAGAGTGGAAAGATTCTTTCTTAGTTCCGCGCCTTCTCTGATCTGTTCTGCCATGCGCCCCTTCAGTCCCTCTGCAATTAGCTTTTTAAGTTTGGATTGATATTGTTTGTTGTATTCGAAGCACGTAAGTACCCGCTCAAACAACTTATTAAGATGTGTTGCATTGACGTTTACGGGTGTTGCCTTACCCCGTGTCTTATAATACCAATTTCCTTTTTTCATGTAGCCCGTAAAAGGTGCACCGGAGTACTCATCTTTTGCAAACACTTTCAAGGGCACCTCGTCCCTTTTTATTTGCTTGGCTATGCCGACGTTGACAGCATCTTTCAGGATTTCATTCGCCTTTAAAAAAGTACTAAGGTCGACCAGCGGTGGATGTTGTCCCTTAATCAGCTGCCCACCCACGAGTTTGCCGGTGACATAGCCCGCATAAAAGGGATTAGAGAGGATCCACCGGAAGTTTTTCTCATTTAAACTCAATCCAAGCGCCGCTGCTCTTTGCAGAATGTCTTTGGTTGTTATTCCTTTAGCCTTCCACTTAAACATGTTTTTTAATATCTCGCCCTCTTTGGTTATCTCATACTGATGGTCGCATGCGCGGTGTTTAGCTTTCAGATTGATGTAACCAAATGGAGTTTGATACGGCCAAAAACCTTTGAGCATTACTTCACGCGTGTTGGTTGAGGTCCTTTGGCTTCGCTGTTTGTTGTCATAATGATTGAACATGTGGAAAATACTTTCCTGCATCTGCCCGGATGCTGTGGAATTATCGACTTCCTGCGTGACGGAAAGGACAGTTATTCCCATTGAACGAAGTTGTTCACTCAATTGGGAGGCGGCGGCGCCCGTTCTTGAAAAGCGGTCGAAGCTATAAACAATGATATAAGAGATGTCCTTGTCTTTTTTGACGTAGTCCAGCATGCGGGTGAATTCCTTTCTTTCCACGTCCGACTTAGCGGATTCATACGTGCCACCGAAGAACTCTTTAATTAGTATGGAGCGGCGCTGCCCAAGCTCCTTACAGAACTTGAGCTGCGTCTCCAGGCTACTGTTGTTTTCTGCTTGTTCGTGACTACTGACTCGCGTGTAGACAACGCCGCACTTTTTGGAGCGGAGTACGCGAGTGCCGTACTGTTTGGTGGTTCTGAGCTGAAGGATGGCCTCAAGCTCACTTAGGGATTTGTATTTTTTCATTTTCCTCAAGGATGAGTACTTCAATAACGATCGAAGCCAGCTCCTGTAGTTGTTCGTCTGACGTGGATAACTGACCTGTTGTCTCCGGATTGTGTTTTCTACGTGTTACATGCTGTGAAAGTTTAAGTTTCATCTTGCCCGGTTGAGGTATACCTACCTGTAGATAGAATACACCGGGATTACACCATAGGCCCGAGGATCATCGGAACCTTTTACTTGATCTTTTTTATGTGCTTAAAGGATAATGATTTTTCGTCCATCGTGCGCACCGTGATTTCTTCATAGTTTCTGATGCCAAGGGTGCGTTGCACCATCCGTGCCTGCTCACCTGTTATGGTCCCTCTCATAGCGCTTTTGATGCTTAACATTTTACCTTCTTTCAAAGAGATGATTATTTCATCAATATTTTTATTCCTGATTTCTCGTAATAGCCGGTACTCATCTTCGTCCAACAGTTCCAAAGGCGAAATGTACTTTTGCAGATGCTCATCGGCGATAAATTCACTCAAAAAGTGAGAAATCGGTAAATAAATATGCGGGCCGGAAAGATCCCGATCGTCTTTCGATTGCCAAATGAGTTGACCACCCAGAAATTCGCTGATCGTGCCATCCGGGTAAATCAAGATTGCCGCCTCCTGCTCTGTGTCGAGGCAGAGGTTAACTAAGTTAGAAAAATAATTGATGTCCCATTTTAGCACATACATCAGTGTCTCATCATGTAGGTACTCATCAATTTTTTTCAGCGTCATGCTCTCTTCTTTGGTCAACAAGCCCAACGTCATTTTCTTCTCAAGGTTGCTTTTTGACTCCAGCAGATTTTTTTTCGGTAAATCGTCGTCATACGCCCGCTTAATAAAATAGTCGCTAAACTTCTTGAGCATGTCCACAGAGTTGTTTAATTCCCGGAGCGTATAGAGCACGCGCAGCCACAACACCTGCAGGTAACTAAAACGAGCCCTTTTGCCTTTTTCAAAAAAAGGCAATACGCCGATTTTCCGCCAGAAGGCGATCAAGGCGGAGTCGATGCCAACGTCGGCTGCAGAGATAGTATGGGCGTATTGGTATTCTCTAAAGGCAATCGGTGCTAATAATGGTGCATGCCTAGGGACAGAAGGTGAAGCTGGAGTAGACATAAGATAAAACTAAATAAAGATTGCCTAACAGGCAAAAAAAATCTATACATTGCAGTCTGATAGGTCAAGTTCTATAAACCAACCCCCTTAATCGAATGCCGTTCAAACATCCGGTACTCACCTGCCCGATCTGTGGAGACAAGTTCCGGCCCGTTAAAGAAGGGAAAAAATTTTGTTCCTCAAAGTGTCAGAAGCGCGCCTGGAATCAACAGGCTAAACAGCGAAAGTTACTGAATGCCTGGCAGGCCAAAAGAATTGAAGCGAACATCTTTAGCCTGAAAAGGCTCTCAGAGATGCCCCAATTCAAAAACGAACTTAGCCGTGACAATCTGATCAGTGGGGGATTTGACTTTTCGGTAGCACCAACCAGCTTCAAAAAAATCAATGATTCAGCTGAATCTGTTCCATTCTATGCCGACTTTGGATTGCTCTTGCAAAACGACAGCATCCCGACCTACAAGATCATTCACCTTAAATCATAAGATATGGTAGACTTTACTTCTTACCCCGAATGGGAACAGCTCGCTTACAAAGAGCGAATTCGTATAAACACGCAGCATGCTCTGGAGCAGGCGAATGAGCGCCTCGAGGCTGCTGGATTGCCCGAGGTTCCAACTGATACGCCGGCTCCAGCCTTCAGGATGAGCGCAGGAAAGGTATTCGTTGGAATGCTTATACTTGGCGCCGCCGTTCTGGTGGTGTATACCTTAACTCAGCCGAAAAAAGAAGAAAAGAAACTCAAGCCGGCGCAATGATCTTTAAATCGGCGGCTCGAGCTTGCTGGAGAGCGTATGCAGCTTAGCTATGCTGGCTAGCCTTATTCTACTCCCACAGTGGCCTCAGCGCCGAAGAGTGCTTATTTTAAAGTCGAGGCTCTTCACACCCTTTTTATCATGTAATAATACAGACGACACCCTGAACGGGTGCGAACTCCTTGCGTGACAATTACTTTAAAAAAGAAGTATTATCAGATGCTTATATTTCTCAAAAAAATACTTAAGAAGAAACCGTCAAAAAAAGCACATGTCTTTACCGACTTCAGGCGCCTTCAGGCGACTTCAGGGTCCTACAACTACTAATAGTGCATAACAGTCTGTAAGCGCCTAAAAAACCGTGAAAAATGACGGTTTTGTAGCATGTGTACTGCTGCTTCAATTCTCCGGTTAAACTGCGCAACCCTACGATTTTTTGTCGACTTATTTATGAAAGTTAAACCACACGAAAACCGAAGCTAACGCTGAAAGTAAAATCATTATTTTACCCACAAACGTCCGCATTCCAAAACCGTGCTTTCGAGCTATTCTCGTCCATATTATATCTAAAACGTTTTTCCGTAGTTTGATGGGTTCTTGAATCGTAAAAATCAAAACCCAGGTGCTTCCCTTTTTTCGGATAAAAAGCTAAATTAAAATCGCTGGTTGCGAGTCGATGCATCTACCGATAAAACGCCTGCATTGCATCATTAAGTTGCAAAAGAGATGTCCTGTTTTAACCTGCCAACTGATTCATGGGAAGAAGATTGTCGAGATTGTCGCTCGTCGTATTATCTGGCGCCGTGCGAAGGTATTTCAACGTTTGATTTACCACGATGATTTTTTCTCCTTCTTTCCAATTGGTGGCTTGGTAACTCCAAGTAGCGCTCGAAAGCTGATTTCCTGCTGTGCCCAAGAACTGAACCCCTTGTGCTACCGTCCATTTGGAAAAGGGTCTTAAAACTCCACTGGTCACGGGAGCGTTTACTTGTATATGGGTTATCACCCCGTTTGTATCTTTCCATACGCCTGTTACATAATATTTCGCCATAAAGGATGTCTTTCCAGAAATATAGCAACGAAATGGCTACAAAAGATAAAAAAATCGAAATATGAGAACCTCGAAGCCCAACTGATGAACGAAAGTTATCTACCAGAAAACGATTATAGCTAAAACCTTTATGGCACGGGTCGAAGCCGTCCGGCGAAACAGTGCGAGACTCAACCAACTTATCCAGACTCAGTCATCGATAATAGAGAACAAACATCGCTGAGCAAACTGTACCTGGTTGTGAATCAGAGAGTGTGTTCCCTTATCTTTATTGAGGCTTTTTCAGTAGTGACTCCAATAGCGCGTTTTTCTCTTGTTCTATTTTCAGCATACGCTCATACAGTTCCACTATTTTATCTATCGGATTGAAGGTCGGCTGATAAGCAACTAATGACGATTGATCATGATTGGTATTGGTAATAGTATTTCCAATTACATTGATGGCAGCGTCCTCATTAAAGTTTTTTATGGCTTCAACAGGTACGCTCAGTGCATTAGCTACTTTCTCAAGACGTTCATCATCCACTTGTTCGCTGGATTCCATTCTCGAAACAGCCTGCTGGCTAATGCCGAGGCTTGCAGCGAGTGTTTCCTGCTTTATCCCCCGAAGAATGCGGATGCGCTCGATTTTGCGACCGATATGCATATGTTGTTGAGTAGAGGTGGTCATAAGCTACAAATGTATAGAAAGAAGCCCTGATTGTAAAGTACAACGCTCAACGACGATTTTACACGCCAAAACGAGTAAATAACAACAGCGCTTACCCTTCGTCAGTCCATTTTGGGAACTAGTTTTATTGCGGCCGTCGTTCCCTGTGAACGAGCCCATATGAGTACAAGGATAGTATGGCTTGTTGGCTTGAAACTGTCCTAGTAGCGACTATACCTTAGGTGATTAATTCCCAAAGGCAACTGATCCGATAATGCAAAAGGATACTCTTGAATATCTTCTAAAGACAATTGAGGATGACTGCTGCGCCAGCAACATTCAAATTTTTTACGGCCGCATAGAAGAAAGTGAATATACTCCCGTGAGTTGTGTGGAGGATCAGAAGGGGGAGTGGCCCGGCTTTCACAAGTTGCTAAAGGCACTTGACGCCAAAGTGATTACCGTTTACGTGGAAAAAAACGACAGATCTGATTACGATGAAATCAACCGCAGTATCGAAGGGTACCCTAAGGAATTACAGGGTGAGTACCTATCTGCGATAAAGGTAGTCAAGAAGAATCAAGGAAAAATCGCCTCCATTTCGGTGAGCTTCTATTGCGGATTTCTCAACTATCAATTTACCAAAGACGCGGAATGGTATGATGATTTCCTTCTGCTCTGCGGCATGCCGGACTATGATGACGGCGTTGGTGATGATGAGGTGGAAAACTCCGAGACCGAGTACTCGGAGCTGCAGGTCGAAGAGCTTGCCCGAACCCTAGCGGGACGTCCGGCAATCGCAAAAGCTGCAAACGAACGGGAGATTAAGAATATACTTTGGGCAATGCCAGAAACCGATAAAATCAAATCGTGGAGCTCTCGAAAGCAGGTGATTGCAAGAGCGCAGGAAATTTTCATCCAGGAAATTCATCCAAAACAGGAAGCCGAGATGAACAAACGAGTGCACGAAAAGAAGAAACAAGGCTTCAAGAAAACACAGGTAAAAGGGATGCTCAATATTTCCGAAAATACCATTAACCGTCATTGGTACCAGGAGTTCGAAGGAGCCTAAAGGATGATTTTATAAGAACCGATTGGTTGAAATAAAAGGCTACGTTTTACATGATTCTGTCATTGACATCTTCGACATAAGAATTCAGGTGAAATTATTGCCTTATCCGGAATGAACCGTATTTTTTCAATGATGACCAAGAGAGAAAACGAAACATGTGTGTACAGGTTATTGTTACTAGCGGTCTCCTGCAGATCAATTAATGCCTGAACTGGTTCAAAAGAGTTTTCTAGTCTATCTACTATTTTTGAAGGAAATCGTTCATTTTTGGGTGTAATTGTGGAGTATGGAACTCATGCCGAAGTTTGGGAACAATGTTAATCTTTCGATTCGCACTAGTTGTTTGATACTTATGCATTCAGTCTGCCTGAAATGCACTTCTTCGTGTTAGTTGGGCACGCCATTCTTTTCTGGGAACCTCCCGAGGCATTTCAAATGGGTCATTCTGCCTATTATCACACGCGACATTTCTTCAATGAGCAACTGGATTGAAACTTCAGAATCTTGGAGTTCAGCACCCCGCGGATATATACACCCGCAATACATCGACCCGCCTATCCAACAATTAGATGACACGACGGTCATCGACCTATTGAGCAACTTAACTGAAAAGCTTCAACAACAAAATTCCGGAGCTGACAACAGTGGAATTCAAAGTGCCGAAGAAGCTAACGACGCCATCATTCACCTATTGAACGAAAATAATGGTAGCGTAGAACAGCATGGTGACGAACCGGTCGTTAGACCTGACAATCAAAACAACTGCTCCAGATGCTATGGAACGATGAAGACGTTCGGCCGGAAGGGGAAAAGTTGATCGCGCACCCTCCAGTGCGGTCCCAACGGCCTGTCGAAACGGAAATAACAGCCGCTGTCATTCTGGGCAGCCTCATTGCGTGGCTGCAGACAAAAGTGAAAATACGGATCTCTCGCAAAGACGGAAAAACGTCACTCGAGTTTGAACTGCCGAAGGCCACGGCAAGCGTAAAACTAATTAAGGATGTTATTAATCCCGTCTGCGCATTGCTTTTTGGAAAGCCAGGCAAAAAACCGGAATGAATAAATAACTTTGTAGCACTCGGAAAATAACTTTTTGCTGTTGCTATGCAGAAAATTTTGTTACTGCGAAAGTAACGCTTCGATTATTGCATGTCTCAATTCCACGCGGAAGGCAGGATCAAGCGGTTGTACAAAGAAATAATCGATTTTATCCACGATGTATTTTCGGAATAACGTATACTCTTTTGCCTCATCTTCAGAATCTTCAACCAAAGATGTCACGATTTCTAAAATCGTATCAAGAAACCATGCATGCGATTTTGGATGATTTGGTCTTTTAAACTTGTGTAATGCCGTCTCAATCCTTCTAAAGTACATTTCATATATTTCTCTTCGCCAGATGTTCAGGTCTTCACTATCAAGCTTAAGATCACGAATCATTGTTGTACTGTTCGGCGTCATGCCAACGATCGCGCCTGTGCGCAAGAATTCAAACTCATTTTCAGGCTGATTACCGTATTCAGGATGAATGTACACTGGTATTTCATCCGCTAAATACGCATGGAGATATAGATTTTGAGCCACGTCTATGTCGTTTGTAGCACCGAGTCGGGGATAGGTTGCTTTTCTAATGCCTCCTATAGGAAATTTATCACCCTTTGCGTCGATTCTATTACAATCGGGACAACAAGGAAGTAAGTTCGTCCATTCGTAACATAACCAATAATAACCAGTTCCCAGGGGCTGGTTGCCGGTCACTCTTTTTTTCGGCCGAAAGTGTTCGACGTGGGGATTATAAGAATATTTTTCGCAATATGCGCATTTATTTTTGTATAGATTCTTTAAGGCTATTGCAACCGTATCGTTCATCGATCCATCCGGTTCAATGATTCGGCCCCGATATAATGCTCTTTTTGATTTGATCGTAGGATCAAGAATTATTTCATTTAAGTGATTGATGCTCTCCGCGGCTGTGAGAGCAGCAGGTATCGCAATTGCTGATCTATCCACCCGTCTCATTAGTTCCTTTTAACTTTTCAGCAATTTCCTTTAACTCTCTTCTTCTTTCATCTGTAATATGAATTTCCTTGTAGTACGACTCCGCCCTTACACGATTTGATGGCTTTCCACGCGTGTTAAAAATTTGTGACATTCCAAAAATATCGGAAGTTAATATTGTGTTCGGCAATAGTTCTGATACATTAATATCGGAAACGTTTACTATCTCTACACCAGTTTCAGAATTTCTCTCGATTTTAAAAAAACAACTATTAAGAGGAGCACCCAATAGAGGTATCGGACTATGGGTCGTTGCGATAAATTGAATTTTCGGAAAAGTGATTGACAATTGTTCGATCATTCTTTTTTGAAGTTTAGGATGAAGGTGAATATCAATTTCATCAATGATTACTACACCGGTAAGCTCAGCGGCATCCGACTTGTAGTCCTGCTGGTCAAAAAGTCTACACATCATATCGCCAAACATACCGACCATGCTTTTGATTCCTGATGCTAATTTGAAGTAAGGTACTTTCTCAAAAGGGCTCTCGTTATCATCGTGTTCACGGTACCAGGTAAGTGGCGGGTCGCTACTTAAGTCGAATTCAATAGAGTGCAGGTTGGGAACTAACTCATACAAAACCTCCCTAATTGCTTCCAGCCTTTCATTCAGTAGCTGACTGTCAACTGTATTTGACCATCGTCTGTACTTATATAAGAGATCAAGCAGTATGCCATCGTTATGAGATAATCCGTACAGCGGTTGTGATCGGTTTCTTAAGTTTTTTAAATTGACTTCTTCGTCTCCTTCAGAGTTTGTGGTAAGACGAGAGGCACCATACGCGCAGAACCCGCTTACCATTAGTCCTCTGGCAGGTTTTTTTGTTTCAGGTGATGCTGAAACTTCAATCGGATTGCCTTTATTAGAATACAACACGGCGTTCAACTGAGGTTGCTTTCCAATCTGCAACATTGAATCGTCGGGTGGTGTTCCTGATAACAGTGTGGCGATACTTTTGAGGATACTTGTCTTTCCTGTGCCATTTTCACCAGTAAGAAAAATCCATTGTGTATTTTCGGGGATATTCGCGATGGCAGCATATTGTACAGGACCGTAATTCTCAATAACCAATGATTTTATTGACTTGTTTTCTGCTGGAAAGGCTGCTTCTCGTTGTCGTTCCCGATAAGCTAATGTTTTGTCCAAAGCTCTTAAAAAGATATCTATACCAATAAACCCTATTTGCTCATCTTTCACCTCATCAAAAAAAGATGCATGGGCTCGGATAAGATTATCGATAGCTAATTTGTCTGTATGAATAAATGCTTCTAGAGATTTTAATGCATCTCCCCATTCGTAATCTTTGCGAAACTTTTGCCCATCTTTTCGCATCTTCAAAGGTTCCACAATAAACTTTTCGACAAACTCTCTTTTCAAACGAGAGTCGCTTACACTGAATTCAAGATAAGTATCGCTGTTTGGCAACACCACAAAAATCAAATTTGGTGTTCTGTTTCGCCAATCGTTGCCGCTCCAAAACGACAGCGCGAGATAATCATCATTGCCGTAAAACCAATAGCCGTCATCTAAACGTCCTTCTCTATTGTTTCGACGCAAGCTAAAAGTAAATTGATCATTCTATTCTCTTACATGTAATAGATATTCTAATACTTGGTCATGTAGGTCTAAAATATCGGGCATTTATGTATGCAGTATTAGTCGCCAATATATGAATTATTTTCAAGGTAAGTCCAAGACGCATTTATGCAGAGGATGACAAAATACTAGTGAGGTATCAGTCCGGGATAAAGGTGGGTGAATATCCTGGTATTGGTCAATTTACTCCCAATGGAATGTTTTATATCGTTACGGATTTAAATGGAAGAGAAGCTTCGAGTCGAGCTCAAATCCATCGAGTGCCTCTACAATGCGTTTTCCGAGGTAGATGGTTTTGTCCCACATCGTTGCCATCAGTTTATTTTTCGCGACGACATGCGCAGCGTCGCTGGGGTCATAGGCCTTATACTGCCACTGCATGAAAAATTCAAGCTCTTCTTCCCGGAAAATTCCGGAACGGCGGCGGGCGGGATGGTCGGCTGTGCGTCACCGATAGTGGCAAATTTCAGATACTGCGCTTCGTCCAGCCAGAACGCGCGCGTTCTTTCCGCTTCCTTAAATCCCCCAGTACGCCTCATGCATTTTTTTTGTTTTTACCAAAGCCCAGTTCTTCCGCCAGGTCATAAAAAGCATTGCCGTGGTCATTCTGTTCCTTGTTGATCGCCATGGAAGATAGCAAAGGCCGGTCGTGCGCGTGTTCGTACCTGGACACCGCGATCAGGTTTTGTTTCAGCGCTTCGCGGCCTTCCGGTGTATTGAGATCGATTTTCGGCAGACACGCCTTGACCAGGTCGCTGTAGTAGACCATTTTATTGTCGAGACGGGCAGTTTCAATGAGGTACTTGCGGACCAGGGGATTCATGGGGATCATGGTAGCGGGGCTAAGGTTTAAGCAGGGATGAAAGTAGAATTTTCTTTAGCCCCTGACCAGTTATAGGTATTTGATCATTAACCATAGTGCGCCGATTGCCACCACCATGACGATTCCGGTGATGATGATGGAACTAATGTCCGGTTGATCCGCCACGAGCTTAAACTCAATACGAATTTTTTCCTTTTTCTTCGATTTCATAACGCTATTTTGAGCCAAGGGTTGCGGTCGTCCAAAACGGCGACCGGTTCAAAAGTAATGCACCAGGTAACCCGCTTAGCGGCGCCCCTATGGAGCGTAGAGACGCTTAATAGCTTTCCTGAAAATTTATTTGTATGACAGCTTAATACCGGAAAAGCGCACCTTCTTTTTATCGGTATCATAGTTGCGACCCTTTATCTCGAGTTTGCGCAGTTCTTCGGTAAAATAAAATACGACATGAGGTCGCCCACTCTGTAACAGCCCAATGGATTGTATGGCTTCCACAAATATCCTTGCCAGGTACTGGTTGTTGCAGTGAAACCAACCGAGGATCATCTCTTCTTCCCTGGTCATACCCCTCGTCCGCGAGCCAACGGGTATTTGTTCGAGTAATTTGTAATACTGCAGCTGCAGTTCCTCCTTGAAGGCCTTTGTCTGCCCTTCTGCCAAACGGAGTATGGGACGGTCGGCATCCAGCAAGTCGCCGAGCTCTTTAACCGCCCTGGCCGTCTCATACACGACACGTCCCAGGAACAAATCAACGTCCTGAATTTTATCAAGCGCCACTGCCGGCTTGAGCAGACGAAGCAGGACAAACTGCAAGTCATCTTCTGTCCAAAAGGGTGGACGGCCGTAATGATGGAAGCTGAAAAAATAACGCAACGGTACTCCGCAAAGACCCGAAACACGAATCAACAGCTCCAGTGGCGGTATCTCATCGCCGAGCAGAAACCTTTCCCACTGCCCTTCGCTTACGCCCACCAGCGCGCCGAAGTCCTTCTTGCTGTGAGGGGAAACCTGAAGCAGGTATCGCAGCGAAATGCCGCAGGTGCGCGCATTAAATTCATACTGGTTGTCGAGCATCTGGCCCAGATACCGGCTCAATGGCAGGTTATCGGTGTACACAGGGTACTTGTCGGCTGATACCGAATCGGTAACGGCTGGTCCCTTTTGTGCCTGGTGGCGTTTCAACATGTCAGTGATGTCCGCCGCCGATGCTTTGACCGTTCTTGTGCCGCGCCTCGTATACACATCATTCTGATAAATAATGACCTTGTTGTCGTCTCCTGAAAAATCCTGGAACGTCTCCAGGATTTCGGAGGCGCCAGGAATATACAGTAGTGCCACCTGAAATATGTCATGACCTGTTGTGTAGTGAAAGTAATTCAATTCAACCGCGATGCTTTTCCCGAGGGTACGCTCTATGGTCTCCGACAGGCGGGCCGGATCTATTTTTTGAGGGATATTGACGAGCGTCGAATTGTTTTTGTCTACCCCTATAACAAGGTACCCGCCGCCATAGTTTGAAAAGGCCAATACATCTTTGAGCAGCCGGTATTTTTCCTTCGCGGTATCCAGGGAAAGGTCGCGCTTGTAATCCCAACCGTCGTCTTCCCGGCCGTAGCCGTATAACTCCCGGAATTTTTCGATGGTGCAGTGCATGCGTGAAATCTACTAAGAATTTAGCGTAACCGCCAGGACTACCGATAATGTCAGTATTATCCATCCCGCCGTATTTAGCGAACAGCAGAAACGTGCTTATTTTAATTTGTTGTTTGTGTTACACAAACATCCTAAATTTTACAAATAACAGCTATAAATGACAAAGAGGCGCATTATTCAGGAAATGAAACGAGGATTTGAAGAGATGAGATAAATTGCCAGGCGCTTCACCTTTACTTTTCCGCATTTATGAAAAATGGACTACTACATATCGATCTCGGCAAAAAGTTTATCAAAGAGAATTTTGATCAATTGTATACGGCTTACTGGGCAAAATCTTTTGGCAGTACCACTGTGCAGTTTGACCTGAGAAAACTCGAATGGATAGCCATCGAACAGATCACTTTCCTTTTCGGATGGGTCAAAGAATTAGCGCAGGCAGGGATTAAGGTAATCATCTTCATGCAGGAACATCATGCGAACAGCCAGGTGTTCAGACGCCGCTTAACAGCGTTCCGCCATCTTGCCGTTGAATGGAAGATAAAAAACAATCTTCCGCAAGCTGAATTCGTGTTCCCTGCTCAGCAGCTGGCCAAAAATTACCTTGGCGTTCCTTTTGATTTCAACACTAACCCCTTCGTAGAACTACCCTCCGTACCTTATCATGGCCAGACGTTTAACGACACGTTCGAACAAATTTTCCTGGAGAAGCTTCAATTCTTCTCCCGTCATGTAAAGCAACTCATCAGTAGCTCTTCCGATCTTGATTACTTCGACAATCACTATCTGCAATATTCATTAATCAAAGAATTTTATGCGAACGTCTGCCAGCATGCGTACGGGCAATCCGCCAAGGGCAAGGCATTCATTTCCATAAAAGTCAACAACAAAATAGCACGAGAAAGCGATTCGAAAGAAATCGAAAAACGCCTGGAGCAACGATATGCCGAAAGACCAGCGGAAGAACGCGCATTTTTTTACCGGAATGAAAAGCCGGTGAATGATGATTTCATAGAAATGTGCTTTCTTGATTTTGGCGCAGGGATAGTGAATACACTTCGCCAAACGTATCGCAGAGCAACCCCCACGGATTTTGCGGACCAGGTTCACTCCCTTCATCATCAGCAAAACGAGGATACGAAAATACTAGAATACGCTTTTTTGTTATTTACCTCCCAGTATGAACTGGGAAAGCAATTTGAAGTACATGATTATGTACCCCGCGGTTTGTATATTATCAGGGAACTGGTGAGAAAATACAACGGCATGATCATCGCCAGGAGCGGGGCCGGAAAACTTGTGCTCGATTTCAGTACCGGGGAAACGCCCGACGAAGTCGTATTTTATGGCGCTCCATCTGATGATGTTTTTTCCGGGACAATGATTACGATTGTGTTGCCGACAAAAACGCATTCGCGCACATCTACTTACAAGCCGCACGCGGGCCATGAAATAACATCGCTCTCCGTTGAATCAATTAACGTTTTGCAGCTTAGAACGATATCCAGCCTCGTTTCAGCAACAGACGAAGGGGCCCGGAAGAAAAGAATTTACGAAAACTTCTTCACCAACATCGCACGGCGCTTAGCCAACAAAGAACAGCAGGACAGGCTCATCCTCATGGATTTCGCCGGGATAGAACTTCGCACTGATGAATTACTGAACAAGCTAATTTACTTTCTCGCATTCTGCCCCGTTCTTTCCAACAAGAACAGGTTATGCCTGATCAACATGATCGATGAAGGCGTTAATCAGACAGTTGTTTTCAACAAAACCACCCACCTGAAAAACAAGGGATTTGCGCCAAAACCTATTCCGGTCATCCAACCTTCATTGAAAATTACCTGGATTGGCCTGGAGGATGAGCAGACCGGCGACCAGCTCACGCAAATCTGGAAAGCCAATCGCCCTTACTATGAACTGTCCGAACATGCCCACAAATTGCAGGGAAACGTGATTAATATCCGACCTGCCAACGATCGTCAACACGAGATCAGCTTAACGCTGCCGGATTTTCGCGATGTTTTGCCGGTGATTAAAAAAGAGATCGCCAAGTTTGTTACTGCCGAAATCACCAACAATGGCATTCAGTTTGCGCAACTTCAGTCCGCTTCCGTTAACTACAACGACATCCAGGTTGAAAAAACGGATCACCTGGGCAACAAAAGAGCCTTTCAGACTTCGAATGGAAAATTTCAAAAAAAATATTTTGCCTTCATCGAGAAGCTGTACGTGCGGGAGTACAGAAGAGGATTAGCCACGTACCTGTGCACATTCTTTCATATCCATCAATACGGGCATGATTCGGTGGAGCGTGGGAAGGTATTAACGGTAACACTCAGCAGCCAGTTGTTAGGCAAGGAATTCGTCGACATTTTCAATGAGTTGAACGACAATGTGAGCGGAGGCCTCGAACTGATCCCGCTGTCGAGTTATTATGATTTCGATAAAGAAGAACCTTTTGAAGACATCGGAGCAGGCGACAAGGTCATCGTCGTCAACGATGTGATTTCAACCGGCAAATTATCCTACAACCTGTATCATTCTTTAAAAGAACGCAGGGCGTCCCTGCTATCGATTCTTACGCTGCTCGATACGCGGCTACCCGCTGAACTCGTCAGTAAAATAGAACTACCTGTGGTCGCTTTGCTGGAGGTGAAGGTGGAGAAATTTGATGTCAATCCGTATGAACCCGCGAAGCCGGTAAAAATTAATCCTATCCTGAATTCGCCCACGACGATGAGTCGCCAGAAAACAGGCATTGCCCATATTCTCATGGAACCGATTGAGTTTTTGCGCTACCTGCGTACAGATGAAATGTTTCTGGTAGGAAAATTCAGGAGCAATACCGTCTACCACACGTACTATTTGATCACCGAACAATTATTCAAGCTGGATAAGCTTGCTGGGTTTCCGCTGGTGAACGCCACCTTCAAGCGGTTATTTGAACGACTGCAAACCACCACCGGCGAAGGGGCGCCTCCTCATTCCTTTGATTTTGTTTTCTATCCATTTTTTTCGGCGGTATCAGATCTTATTCCGCACCTCAATGGCATTTTGAATAACCTGGGTTATTCGAGTCGTTTTGAGAGTCTACCCGTTCCGCGCATCATGACACCAAAGGGATGGAGATTCAGTTTCCCGCCGAAGTACCTTGAGCTGGCGACTTCTTCCGGTAACAAAAGCGCCCTGATCATCGACGATGGTTCGTGCAGTGGCGATACGCTGATGCAGCTGATCGATACCATCAGTTTTCTTGATCTGAAGGAAATCACGGTACTTATTCTTTTCGCGAGGCTCGAAGATTTTCAGCGCGAATTTTATACAAAAATTCAAACGGTGGAGATTGGCGAGCGAAAAATCAACCTGCAGATATTTTTTGGTACGCAGTTTCATATTCCCGTGTACCAGAAAGCGAATTTACCCGGCAAATCCGAACTGATGCAAATGGAGCAATTTGTGCAGCACTTCACCCACCGCTCAATTGATATACCCGGCTTTATTAATGACTACATCAGGGATCGAACGACGTACCTGACCAGCATACAACGACCCGCTCCATCGGTAAACGATCCATTTTTTAAACTGTTCGGGAAGAAAGAAATGTTCTTACTCAGGGATTTTCTCGGAAGGTATGACAGTTATCGGTTATTCCTGGAAGACGAACCGGGCTCCGAAGCACCCAACCCTATTAATGAATTGCTTGCCTTACAATCAGACAAGAATAAACTCACGTTGATTGCCGTCCTCGTCCATGAGCCTCAGTTACTCAAAACATGCGCGAGTGTCAACCCGTCGCTGATAGCGACCTTAGAACAATTTCTCCTGTCTGCAGCCAAGAGCGCCGACGTGAAAACTTATGATGGGCTGTATTTCCTCCTACTGGCGATAAAGACAATATGCCCGGAAAAATTAAGAATAAAAATAATCATCTATCAACTTGTCGATAAAATCGATTTGCTGATTTCCAATTCCGTTTCAGAAGAAGAGCGAAACAAAAACAACCAGCTATATGGCATGCTTTCGTATTACCTGCTGCACAACCTGATCATCGATCCTTCAAGTGGTAACAACGACGCGTATTATGCAACGCGCAATCTTATACGCGGTATCTGGATAGACATATCGCAATCCGTCCATTCCCGCAAAGACGCCGGTGATAAAGGAAAACTGCTTTCGCCGCCGTCTTACCATAAAGTATTCCGGATACTCTATGACAAAATTATCCCCGAACTTGATTCTCAAAAAACGAATAGCCGGATCGCGCCGTTTAATAAAATAAAAAAATATTACGAAAAACTGACGCTAGAAGGCATCAATCACAAGTATTCGACTGACTACAACAATTTTGAAAAACTCGCCGAACAGATTTCAGGTTTCATGAATGTAAATTCTTCCAAAGATGAAAGGCGATTGTTCGTACAGTCCTTCAAGGAAGCGTACGACGAGGTATTTGCCAATGTGCTCAATGACCTGGAGTCGGTACTGACGAAATTTTCAAATTTCAGTAAACTGAAAGAAAAGTACCAGATCGATCCCTGGAAAAATCAAATCGATTACCTGAAGTATACCCTGGTCAACAACATCAATGATACCTTCATTAACAACGAACCTGCGAGAAGCACATTAGAAAGACTCAAGAAATGGTTCGATCATTTTATCAACGATGTGCTCGGCCCTTATTCAGCCGTTTCTACTTTCATGCTGTCGGCCAAGTCGGATATATTCGAGGTATGGACCGAGTCGCTCTCCGACTATAACGCGGCAAATAAAGAGAAGCTCGACATTACACTTGAAAATCTCCATCACGCACCCATTCGTCTCCTCAATATCCACCCGTTTGTGCTCAAGCAAATATTTATGCATATCCTCATCAACAGGCTCAATTATGCGCCGACGTCTACCTGCGAATATGCCGTTTTCCAGGAAGCGCGCAAGGGTAGTGATTGCGTGGTGCTGTTATTCAGGCAGGACAAACCGTTTATAAAGGATTTAGATGGCAACAGGGGATTAAGCGATATCCGTTACATGCTGCATGTCTATGGAGGAGAGTATAAACACCTCGAGTCTAACCATTATGCTTTTGAGATTGTATTTCCCTTAAATGTGATCAATAATGAATAAACCGCTGCACATCGTTTTCAACGAAGACATTTACGGGGATAGCCTCGGCGACAAATTTTCAGCAAGGCTCGACCACATTAAGTTACCTTATTTACAGGTCAAAGACATCAACCAGTTTGAACTGCTGCTTTCGGTCTTACCAGCGGATATGACCCTTTATGTTTGGGTTCATCCGAACAATTCATTAAAAAAAGAAAAAGGCCTCGATTACACCAACCAGGAAGATATCGCCCACGCGCTTAAATTAAAAGGAAATGTCCGGTTCAACCTGGTTACCCGAATGCCCAATCCTGAAACCACGCGGCTGGCCGAGACGCTGGGCGTATCTCTCTACAAGGTGGGTTCGATGTGGGACATCCAGGAAAAAGACCCCGGACAAAAGGTGACTGAAATCACGAAGAACGAATCGCCGTCGTATCCGCAACAGCAATACCGATATGCGGTCATCAGTGCGCTTTTCACCGACGAATTTCAAAGTTTGCAGGAATTCCTCGAAGAAGGACGCGACCTGGTGCCGGACGGAAGCATTAAGAGCTTCCGGATCAAAAACTCCGATAAATATATCGTTTGTGGTTTTCAACCCGACATGGGCATGGTAGATGCCGCAAACCTGTCTTCCTACCTCATTCACACCTTTCATCCGGAATATCTCTTTATGAATGGTGTGTGCGGAGGGCGACGGTCAAAAGGCGTATCACTGCTCGACATCGTTATTCCCGGGAAGGTGGTGGATTATCAGACCGGTAAGCTGGAAGGAGGCGTCTTTAAACCTTACCTGCGTGGCATTGACATCAATACTGCGCGTATCAGAACGGTTTACGAAACCGTGCACCGCTCTATGCAGGAAGAATGTACGACTCCACTGAAAGAAGAAGTCAAAAAAATCAATTTTCATTTCGAATCGATGGCCTGCGGCAGTAAAGTCATCAAAACAGACGCTCACCTCGAAAAGGAAATTGCGCAATTGGACGAGAAAACGGTAGCAGTGGATATGGAAAGCTACAGTGTGGTACGGGCGGCATGGATGGCCAAAGAAATCGATAGAAAAAGTAGCTCTTTCATCATTAAATCCGTGATGGACTTTACCGATGAACAAAAAGGCGACAAGGTTAAAAAGACAGCGGCTTACTTCAGCTCACTGTTCACGGTCATTCTCATCCGGGACCATCTTTAAAGCCATCACTTCAGCTGATGATCTCGCGGAACAGGGGGGCAAAATCGCTGAATGTTTTTGAACCATACATAGCCGCAAGGGGCATGGGGGAGACAAAGTGCTCCTGGAGAAGCGCATTGAAAACATTCACCTGATTCGCTGATGGAATGTGAGCAGGGGGATCAGCTGACAACCGTTCCAGCAGCCACTCCTGCTCACCGTTCTTCAGGCGTACCACCCCGATACCTTTACTAAACGCATAATTGAACGCAGCCTCCTGCAAACCGGAGGTGATAAAGAGCAAGCCTTTTACATTAGCGCCCGTGATCTGGGCAATCTTACCATAAAACTCTTCGATATCATCGACCGGGACAGCTTTCCCATAATCCTTGCATTCAACGAGCACAAAGAGGTAGGGCTTCGCAGCACCTTTCCTGTAGCATTCAACAGCAATGTCGACGACGATATCCCGACCCCGATCCCTCGAAAAATATTTCTTCTTCCAGAACAGCTCAAGTCTATCTGCGATTAATATAAACTGTCCCGATTGAATTTGTTTTTCGAACAGCTCGTGTACCTGCTTTTCGAATGTATCGCCCTTAAAGGTTGTATTCATCGCTCAAATAAAGTTATTGAAGTAAATTTGTTCAAATAAACCATTATCAATGAAGTGTACCGGCCTTGAAACGCTTAGCCGAGAAGATATTGATAGTCGTTCGCAAAGACTGCTTATTTACTTTCATCCCCATTATTTTGAAAAAGTAAAGCCTACGCCTTTAACACAAATCAGCGAATTCCTGCATAACAGGCATGGCATTTCTTTCCATTTTGACACGCACCTTGGATACAATCACTCGGGTGTAAAAATTTTAGGCGCTTGTCAACTAAGTCAAAAAAAGATTGTAACAGACAATTCCATCCGCGAGCTGGAAACAAAATTCAATTTTACACTGGCGCACGAGTTGGGTCACCTGGCCCTTCACCGCAAAGTGAAAATTACTGAAGATGCAGCAAGCCAGGGAATTGAAGACACCGCACTCGATATGGTTTCGGGTAAAAGAAAATTGACTTCTGACAAAGATTGGCTCGAATGGCAGGCCAATGCCTATGCAGCGAGTCTACTGATGCCCCGTAAATTTGTAGAACTGGTATTATTAGCGGTTCAGGAAAAATTGGGCATCTCCACCAACCGCGGAATGATTTACCTCGACGATCAATCCTGTAATAAAATGGATTTCTTCCAGATCCTTAGGGAAATGGCCGCTTATTTTAAAGTGTCGTCCTCAGCTATTGAATACCGCCTGAGCCACCTGGGATTACTCAATGATCATCGTCGCCATCCGGTCCATGTTTCCGAAGTGATGATTGAATTATTGTGAGGGTGTGTCGGGTGGTGGATGGGTTTGCACTTCCGGAGGGCTTGGATGACTCAGCTGTATGCCGATCATTTTGGGCTGGAACCATTCCCGAACGATCTCTTCATACATTACTCCCAGATTGGTCAGCTGCTGCCAGGTGACAATGGTCTTATCGAGCACGGCCGCAGCAGCTTCATCATCCTCCAGCATCTTTTTTACTTCCTGCAGCTGCTGTGCGGCTAATCCTAACACGGGCCAGCCTTTGTACTCCCAGATGTCGAGCGATGCTATCCGTTCAATAAAAAACAACACCTGTTCCTTTATTGACTGGAAATTCCGGGGGTAATTTTTTTCCAGTTCGTGACGGTAAGTGATTACCGGATAGTCCGCATGTCCCAGCAGATATCCGAGTTCATTTTTCTGATAATAAAAAGTGGAGAATGCCGCCAGCATTTTCGCACGTTTTCCATAGCCCTGCATGGCGGCCAGGAAAATTTGTTTGTCTTTACAATTGTTGGAGGCAGGGATAGTGATTGTGACGGATTCCTGATCCGCGTAACCAGGTGACTGCGGGATAAGGACCTTGTCCAGATAGTCATTCAGGCAAATGAAATAGATGTTTTCGGTGCTCAGGTCCACCAAAAAAAGAAGCACGGCAATGCCTGATCCTACCGACTGGAACGTAAGCAAGGCGTTCGTGTCCAAAACGAACTTCACCACCTCGATCTCAATGAATGAATCGCGATCCTCCTGCCATTTACCTTTCGCCACGTTCATCACCGAGTAAATTTTTTCTTTCTTTATTGTAACCGACTGCTGTGCTTTGACCTGTACGAATACATACTCCCCCAGCGCCTCGTTTATGTCAGCATCGACGTTTTCAAACAGTTCAACGACGAGGTCTATGCCATAGTCGGGCCGGTTGAACTCACGAATCACCCACTCCTGCGGCAACTGTTGGCGGATCAACTGGTAAGAATGCTCTTCCATGACGTGTTGTACAGGTCTTCTTTTTCTGTGCGACATCGTGCAAAAATGCGAAGAATAATTTTCTTTTGACGATCGTCAAAAGTTTCGCCTTTACCCTCAATCTATATTTACATTCTTCCGAAGAGCAGTTTTAACCTTAAAAAACAAGTGAAGAATGAACAGGTGCAGAGCTAAAAAAACAGTCATGCTCGCCACCCAAAGCAAGGTATACATCCTGGTCAATGGCGAAGCGCTGGAAGCGTTCGCCGCAGACCGCTCCGCCAACATTATTGTAGAGCCGCAGGATCACGTCCGATTGTTTCACCAGTACTTTTTTTCCCTCGATCCTGACGACCATTCTATCCGGCAGACGATCGGAAAGGGGCATAGACATTTTCAATTCAATCGACGCGAAAAATCCCGCGTACGCTGCTAAAAAACTCACTTTATGGACCGATGCCAATCACGTGCAGACCTGGACGCGCGCGTTTAATCCTGCCTTCGGATCCGGAGGTTATAATATTTACCAGTGGATGCTGCTGCAGCACCGGTGACGAGCTTGCCTGTTGGAAAAGGAGAAAGCAATGCAGGAGTGCACCTTTGAAGCGACGAAACTGGTTGGCGGAGATAGGTACAGAGCAGACCTCCGTAGGGTCTCTTCCGATTTTTTGATTTCATAAACAATGCAGCAATGGCAGATTCTAAAAAGAAAGTGTTGTTATTAAATTCAGGCAAGCATGTGAAGTTGTATGGCACGAGCCTCGCAATTGGCAAGAGCCTGCAGATCGGTCAAGGCTATGCGCCTAATGTATTTGCTGCAGCAGGCAACGGTGTGAGCAACCCCGCACCAGCTGACGATGGAAATGATGGAGGTCGCTGACTATGCCATGCAATTGTGGATGGAACTAAAAAAGCAGCCTGCGTAAATATGTGTTGGAGAGTTAAAAGATTTTTAACGTGGAGCGATGAACATACAAGGAATGACAATGGTGGTGCTGCCGGATACAGAATGGATGGAACTGAAGGAAACACAGCAGGCGATATTAAAGGCGATAAAGGAGATCGGTGGAAAAGACGCTGAGGGTGAGTTGCAGGTGCGGTATATTACTGCGAAAGAATTCATGACGGCCGTGAGGATTGGCAGGACAAAGTTTGATCAGCACGTTGCCACAAATAACATACGAATTATAAAGAAAAACAGAAAGATCTATGTGCCGTTGCGGGAAATAGAGAGATATTTTAGCCATACCGATATTCGATAGGCACTGCAGCTTATTCAAAAGGCGGTAAATAATCTGTTAAATACTGCTCTACGTTTTCAGGATAAATATCGATCATAAAAAAACGGTCGCGATGTTGTTCAAAAAATTTCTTTTTAGATGACAATAGTTCGTCCTTAAATTTATTGAAGAGCTGATTTTTCATGTTAGGATCTTTCACGGTTAACCGTTCGTCTTTTAATGCGTCCTCAAATCTTTTGCGTAAAACCAACGGGTCGTATTGTGTAGCAAAATATAAATTGTAAACTCTCTTGAACATCATCTCGGAATTGATAAACCGGTAATTCCCTGCCCGCGGGTGAGTGCTTGTTGTCAACAATGTCTGAACAGCTTCGTCCAGATTAAATGTTGACAGGAAAGAAATGTAAAAGTCTGTATAGCGCATGAGAATGTCCGAACTAAAAAGCTCATCAAAAGATCCAACGAATCCCCAAAGCGGACACGGACGCATAGGTTTAATTTCCTTTAGTAGGTATGCACCCCTGCAAACAGCAAGTGTCACAAATAAATTGTTGTTGATCCTCGTGTTTATTGTAACGAGATATTCGTACAGTTCGCTCCATGTCATCAGCTCATTGGACGACAAAATCAATCCATCAGGACTGCCATGTATCTCAAAATGTATAATCGGGTAAGTCCCGTTAATTTTCACCTCGTGGTTGATCAGATCCAAATGTGCTTTGAATTCTGAAAGTGAGTTCACATTTTTATAATCACTTGAAAGGCCTTCGGTCTTCGATATTATCGGATTGAGTTTATCATATAATTCCCTTCCCGTTTGATCCTCACCTTCCAAGAGCGACTCGATGATAAAAAGTTTATCGAACTGAAACCCTGCAACCATGAAGTATTTATTTGCTCAAAAATAGCGAAACACAACACTTGATTCTTTTTGCTCATCCCGCTTTCTGGCTTTCGCGGGTACGCCGCAATACATTCACATACGATTTATTCGCCACAGAACGAGAAATCCCTATATTTTCTACGGAAACGGTTTGACTTTATTTTATTACGCTTCCCGATTTTGTTACGATTGTGCGATAAATAGCTCAAACTCAAATATATTTTAACCCCAGCAGGAGGAGCAGCGACAGACAATGGTTTCGAGAGATCGAGACCTTTTTTATTTCTGCTGTTGCCAGAAAGTAAATTAGAACCCTATACTGAGTACTTGGGTGAAGGGGGTTGAGGGATGGTATCAATGAAGCTGGTACCAGGTAACGGCCACCTCTTCCGGCACAGCCAACAAGTCATCATAATTTTTCGTACATTCAGCATCGATTATTTGTTATGCAAGACAACAATAATAGCGGTGGAAATAATACCGGAGCAAATCAACCTCCCGGTGGACAACAATCCGGACAGTCCAGTTCGCCTCAACCTACTGTAAGTGCAGACCCAGACCGTCGGGGTAATACGAACACGTTTTCAGATAACAAAGGCTCGGGCACTACGTCAGGCTCTGAAAAAAAGTAGTCATGCAGTAGGTTAAGACAAAAATTATTGGCATTCTATAAAGCCATTTATAGGCGCTTTTTAGGCGTTCATTTCGGACATTGTTATTTGCCATGTTATCGTGCAACCTTTCTTCATAAGCCATTATCTCAGAATATAGTAAGTACCATTCTGGCTTTCTATTTTTTTCCAAATTTTCATAATACCCGTCGGTGAGAAGATCTTTGGGATGCGAACCAATAGACCTGTATTTCACAGGATAGATATTCTTTTTTAAAATGACACTCACATTCAGTAGGACGAGCGCGACAAGCACAGCACCGGCTATTAGCGGACTTATCGCAAAATTGTTAAAGATAAAGCCGCAGAGGGCGGTTAGAAGAGTGAGGCAAATAGATACGAGAGTAATGCTCTTGTTGTAAATTTTGTCTCCGTCATCCGCAGTTTCCTTAACTCGCTTCTCTGCTTGTTGGAAGATGAAGCGGAGCTCAACATCGGTTAGAGCCTCCTTCACTAAACGTGAAGGTATAGGTGGCTGAAATAGGGCTTGTTTCTTCACCTTATTAATATACGGATTTTTTAGAAGGGTGAAGCAGCGGTTGGACCGGGTTAGTTCTGCCGATTAATTCATTTTAACCTTCTTAGCCAGCCAAAAAAAAGAACTGACAAACCTACCAATGGTAAAAAAAAAGTGACGTCGAGAGAGGATGGCCAGAGGATTGGTATTTTAATGTGGGCGGAGCTAAAAAGCTGGCTCACTATACGGTAACAGGTTTCGAGGATCAGCCACGGTCCTCTTTTTTTACACACAAAATCTTCTGAATATCATTACACTAATCTCTATCACGGTTGCCGTGGTTTTGGAGATAGCTTCTTTAGGTGGACGT